>ERZ773099.1280-NODE-1280-length-18893-cov-20.177460_pt1 | contig 18893 bp, 16 predicted proteins | sample MGYA00511120_ERZ773099 | MGnify/ENA primary metagenome ERZ773099 (study PRJEB29015, sample SAMEA2738012) | human oral metagenome | biome: human oral; feature: human-associated habitat; material: dental | place: China | collected 2104 ...
GATTTGCCAATGTGCCTTTCCGACTGTGAATGAGTCGGCGCAACTTCGATGCGCTTGCCCGCGCGGGCGACCAGGAGTTATACTTTTCAAACTCCAAGTGGTAGCCCGACACCCGTCGGCGTCCGCACGGGAAGAAGGGAAGACAGCATGGAAGAACGTGAGGCATACCTCGTCGTCAAGGGCGTCGAGAAGCACTATGGCGAGGGAGAGGCGCGCGTCAAGGTGCTGAGAGGCATCGACTGCACCATTACCAAGGGTGAGATCTGCGTCCTTCTCGGCCCATCGGGATCGGGCAAGTCGACGTTCTTGAACGTTGTGGGTGGCCTTGAGACCGCAGATGCCGGCAGCATCATCGTGGGTGATACCGACATCACCAAGATTGCAGGCAAGGAGCTTGTGGAGTACCGCAGACGCGAGCTTGGCTTCATCTTCCAGTTCTACAACCTCGTACCCGACCTTACGGTACGCGAGAACATCGAGGTTTGCGAGTACCTCTCCAAGGAGCCGCTGTCCGTGGATGATCTGCTGCACTCGCTTGGCCTCTGGGAGCATCGCAACAAGTTTCCCAATCAGATTTCGGGTGGCCAGCAGCAGCGCTGCGCCATCGGTCGCGCCCTCGTGAAGGCGCCCGGCCTGTTGCTGTGTGACGAGCCCACAGGTGCGCTCGACTACAAGACGTCCAAGGAGATCCTGGAGCTCATGGAGCGCGTTAACCAGGACTTTGGCACCACGATGGTCATCGTCACGCACAACGATGCCATCTGCAGGATGAGCAACCACATCCTGCGCCTGCGCGACGGCCTTCTCGTCGAGGACGAGTCCAACCCCACCCCTGCGCCCGCGTCCGAGCTGACTTGGTAAGGGGGCGTGCAGATGTCTCCTCTTGGCAAGCGTTACCCGCGCTCGATCAAACATAACCTCGGGCGCTATATTGGGCTGCTGATCCTGCTGATGATGGCCGTAGGTCTCGGTAACGGCTACATGCAGGCGGCGCAAAACAACATCGACATGATGAGCGGCATGCGCGAGAAGTACAACGTCGAGGACGGTCGCTTCATGACCGACTTCAAGGCTAAGGCAGATGCCATCAAGGATGTCGAGGCGCTGGGCTGTACGGTGCACGAGAACTTTAGCTATGATGCCAGCCTTACCATCCCCGGTCGCACCATCGACGACACGACGGTTCGCCTCTATGGTGACCGCGAGGGCTTCGATGAGGTGAGCTATACCGAGGGCCGCGCGCCCGAGACAGACGACGAAGTGGCGCTCGACCGTGTGTTCATGCAGAACAACAAGCTGTCCTTGGGCGATACCGTGGAGTTCGACGGCAAGGCGTTCACAATCTGCGGCATCGTGACCTTCTCCGACTACGTCACGCTCTTCAAGAACAATGCTGACGTCGTGTACAACGCCCTCACGTTTGGCGTGGGTCAAGTCAGGTCGGGGGCACGTGACGCGCTGGCCAAGGGTGACCAGACCTTCACATACTCGTTCTTCTTTGGTGACCGCAACCTGTCCCTGGCCGATCGCGTCAGCCGTGAGAAGCGCATGGTCAAGGTGCTCATCGACCATGGCGTCTCGGTGGGCGACATGATCGACTATGAGTACAACCAGGGTATCAGCTATGCCACGGGCGACAACGAGGGCGACCTTAGCACGGCCCTGACCCTCACGGTCATCCTCACGATCGTTCTCGCCTTCATCTTTGTGCTGCTCACCAATGCCACCATCGAGCAGGAGAGCAGTGCCATCGGCACGCTGCTCTCGATGGGCTACACAAAGGGCGAGCTGGTCAGGCACTACCTCACGCTGCCGATGATCGTGGGGGTGGTGGGCTGCCTGCTGGGCCTTGGATACGCCATCCCGGTGGAGAACACTATCCGAAAGTCGTATTACAACACGTACAGCCTGCCTCCCTACGTGCGCAGCTTCCATCCTGACATCCACCTCAAGACGGTCCTCGTGCCGCTTGTGCTGCTGTTCGCAATCCTTCTCGTTGGCCTTTTGCTCAAGCTGCGCCTTACGCCGCTGCAATTTTTGCGCGGCGAGGTGCGGGGTAGCAGGGGTGCGAAGAAGGAGTCGTCGCTGCCCGAGGGCATGGGCTACGTGCAGCGCTTTCGCCTGCGCGTCTTCCTGCGCAACACCTCGAGCTTCGTCGTACTGTTCGTGGGCATCCTCGTCGCCAACACGCTGTTGTTCTTCTCGCTCTCCGTCATGCCGTCGGTTCGCAGCTATGCGGTCGAGCTGAAGCGCGGCATCGTGGCGGAGCACATCTATACGCTCAAGGACGAGCTGCGGATTGACGGCACTGCCGACGAGCGAGCTGCATGGGCCGCCATCGAGAAGATCACCACCAACGAGAGGTACGCCGGCATTGACCTTGGCCTCATCGAGGATGTGGCCAATGACCTGCAGGCCGCAGGCTCGAGCTTTCGCGACTTTGACAAGGACGCCATTGGCGCACTTGCCCTCATGAGCAAGCTCACGAAGGCCGACGTGGACGATTCCGGCGAGCTTAGGCTGCTCATGCGAGCCTATCGCGTGGATGACTTCACCGATCTTGCCGACACCAACTTCCACAAGCTGTTTGTCGCGGTCATGGCCAAGCAAGGCGTGGACCTCTCCGGTGCCACCGACGGTCAGCTCACCACCTTGCTCAAGCACGCGCACGAGTTGAGCGAGCAGATCGCTCCCCTTACCGACGATGAACGCACAGACTTTGGTAATCTCGTCGCTGACGTCTCGAAGGTGGACAATTTCGACATCGCCGTGAACCCCGTCAAGATGAGTCAGGCCACGATTGGCCAGGCAGAGCCCTTTGCCGTCACTCGGCTCGAGTGCGGTCGCGCGCTCGATGACAGCAACGAGACAGTCACCATATATGGCATTCGGGAGGGTTCCTCATACCACACCGGCATCGACGTGAGCGACGGGCGCATCGTGGCAGACGCCGGTCTGCTTGAGAAGTGCGGCATCACGCTCGGCGATCCCGCCACGTTCACCGACCGCACGACGGGCAACACCTACGACATCACGGTTGATGGGGCGACCTCGTTTGCCGTCTCGACCAACGTGTACATGAGCATCGACACGTTCAACCGGATGTTCGGCAAGGACGAGGGCTACTTCAATGGATATTTCTCCAACGAGGCGCTCGACCTCAACCGGCGCTACCTTGCGTCCGACTACACCCCGGCAGATGCCGACAAGATTGCCAACCAGCTTGAAGACAGCTATGGCGACATCATGAACGTCGTCACATGGCTCTCGATCCCCATCTTCATCATCGTCATCTACCTGCTCACCAAGACGCTCATCGACAGAAGCGCACGCTCCATCGCCTATATGAAGGTCTTTGGCTACAAGAATCGTGAGATCGACAAGCTCTACCTGCGCTCCATCACGGTGGGCGTGGTTATTTCGCTGCTCGTGAGCGTGCCCATCCTCAGGGAGCTCATCGGCGTGGTGTATACGTTCATGCTGGCTGCGCAAAACGGCAATTACGTCTATACGATGACACCGCAAATCGTTGTCATCGACCTTGTCGTAGCGCTCAGTACCTACCTCGTGGTGGCGTTGCTGCACATGCGCCACATCAAGAAGGTGCCGCTGTCGCTGGCGCTCAAGGTCGTCGAGTAGCGAGGCGGACAAGGGGCGGCGTGCGCGGGCAGCAGCGCGCCCAAGCAACGGCGTGCACGCGGGCAGCGGCGCGCGCAAGCAACGGCGTGCACGCGGGCAGCGGTGCGTATAAGCAATAGTGTGCGCAAGCAGCGGCGTGCCCAAGCAACGGCGCGCACAAGCAGCGGCGTGTACAAGCAACAGTGTACACAAATGGGCGAATTACGCCAATTTATTGGGAATCCCGCCATTTGTGTACACTGTTCATCCGTGGGCCGAGAGACACCATTCTCATTAGTGTACACAAATCAAGCATTTCGGCTATTTTGCTTGGAAATCAGCGATTTGTGTACACTGTTTAAGTACCCCGTATCCGTGCCGTCTCGCACCCACGCGCCGGCCCATCACGCCGGCATCCTCGCGTGGACCTTAGACGAACACAATGGTCACTTCCTCTATGTGGCCGTGAGGCGTGCTCATGTAACGCTCATACTCTCGGGCAAGCTGGCGGCCCCGCGCCCCTGGCAGCAGCATCCAAATAAGCCGCTGGCGCATCCGGGCGAGCGCGGGTGATGCGGGCACCTCAAAACGAGCCGTGTCCTTTCGCTTCGCCAGGTGCTCGATGGTATCTATGACCCGCATCATGAGGGTATCGAGTCCTCCTTTCTGGTAGAGGTCCTCTCTCGTTACCGGCAGGACCGCCAGACCCTGGGACCATAGGTCTCTGTCGCGCCTGCGGTCATCCACATACTTATCGCGGACCTGACGAATTGCAGCCTGCACGGCCTGGCTGGCAACCACCGTGTTGCTTGCGCGGGGCCCATCGGTAGGGCTGCCAGCCCCATGGGCCGAAGGTGTCTCGGCAGTGGCCAGGGACGCCTCGGCAGCCACATGCGCAATCTGCTCAAGCTCCAGGTGGACGCCCCCGTCGTAGTTAAGGCCCACGCCCGTCTTCCCAAAGAGGATGTCTGGCACGCGAGAATGGGTGGCATTGGTGTGAATATCCACAGGCACAGCTGAGCTACCCGCGTCCATGCATGGATCGCTCACGCGTACGCGTGGGTTGAGCGTGAGCGGCGCCATGTTATATCCCAGGTGGTGGTAGGGGAGCAGCGCGAGTGCAGCGATAAGGGATTCGGTGGGTGACCATGCCCCCGCGCAGACAAGAGGGGCGAGTTCGCGGGTCTGCCTGAGTCCCGCCATGCCCCTGCAGGCCCCCACATACGAGAGGATGGCCTCTGGCGTGGTTGCGGGTTCAATGTTGAAACTCACCTCACCATCGCGCGGGTCCATGGGATCGCGAGAGAAGCGACCGCAGAGCTCGAGGCCCAGCATAAGCTGGACTGCGGGTTGCATAAAGGCGCCCATCTCGACAAACAGAAGCTCGGGCCCTGCCACAGAGACGCCGCAGCCAAGATCGACGAAAGCGTTCTTGGGAAGTGGGTGTCCGTACACGTGGTTCTTGATCCCAGAGATGCGCAGGCGCTTCTCCTTGGCGGGAACCGCGATGTCGAGTGGCCGTTTTGCAGGAAAGGGACAGAGGCCCTCGAAGCGCGCCAAGGCCGCAGAGAGGCGCTTGGCAGACCAGCGTTTGCCCTCGGCAAAGACAGGGGCAGAGAGGCCCGTGCGCAGGGAGAGCACCTCGGGACCAAGGTCCTCAATCCGTTGTGCTCGTACCGCGCGGATCAGCCGCAGGGCAGCCAGCCCATCGATGGTGATGTTCACAGCGCTCCTCTCCCTTGCGCCACGCGGCGCCGTGTTCTCGTATGGCGCTGCACCCTAGCATCGCGCCATCCCTGTTGGCGCCGCACGCCCCTTGCATAGGGCGATACCGATTACGCTTGCAAACAGTGTACACAAATTGCATGAATGCGGCTATATCACCACGATATGGGGCAAAAGTGTACGATATTGATGGCCGCAACCACTGGATCCAGGTCACTTGCCGGGGTAAAGCTGGTCAGCTACATGGCTGCAAGGCGACCGTCTTTCATCTCGAGCACCTCGTCATAGCGCGCGGCATGCTCCGCATCCAGCTGATGCGTCACGGCTATCAGGGTCACCCCGTCGAGGGCCAGTAGCGTGTCCTCAACCCGTGCGGCAGTCTCCTTGTCTAAGGCCGAGGTCGCCTCGTCCACGAGCAGAGTCGTCTTGCCGTAGAGCAGGGCGCGGGCTATGGCCACGCGCTGGCGCTCCCCACCAGAGAGGCGCCCCCCGCCCTCCCCGACCGGCGTGTCCAGTCCATCGGGCAGTGCGGCGACCACCTCGCCAAGGCCGGCAAGGCGCAGGGCGCTCCCTATTTGCTCGTCCGTGAACGTCCCTCCAAGCCCTATGTTCTCGCGCAGCGTGTCATCAAACAAAAAGACGTTCTGGTGCACCCAGGCCGCATCGGGGACGCAGCCTGCCCTGCCATCTACGAACACATGACCTGAGCTGGGGTGCAAAGATCCACCTAAGAGGCCCAGTAGGGTAGACTTGCCACAGCCGCTCTTGCCCACGATGGCATACTTCTTGCCGACGTCGAAGCGCTTCGAGCAGTTGCGCAGGGTCGTGGGCGCATTGGAGAGTCTGCCCTCGGCCGGGCCCGTATCGCCGTACGAGAAGCTCACGTCGTCGAGCTCGATGGAGCGCCTCGGCTCGCACACCGCGATCTCTTGCCTGGCACCCGGCGTGTCGCTCGGCACGTCGCTCAGCTCGTTGAGCCTGTCGAGGATGGGATAGGTCGACTTGAGCTTGCTGATCTTGTCGGACAGCTCCGTCGCAGGGGAGATGACGCTGCCCGAGAGCTGCGTGACGGCAACGATGCTGCCGATGGTGACGTAACCCCATATCGCGAACACGCCCGTCATACCCATGATGCAGAACTGCATCGCGATGCCAACGACGCTTGCGAGGCTTCGAGCGCACGCCATCGTCATGTTGAGGTCGGCCTTATGCCTCTGGTAGCGGCCAATCATCCCACTCAGCTTGTCGAGCGTATGTTGCTCCACATGAAACGATCGTATGACTTCGCCCCCTTGGGCGGTGTCGCGTACGCGCCCATTATAGCTTTTAGCATCCTCGACAACCTGCTGTTGCTGACAGGACAGGCGCTTCCCGAAGAGCTGCGGGACCAACGTCGGCAGAGCCATGCCCGCAAGGGAGATCAGCGCGACGAGCGGGTTGATCAGCACGAGCATGATGCAGCCTATGGCGATCTTGAAGACGGACTCCAGAATGCCCAGGGAGCCTGTGATGCAGTCGTTCTCGAGCACGTCCATGTTCTGGCCGAGGACGGTCAGCTGCTCTGCACTGTCGCAGACGCGACCGCACGACGCGCCCGCTATCATCCCGCGCGCCGCCCCCTCGCGAATGTTGACCATGGCGTCCCTGACGATGAGCGCCCTCAGGACGTCGGAGGCAAGGCTCAGGGCTCCAAGCACCAGTGCGTACAGGCACGACGCGAGGGCCAGGTGCACCATCGGAGAGACGTCCCCAACGGCCACGGCGGCTGTGGCGGCGTCAAGCAGGGCGCTGAGCAGGAGCGCTATGCCCATCGATGACAAGCAAAAGAGAAAATCGACCACGCAGAAGCAGGCAAGCCCCCTGGTGCCGATGTGCTTTCGTATGTACCGCATTCCTCGCATACTGATGTGCCTCCTTACGATGACACGTGCATCATCGCAGGGATGGCGGCATGACTCCATATCGAATGATGTATATTTGAATGTTCGTGAGACGCTATGTCACACAGATGACGGGGTGCGGGCGTTCGCGTCAGAGCCTCACGCCCATGTTCTCCTGGACCCAGTTCCGTACGGCGGCAGCGTGCTCATGCTGCCCTGTGAGGTCCATGTACGGGGCGATGTGCCTAAGGATGCCCAAGGCCTCGTCCCTTTGCCCCTCGCGATACCTGACGCGCGCCTCCGCGTAGAGAATCACGGGCATGTATGTGAGAATCCCCTCGTCAAGGGCCTCGCTGTGGGCGCGCTTGATGTAGCGGAGGGACTCGGCGTAGCGCCCCTCCTGCTCGAGGCTCAGCGCAAGGTTGAGCTCGCAGCCAATCTTGTCATCGGCCCAGTCCTGCGTGCCATTGTCCTGGTTGTCCATCGACTCGATGAGCTCCTCGCCAAGACGTGACGCATCGGCATGCCGTCCCAGGTAGCACAGTGTCGGGACCATGAGGCCTATGCACTCGGCTTCCGTCGGAGACAGCAGCGTGTGCCTGAAGTCATCGAGCCTCAGTGTCGGCTTGGTCAGCCTGATGGCTTGGTCGAGCAGGTCGAGCGCTCGGCCCAGCTCGCTACCATCTATCGTGATGAGCGTAGATGCGTTCAGCATGAGGTAGAGCTGCCGGTAGCTTGGTCTCTCGCGAGACGACTCGTCCATGGAGTCAAGCAGCTCGCGTGCCTCGTCCGGTCTCCCACGGTGCAGCAGGGCCCTGGTGCGCTTGGCAGCCCGTGCGAACTCGCTGTCGCGCTCGTTTTTGTAGTAGACGTCGCAGAGCTGGTAGGTGCTGGCCCCAAGACGGGAGAGCAGGCCATCGAGCACGGCCTTCGTGGGCATCTGCCTTCCGGTCTCGACGCGCGAGACGGTAACGGGCGAGCATATGCCCTCGGCAAGCTCTTCCTGCGTGAGGTGCCTCTCCTTTCTGAGCAGACGAATGGTGCTTCCCAGCGAGTTGTTGTCTTCCATTGCTACCGCCTATCGTAGCCCTGATGCCCCGTGCGTTTCAGGCAGGTGCTGTGCCGCGATGCTGTCAGGCCGGTCTCCGTCGCCCCTCTCGGTAGGCGCCGGTGCAGACGCCATCACCGGCCCCATGGGTTGTCATCCTATGTTCTTGCGCTGCGTTGGCGCCGAGAACCCATGCCCATCAAAAACCGGGAGGATCCTCTAAAATAAATCGCTCTGTGATCCCGTCCGGGTAAGATATAAAACCAGCTCGTCTCCGTCCGCTTCGTAGATTAGCAACCAATCTGGCGTAATGTGGCACTCGCGATACCCCACATAGCCCCCGGAAAGTTGGTGATCCCTGTTCGTTTCCGGCAACGGCTTCCCCGCAGCTAGCTTTTTAATAATATCGGTCAACAAAGAAACATCAAAGCCACGCTTTTTCAGGCGCTTCAAATCATCCCGAAATTCTGTAGTTGGTCTTATGTCATATATCGGCAAGCAGCTCCTCCATCATCTGATCGACATTGGAATAAGTCTTGCCGATGTCCCGATTGGCTTTCATTCTCTTTACTTCTTGGATGGCTTCGACAGTTTCAGCGTTCGGCACATCACCGCTGATTTCAAAGGGTATTCTATGCTCCCTCACAGCCTTACGTGCAAAAACATTGAACGCCGTTGTCATCGTCATCCCCACATCAGAACAGAACGCCTCAAACTGCCGCTTCAAATCCGCGTCCATGCGGATATTGATACTTGTATTCGCCATAGCAGCAGCCCCTTCGCTCTTTACTACAGCTCGTCATATCATAGTCACTGTATGTCCTTTTGTTTACAATGTTAGTATATCGTCTCATTAGCAAGTCTCTCAGGTTCAGCATAGTGCTGCCTTACCCGTACGTAAGGGGCATGGGCATAGCTTACGATTCCCATCCATCGAAACGGATGACTGCAACATCCGCCCTGAGGAGGAAGAAGCGAGAACGATATGAGCTTGGATCTACAGATAGAAGTGACGGGCCTTACAAAGCGATTTCCCCTCTCAAGGGAGCAGAGGAAGGAGCAGGGGACTGCCAAGCGGCATATCGTCGCAGTTGATGGACTCTCCTTTAGCGTTACGCAAGGCGAGGTGTTTGGGTTGCTCGGACCAAACGGAGCCGGCAAGACGACCACGCTCAGGCTCCTGTCAACCCTCATCGCGCCCGACAGCGGGGAGGCCATCATCCACGGTCACTCGATCACAGCCGACCCAAAGGGCGTGAGGGGCTGCATAGGGTTTCTGACCAGCGAGCTCAGGCTCGAGGAGATATTCTCTCCCAGCTACCTGTTCGACTTCTTTGCCGGCCTCCATCACGTTGACCCAGAGTGGGCGTCAGAGAGAAAAAGGCTCCTGTTCGCGCAGTTTGGCATCGACAAGTATTCACACATGAAGCTCGCGGAACTATCGACGGGCATGAGGCAGATGACATCCCTCGTGGTGGCCATAGCCCACGACCCTGCGGTCATCATCTTTGACGAGCCTACGAACGGCCTCGATCTTGTGGCCGCGAAAACCGTCACAGACTTCATCTTCGAGATGAGGGAGCAGGGCAAGACCATCATCCTTTCAACCCACCTCTTCGATCTGGTCAAGAGGGTATGTGACAGAGTCGGCATCATCATAGGCGGCAGCATGGTCTTTCAGGACTCGCTCTCCTCGCTCTCTGCGGGCAGTGACCTGGAAGACCTGTTCTTCAAGCTGTACGATGGGACACGGGGGCAACGATGAGAAACGACACACTCAGCATCTTCAAGAAGGAGATGGACAGGTTCCTCCACAATAAGGCCAGCGCTGCGGCAGCCATCATCTTGCCCGGCCTGTTCATATTCCTACTATGGACGATCATGGGAAACACGCTCCGAACGAGCGCCAACAAGGCAGAGAGCATATCTGAGCTGACAATCTATGCCGTCAACCCCTCGCAGAACATCGGGCAGATTGCCAGCAGCGCAGGCATGACCATCACGGAGATTTCAGGCCTGCCGACCAAGGAAGAGATGCACGACCAGATAGAGGGCGGGTCAGTCCAAGCCTACATAGCTTTCCCCGAGGACTTTGACAGGCAGACCGAGGTGGGGACAGGCCCAGGTGGCATCGTCCCGCAGGTCGAGGTCTACTACAATTCCTCCGACACGAAGTCAGCTCTGGCCTACACGACCATCCAGACGATGCTCGACCAGTACGAGACGTCCTTTGACAACCGCTTTGACGTGAACCGTGCGGGTGAGGGCTATGACCTCATGCGCAGCCAGGACCAGACGAGCCAGTTTGCCGTCGCGTTCGTACCGTTCATGCTCCTGGTCCTTGTGTTCAGCAGCAGCATGTCGGTTGCGGCCGAGGCCATCGCCGGCGAGAAGGAGCGTGGTACGATAGCCACCCTTCTGGCCACCCCCATCAACAGGCAGGACATCGCGCGAGGCAAGATCCTCGCGTGTTCCCTGATCGGACTGGCGATTGCCGCATCGAGCTCGATCGGCATCTTCTTGAGCCTACCCTCCCTCATGCGGGGCCAGTTCGACGCAGGCAGTTATGGGCCAGTCGAGCTATGCCTGCTTGGCCTTGTCGTGCTCTCGGTCACGCTTTTGGTGGTCACCATCATCGTCATCGTGTCCACGCTCGCCACGTCCACGAAGGAGGCGCAGACATGGCTCACCCCAATCATGATGGCCGTGATGGGCATTGGCATAGTGGGGATAGCGTCCAAGGGAGTCCAGACAAACCCGCTATTCTACGCACTGCCTCTCTACAACGGGGTCGAGTCCATGATCGGTATACTGTCCTTTAGGATCGACCTCGCATCGATAGCCGTCTGCATAGCGAGCAACGTCGCGTTCTCCCTCCTTGGCCTGCTCGTCTTGGAGCGCCTCTTCAAGAGCGAGCGTGTGATGTTTGCCCATTAGGGACGAGTCGCCGGGAGGGTGCGTGACGCTCGCCCGCCAGACGGTACACCAGAGGTACACGGAGGAGGTGTTTATGACCATGACCGGCTCTTTCTTGCGTCATCTCCTTGCGAGCGGGGGCGTACGTTATCTGAAGAAAAGCGCATGGTTTTCCTGCCTTATCGTCAACCTGCTGTTTGTTGCGCTGTCGATCTACGTCGCGGGCAGGCTGTCCTCTGGGGCAGTGGCCCTTGGCATCCGCCTTGCCGCGACGCTGGGGCTCTCCATAGGCCTCTGCTTTGTCGCGCTGAGTGCTCCGAGCGAGTTCCTGCGCAGGGACCTTCGCGCCCAGGGCGTGTCCTACCTGAGGTTCTGTGGGTTTGGCAATGAGGACTTTTCCAGGCTCGGTGCCGCCCTCACGCTGCCCTGCGCGGCGATCACGGGCGTGTCCGTTGGGGTGATGGCCTTGGCGCTCACCCAAAGCCTGCTCATATCCCTGGCTGCGGCTGCCTTTGTGTGCGCCGGCCTCGTGGCCTTGGGGGCTGTGGTGGCCACCGTCGTGTTGCGAGGGGGCTTGGTCCGCGCGGCGGCACGCAGGCGACCTCGCGCGATCGTGTTCTCGTCGAACCGGGTGGTCTGCAGGGCGCAGAGAAACGCCCTCCTTGCGAAGAAGAGAGCCCTGTTGTTTGAGGTCGTTCTCTGGCTGTGCATCGATTGCGTGTTCTGCGCGCTCCAGTGGTCGCCTGTGGCCTACATGATCGTCGTGAGGTTTCCCGCCGCCTGCATTCTGATGGAGTTCGCCCTTGTCTACGATGACCCGGCCGTGAAGTTCCAGGAGCGCTACTACCGTGAGGGCCTCCTTGTGCGGGCATTGGCCCTCGTGATTCCCGGTGCCTGCATCGCGACCGCCTGCGTGATCGCGACCGTGCCCATCTCGCTGCTTTTTGGCGGCGCGGGCGCTGTGGGCGTCTCGTTCTTGCCTGCCGTCATCCCCTGCTGCCTGCTGCAGCTCATCTTGGGGGCGGCCATGCTTCTTGTCTTCGAGAAGAGGCCGCTGTTGCCCCTCTGGCAGACCGCGATAGGGTGCGGCGTCTTCGCGCTGGGCCTCATCGAGGTGGCCTCGCTGGTCGTGGTCGGCGTCGGATGGGGCAGACGTGCTTGGAGGGGACATGCTTGAGCTCAAAGGGGTAGAGAGACGCTTCGCGTCGGGCAAGGGGATTGGCCCCGTCTCGTTTTGCGTCCGAAGGGGCGAGGTGTGCTCCGTCGTGGGACCCAACGGGGCGGGAAAGAGCACCCTGTTTGGCATACTGTCCATGGTGTCAGAGGAGTTCACGGGAAGCTGGTCTTTGGACGGCAGGGTCGGCAGGCAGATACCCCGAGGGGCGATCGGCTACCTGCCGGAGTCTACCTTCCTCATCTCGTCCTTCACCCCACGGCAGTTCTGCTCCTTTGACGCGTCGATGCGAGACGTGCCCCACACGGCCGCGTCGATCGAGGAGCATCTGGCAGCCTTCGCCTGTAAGGACTTCATCGACGTCCCCTTGGGGGAGCTCTCGCAGGGGATGGCCAAGCGCGTGGCGCTCGCCTGCGCGTTTCTGGGCGAGCCCCGGCTGGTGCTGCTCGACGAACCCCTGAACGCCATTGACATCCAGACGACGCTCATCCTAAAGGATCGAATCGTCAGCGAGAGCGAGCGGGGGTGTACGCTTTTGATATCCAGCCACATCCTCGACTTTCTGGACGAGGTGTCCGATCGGATGCTGTTCCTGCGCGAGGGGGACATCGCTGATGACTTCGACCCCAGGGATGGGGGCGCCGAGGGTCGCTACAGGGAGCTGTTCCTGTAGGGTCCGGGGTGACCGGTGGCCGGATGTCCTGGTGGTGTGTGCCGATAGTGCGTTTGCGTGTATGACAGCTCCATGAGGGTGTGCTCTTGCGAGATGTGGAGGCGAATGTGGGAAAGCTGGTGCGCTGGAGGTTTGGGGGTCCGAGGCCTACGGGACAGCGACTGCCAAGTCTCGATAGCCTTGATGAGGAGCGAGGGATGTGTCTCTCGAGCTCGGAGTTCCTTATGTACCTGATGAGTAGGGTTGGGCACAGCGAGGCGTCCCGTTTCCTGACCCTCGAATACATCGGACAGGTTGGCGAGCACGAGTTTCGCATGAGCCTCAACGGGCCGGACGGCGACTTCAGGGTGGAGGTCGGCCCTCATACCTCTCGGATCTGCCTTATGGGTGAGCGTATCTGGTTCATAAGCGAGAGCCATCGGGAGGGACGCGCATATCAGAACATAGCGGATGACGTCGTCTACGGTGGCCCGATCGATGGTAGGACCCATGCGGAGGTGATCGGGCTTTTCCTGGATGTGGTCGGCATCCTCGCCGGAGCGACGGGCCTCTTTCACGCGCGGGCACAGGAGGGGCGGTGCGATCTGGACCCTGGCATCCGACACTACGACGTCTACGTGCGAAACGCCCACACCGGCCCCTACAGGAGGACGCTTTCCAACATCACCTTCCACGTGAACTGCGACACCGAGTGGAAGGACTGGCCGTGGGAGGGACCGTGGGAGATGGAGCTCGGCTAGGGTCCGCCGGGGACTTGGCTGCGCGGGGCCGTGCCCGTGGCGTAGCATGGGGGCGAGTGGCGGCCGAGTCGCCTGCATGAGACGCGCGCATGGGGCCAAGAGCCTCCGACCGCACCTTTTAGACCGCTCGCAGGCCCGTTTCCCTCACCCAACATCCACTCGTGATACATATGTCAACAATAGCGGGCTTGGCAGGCAGATTATCGTCGCGCGGTAGGGAGGCGAGGGTGGGGGAGACGGTACGCAGGAGGTTCAACTACCCGGTGGGGGTGAAGTGGCCTGGGGTGCTCGCTTGGGTGCGGGAGCGCGAGAGGTTGGGCCTCGTGGGCTTCGGTGCTGCGAGGGATCTCTCGCGCACCCTCCAGGGAAGCGACGTCTCGCACCTCATGACCTACGAGTTTAAGATGGAGGGCGAGCGCGGACGCACGCTGTGCCTCAACGGGCCGGACGGCGACTTCAGGGTCGAGATTGAGCACGACCTCGCCAGGGTCCGCATCATGGGGGAGTGCATCTGGTTCGTCGACGAGCGTGTCAGGGGTGAGGCGGCCCCCCGGGTCAGGGAGGGCGACGTCGCCTACGCCGGGCCCATCTCGGGCAGGGCCCGGGGGGAGGTCCTCATGCTCCTCCACGCCCTGGTGCGCGCCCTCGCGGGGGCGACGGGTGTCTTCCACGACGAGGTGAGGCGGCCGGGCGGGTGGGACGGCCCGGCGGGCGACCCCTTCTCGGGGCGCTCATATGACGTCTACGTGCGAAACGACCACACCGGACCCTACCTGCTCTCCCTCGACAACATCACCCTCCACGTGAACCGCGACGCCGAGCCAGCAGACTGGGAGGGGTTCGGCAGCTTCCCCGCATCGGCCGCGGGGGCGGGGGGGTAGCGTGGGCGCCGAGGCAGGGGAGCGCAGGCGCTTTGCCCGCGCGTGGCCTGTGGAGGCGGGCCCGGCTGACCTGCGGGTTCGGCGGGGCCTGGGCTTCTCGCGCGAGGAGGCCGCCTGGCTCATGGGGAGGCTCCAGCGAAGCGACGCCTCGCGCTTCCTCTCCTACCGGCTCAACGACGAGCGCAACGACGACTACAGTCTGTACCTGAACGGGTGGGTCGGCGGGTTCTACGCCCACCTCGACGCCCGGTCCTGCGAGGTCTGCTGCCTCGGGGAGTGCGTCCACCTCGCCGACGAGGACTACCGCGTCGGGATCTCCCGCGACGCCGCATACGGGGAGGTCGTCTACGCCGGGCCGATCTCGGGCAGGACCCACGAGGAGATCCTCGACCTCGTCTTCGAGGTTGTGCGCGTCTTCGCCGGCGCGACGGACGCCTTCCACGAGGAGACCCGCCCGGCGTGGAAGTGGCGCGAGTCGGACTTCGGGGACTTCGGCGACTGCATCTACGACGTCTACGTGCGAAACGCCCACACCGGCCCCTACAGGAGGACGCTCGCCAACATCACCTTCCACGTGAACTGTGACACCGAGTGGAAGGACTGGCCGTGGGAGGGGCCGTGGGAGGTGGAGCTCGGCTAGGGTCCGGCAGCGCGTGGGGCCGTGTTCGTGGTGTAGCATGAGGGCGGGTGGAGGCTGAGTCTCCTGCATGTGACGCGTGCATAGGGCCAAGAGCCTCCGGTCGCACCTTTTAGACCGCTTGCAGGTCCGTTCCCCACTCAACATCCACTCGTGCTATACATGTTGCCAACGGTAGCGAGCGAGCCAACAATGGTAAATCGGCGCGATGCGCCGCAACGGATGGGGGGCGAGGGTGGAGGAGACAGTCCGCAGGAGGTTCAACTACCCGGTGGAGGTGGAGCGCTCTCAGATGCCCCCTTGCGTGAGAGCGCGTCTCGAGAGGACGGGCCTCATGGACCTCGACGTCCTCGCCCCCGGGGATCTCGCGAGGTCCCTCTCGATGAGCGACGTCTCGCGCTTCATGACCTACGAGCTTAAGAAGGAGGGCGAGCGCGAGCATACACTGTGCCTCAACGGGCCGGACGGCGACTTCAGGGCCGAACTTGAGCCCGGCTTCGCCAGGGTCCGCATCATGGGGGAGCGCGTCTGGTTCGTCGACGAGCGCGCCAGGGGGGAGGTAGCCCCCCGGGTCAGGGAGGGCGACGTCGTTCACGCCGGGCCCATCTCGGGCAGGACCCAGAGGGAGATCCTCAAGCTCCTCCACGCCCTGGTGCGCGCTCTCGCGGGGGCGACGGGCGTCTTCCACGACGAGGTGGGGCGGCCCGGCGGGTGGGACGACCCGGCGGGCGACCCCTTCTCGGGGCGCTCATATGACGTCTACGTGCGAAACGCCCACACCGGGCCCTACCTGCTCGCTCTTGACAACATCACCCTCCACGTGAACCGCGACGCCGAGCCGGCAGACTGGGAAGGGTTCGGCGACCTCCCCGCGCCGGCAGCGGGGGCCTAGCGTGGGCGCCGCAGACGGTGAGCGCAGGTGCTTCGCCCGCGCGTGGTCGGCGGAGGCGGGCCCGGCTGACCTGCGGGTTCGGCGGGGCCTGCGGGACCTGGGCTTCTCGCGCGAGGAGGCCGCCTGGCTCATGGGGAGGCTCCAGCGAAGCGACGCCTCGCGCTTCCTCTCCTACCGGCTCAACGACGAGCGCAACGACGACTACAGTCTGTACCTGAACGGGTGGGTCGGCGGGTTCTACGCCCACCTCGACGCCCGGTCCTGCGAGGTCTGCTGCCTCGGGGAGTGCGTCCACCTCGCCGACGAGGACTACCGCGTCGGGATCTCCCGCGACGCCGCATACGGGGAGGTCGTCTACGCCGGGCCGATCTCGGGCAGGACCCACGAGGAGATCCTCGACCTCGTCTTCGAGGTTGTGCGCGTCTTCGCCGGCGCGACGGACGCCTTCCACGAGGAGACCCGCCCGGCGTGGAAGTGGCGCGAGTCGGACTTCGGGGACTTCGGCGACTGCATCTACGACGTCTACGTGCGAAACGCCCACACCGGCCCCTACAGGAGGACGCTCGCCAACATCACCTTCCACGTGAACTGTGACACCGAGTGGAAGGACTGGCCGTGGGAGGGACCGTGGGAGGTGGAGCTCGGCTAGGTCCGCCCGGGGCGTTGCTGCGCGCGGGGCCGTGCCCGGGAGACCCCGGGCTCGTTGGGAGGTCTTCGGGAGGGGGCTTGGCTATGGCGGACGAGGGTGAGGTGCGGATCTACGTTGAGCGGGGACGCTGGCCGGACCCTCCACCCAAAGGGATGGAATTCTCGTGGGAGGAGGTCCGCCGCCACCTCATAGGCAGGCTCCAGTGCAGCGACGTCTCGCGCTTCCTCTCCTACGATGCCGACGAGATCGATGGGGGGAGCACGGCTTCAGCCTGCTTTTCAACGGGGGACGGGGAGACTTCAACGCAGGCATTGATCCCTACAACCTAGACGTCTGCTGCATGTGGGAGGCCGTCTGGTTCGTTCCCGAGCGCTTCAGGAGTCTCACCGCCCATCAGGACGTGCAGGGTGAGGTCGTCTACGGCGGCCCCATGGAGGGCAGGTCCCACGAGGAGGTGCTCGGGCTTCTCTTTGAGGTGGTGTGCATCTTCGCAGGCGCGGAGGGCATCTTCCATGACGAGACGCTTCCCGAGTGGAGGTGGCGTGAGCACGACTTCAGCGAGTTTCGCGACTGCCGCTATGACGTCTACGTACGAAACGCCCACACCGGTCCCTACAGGAGGACGCTCGCCAACATCACCTTCCACGTGAACTGCGACGCCAGCGAGGCCGACTGGGCGGGGGTGTGGGTGAACCCTGACGCCTCCAGTTCCACCGACACGTCGGTCGTGCATGAGGGCACAAACGTCCGCCTAAGGCACCCGTCCCCTCCCCTGGATCCCCAGATGGCCGCGTGGAAGGCGGGGAAGGGTCCCTGGCAGAAGCGCGCCCGCGACGAGCTCTACTGGAGGCTTGTGGACAGCGACGCCTCGCGCCTGCTCTCCTACGAGTTTGACTTGGGGGAGGGCGACCCCCGGCTGCACCTGCTCCTCAACGGGCATGACGGTGACTTCAGGGTGGAGTTCGGATCGGGCGTTGCAAGGGTCTGCATCATGGGGGAGTGCCTTTGGGTCCCCTTCTTCGGTGCCGTCCCACAGAACGCGGGAGGGGATGTCGTCTGGGAGGGTGCCTCTGGGGAGGCGCCCGAAGCTCTCTTCGAGCTCGTGCGTGCCCTAGCCGGTGCGGAGGCCGTCTCCCATGAGGTGCGCCGTGGCCGCCGCTACGACGTCTACATCAGGAACGATCTCTCTGGCCCCCGCGTGACGGAGGTTGGCAACGTTATCCTTCACGTGAACAGTGACGCCGGTCACGGGCGCGCCCCGCAGCCGCCTAAGCCCCCGGCCGGCCTCGGGCGCAGGGGGCTGCCCCTTTCGCGCGGGGAGGCCGCCTGGCTCATGGAGAGGCTCCAGAGGAGCGATGTCTCGCGCTTCCTGACCTATGATCTGCTAGAGGAGGGAGACTTGCGCTCCCTGCTCCTCAACGGGAGGTTGGGAGACTTTAGGGTGAGGCTGTCCCCTGATGCCGTTGAGGTCCATGTCATGGGGGTGCGCGTCCTGCTCGCCTCGGGAGGCCCCTGCGGCGACGTCGCCCGCCGGACCGCGCGAGGTACCGCCGTCTACGGAGGTGACGCCGACGGCATGGCCCACGAGGAGATCATAGACTTCCTTTACAGGCTGGTGTGCGCCCTTGCCGGGGCGACGGGTGCCTTCTGCGAGGAGGGGCACCCTGAGGAGTCCGCACCGGGACCGGGTCCCCTCTGTCGGCGCTACGACGTCTACGTGAGAAACGCCCACGCGGTCCCCCACACGAGGACTTTCGCCAACATCACCCTCCACGTGAACTGTGACGCCACGGGAGTAGACTGGGTGAGGAGGTGTAGCGTGGAGGCAGATGGCGGCTGAGTCGCCTGCCTATCGGGGGGTAGTCGGTTGGGGGGATGCGCATGGGCAGAATAATTCGCAGAAGGGTGAGACACGCGCATTGGGTTGGGGACGGACCGGTTGGCCTCGTCGAGAGGGGCGATGACTTCACCCGCGCCGAGGTTGATTGGTTCATGCGAAGGCTCCAGCGAAGCCAGGTCTCGCGGTTTTTGACCTACGACCTCCAGGAGGAGAGCGATGG
>ERZ773099.1281-NODE-1281-length-18888-cov-11.297032_pt1 | contig 18888 bp, 22 predicted proteins | sample MGYA00511120_ERZ773099 | MGnify/ENA primary metagenome ERZ773099 (study PRJEB29015, sample SAMEA2738012) | human oral metagenome | biome: human oral; feature: human-associated habitat; material: dental | place: China | collected 2104 ...
GTGCGCTCCTTCGAAAGGCCGGTCTCCTGGCTCGCTCCTTTTTTCGGCCCCCTTCCCGGAACGGAAGACGTCCCAGTGGGTACGGCCGATGCTGCCGAGCTTACAGTGGCGGGTCCGCGCCGGTCTTGCACCGGACTTCCCGAACACCTTCCGAGGCTGTGTTGTCTGCCCGATCACTATACGGCAAAAGACGGGAATGTCAAATGGGTTTCACTCCTCCGCCGCACTCCGAACCGTGCGCTCCTCCACGGAGGGCCGCCGCTCGAGCCCCGGCCCTGTTTGGGAGAGGGACGCTTAGGTATAATACGCTTGAAGTTCACGTCGAGCATGCTCCCAAAAAGCCCAAGATGGGAGAAGATGACTGAGATGGGAGAGCCTTTTCATCCCACGTCATGGAGATTCGCAGCATCCTCAGGCCCGAGGAGGAACGGCACCTCAAGCTGCTGCAGGACTACAAGGGCGAGGCCTCGTTCTGAGGTCGACGAGCGAAGGCCCGGCAGGGAAAATCCAAAACGGGCGAAAAAATTGTCCTTTGCAGAAAGAGGAAAGGAAGGGCAGATAAAGATGAACGCACATTTATCGGCAGAGGAATTTCAACACGAGCGCAACTCCTTTTCAGCGCTCCTGTTCGGCTACTTCATCGTTACCCTGATCCTTTATCTTCCGCCGTGGATTGGACTTCTGCCTCCTCTCGAGAGAGCGCTCCAGCACATCCGGGGATTTACTATCGGAAAAACCCTTTATTGCATCCTGCCTCTGTCGGTGTGGATTTATTCCCGTTTTGCCCGCAGTCCCTGGAACGTCGTATTTCTTTACCTCCTGCTTGAAGGAGGGAAGCACATTCTGCGCCTCATACCCAACCTGCGCGACGTATTCTCCCCTTTCGGGATCATGGTCCTTCCCATCGTCGTTCTGAGCGCAGTCTGCCTTTATATGGTCTACAAAATGTACATCAAAATCCGCCGACTGGCTGAACTGCAAAAGGAATCGGACAATCGGGACAAAGAACCCTCCAGTCTAAAAGATCCCCTTCTCCTACAGGGGGCTGTGATGTTGTGGATCCTGTTTTCGTACTTCGCCATGGCCGTGGACCTGCGTCAGAATACGCTCGAATTGTTTCAGCTCCCGATTCACGAGGTACATGCCAAGGACAAATATATCCAGGATCTGAGCGCGTCACCGGACGGGAAGCTGCTGGCTGTGGGAACCCAATGGAGCCTGTCCATCTGGGATGTCGGGCAACAACGCCGTATCTGGTACGGTAAAGATATGGGCGCTACACGGGTGCGTTTCAGTCTCGACGGCAGGTATCTGGCCGCATACGGGGGAGAGGGCAGTCACGAAAGAGAGGAGGGTGCCGTCAACGTCCTGGAGGTCGATGGCTTCCGCAAGCTGCCTCCAATACAGTGGCCTCAGGAGGTATCCCTTCCTCGAGGCGAGAAAGCAAGGAGGAGGGTCCACTCAGCCGCCTTCCGGCCCGACGGAAACAGCCTGCTCATCGCATGGGACTACTCCCAAGGGCCTCTGTTCTGCACGGAGGTGGACCCGCGTACGGGGCATGTCCTCCACACACAGACGCTGGATGTTCGGAAACTCGTCAATCTGGATGTCGATGACCGCCTGCCTCTGGAGAGCGCGTACTTCTCCCCCGACGCCTCCCGTATGCTCCTGCTGGATTGGGCTACACTGGGAAGGGAGGACGAACGATTTTTGTGGTTCGATACTCGAACCTGGGAGAGCAAAGAGCTGAGGACAAAGGAATACAAGGCTCTAACGGTAATGAACGGAGAGGACAGGGATACAGCCGACTTTCGGCTGTCCCTAAAGGACAACCGCCTCTGCTTCTTCGCAAGTACACGAGGAAAATATGGGGAGGATTGGCATTTCGTGCTCCTTGAGCTCGATCCGGAGACCCAGAAGGAGAACGTAATCTTGACAGCCCCCGGAGAAGGCTGGACCGATTTTTCCTTCTCCCCGGACGGGAAGAGGGCAGCGTTCGTGGGGCCGGATGAGATAGAGCAAGAACAGGGAAAGAAGGCAGGACTCACGCTTGTACGCATCGCCGATCTCGGAACGGGCGAGTCGCGCCTGATTCCCCTGAGGTTCAACAGTGAATGGCCCGGAATCTATGTCCAGAGGGTCGTGTGGCTGACGAACGATACCCTTGCGATTGGGCTGACTTCCAGCATAGGTTTCTTTATCGCGAGTGCGGATCAGGCAAAGCCATAGTCTCCGTTTCCTCCCTCGGACAGTTAGACGTTGCCGCCCAGCGTATCACAAAGGCAAAAAGCGGCATCCAGCGCATCCACCTTGCCCAGCCCCTTCACGTTGAAGGGACGCAGAATACGTTCGTCTCATTTTCGCTCCCCGTCTGACTCGTACCCGTTTCTCGCTACGAAAAAAAAGAGCGGTAGCCGTAAACGATGGCGGCCGCGAACAAAAAGCCCAACAGCATCCTGAGGTACAGGACCCATAAATCCCCGCCGGGGAACTCGCCTCTTTGAATCTTCACCACCAGACGAGCGACCAGAAGCGCAAGTCCGAAGGAGAACAGCCCCAGAAGGGCATACACATTGCCCTGCGGCATTTCGCCCCAGCCTCAGGGTCCCGGAGGAAGGAGCCGCTGCTTGGCCGTGAAGGAACCGGCGGAGACCCTGAAGGCCAGAACGCCGCGCAGAGCCGCGTCGGGGATGGAAAAATCCGATCGCCCCGTCTGGTGCTCCATGATCTTCAGCAGCGCCCGCAGTTTCTCCTCGGGGTCCTCGATAAAGCCGACCGTCCCCTCACCGATGACGCTCGAGTAGGCAAAGCCATAACTGCAGGCGGCCTTGGCCTCGACGAGCTTGTGTCCGCAGTCCATCTCGAAGCACACCTCGGGATTCCTCCGCAGGATCTCGATTTTGCGCCCCTCCAGGGCGCTGTGACAGTAGAGCTCCAAAACGCCGTCCCGAAGGTCGAAACCGAAATTCATCGGGACGACATAGGGCCGCCTTCCATCGACCATCCCCAACCGAAGGACCTTGCAGTCCCCGATAATGCGTCCAATGGCCCCGAGATCCGTGACCTCCCGGTCCTTTCGCCTCATGCGACCTCACGCCCCCAATCCGCAAGCCTTTTTCAGTCAAAATTATAGCAAAGCGCGGACATCGATGAGATCCTTCCCGGGAAAACCTGCAGCCCCTCCTTTACAAAAGGCCGTTCGGGTACACTGTGACCTTTTGTCGACAGCCCGGTCCATATCCAGCGGCACGCTCTTCACTCCGGAACAATTACCTACCCTCTACAAGCGGCTCCTTCAGCAAAAAACCTACCACTGGAGGCTGCTCGTCCTCTGTAATCCTCAGGGAAAATAGCAGTTTTTCAGGAAACCATACACATCCAAAACCCGGAATTTCCTGAACGGGAGGACCTAAGACAGGAGATAATTCCCTTTGGACTGTTTTATATCTCCTCGACACAGCCCTTTTGTCTTTGGCATATTCAAAGTATGAGGATACTGTAACCCTGCCCTGCGATGTTACGACACAGAGAGCCGCAACAACTTCTCCTTGCCCATCCACATGAAACCAACTCAAAACATTGCTCGCAACATCGTCCGGTTTGCCTAAAATCTCCTGAACCCTCTCAACGGAGGTCCCCGGCTTCAAGGACATCAATGTCTCATAGATCTCCCTGCCGCTGCGAGAGAAAATCGGCTCCTCTTGAAAAAGAAACTGTTTCGCAAGCAAAAAAACGAGAGCAAACAAAAACAGACCTGCAAGCCCCGCATAAAGTCTCTTCCGGTTCATCCGTCTCCTCCTCTCATCCGTTAGGGCTCTTCTACAGCCACGTGGATGGGTGACGCGGGTCACACATCAGGAAACTCGAGGGCATGATCAAGCCCAGCCCCAAAACAATCGCCGGAATAAAAAAGTAAAACCCGGGAAGATCGTTCATCCAGAACCAGAGCCCCATCGAAACGGCGAGGGGAAACAAAAAGGCTATCCGATTCGCCGTCCCCATCTCCACCACCCCCAACATTCCCAGGGCGAGGCTCAGGAACCACCCGAACGCGATCGACGCAAGGAAACCCGCAGTCCACCAGGCACTTTCGGAGAAAAACATCAACGGCCCGCCGCCGATCAAAGCCAACACCAGGCGTCCCCATTTTTTCTCAGAGGAAAGCACAAGGGCAAGAAAGTTCATCATGCAGCCTCCTTCCCATAGATGACAAAAAAATGCAAAGCAGCTTTCCCCGCTGCAACGAGGCGGGCCGCTCCGCGCTCGTCCGCAGGGATGCGCAGCTTGCGCAGGTCCGCGCGCCGCTCCCGACAGCCCTTCCGAGTTCCAAGCTATGTCTCGTTCAAGTTCAAGCGGTCAGACATATTTCTCATCCTTTCCGCCTTTTCTCTTCCAATTCAGCCCAATCGTATGCACGAAATGCCCCACACTCTTCGAGCCCGTAAAAAAGATACTCTATCGCTCCTAATCCAGCAACCATCAAATAAAGAGACATGAACTCAGGCAGATGCCTTAACAAAATTTTTTGATTGGGGAAAAAAGAAAGGGGTATCAACACCAGTACTATTAAAATATGAGGAATCGAACGAAGAGTCATGTGATCTTTAATAAATGTCCCCTCTCGAACTCGGTAACCTATGAGACACATACTCAAATAAGCGACGACAGCACAAAAAAAGATCAGAAAACGATCTGGGGCTGGGACAAGACAACAGAGCAAGATAAACCACAGCCCGCTCAAATAGGCCAGGAGCATAAGCCGGTCATCCTGTTTTTTTCTCCAGACCCAATACGCCAGCAAGGGAATACCAAAAAGACAATAGCCATAGGTCAGAAACCAGCCAAACAGAGCATTGTCAATATGCCCTGCCTCAAAAAACAAGGCAAAACCGAGCCAAGCATGGATAAAAAACATGACAACCAAAGTATAACGGATACGCTGCTCCACAGAATAATAAACGCACCAGCGCTTGAGGTAGATAACAAGAACCACTACCATGCTCATCCATAAAAAGTTGGACGAGTCAGGAAAAGAAGCGATAAAAAACCACAGGCTCAATAAGTAAACAATGATTCCAGCTGTAATATCGACATAGTGGTGGGAATGAAACCTGTTGGCGTTGGATTCACATTCTTTTTCGTCCTCCTCAAGCCCTTTCAGCAAATCCCCGTACTTCTCCCGAATCCTGCGCTCATCCTCGTCTATCGTGTAGGTCATTCGGAGCCTCCCCGGATAAGTGCCCTATCCTTGCCAGGCGTCAGCCGCCAACAACAAAAAAAGCGCAAAGCAGCTTTCCCCGCTGCATCGAGGCGGGCCGCTCCGCGCTCGTCCGCAGGAATGCGCAGCTTGCGCAGGTCCGCGCGCCGCTCCCGACAGCCCTTCCGAGTTCCAAGCTATTCCATTCACAAAACGGGATTCCAACCCCTGCTCCGTTTTCATTGAAACACAAACAGACATACCTGTAAAGGACTCGGAGCAGTCCTCTGCAGCGCATGCCTGGGCGTGGAGAGATTTCCTTTCGATTTTTGCCGTACCCCGGGCAGCCGAACCGGGCGCGGGAATGGAGGATGAGGCGATGTCATGGGAAGGAGGGGAGAAAAGAGAGATAAAGCCGCGAGGGGTCCGAAAACGCTTTTCCGTCCGACGCGGGAGGCGGAGTGTCCTCGGAGCCCTACCCTTTGACCCCGCCGGGACTGCAGCCGTACTTTCTCTTGAACGCCCGGGAAAAGCTGCTGGCGTCGCCGTAGCCTACGCACGACGCCGTCTCCGCCACACCCCGGCCGAGCTCCAGCAGCCTCCGCGCCGCGCTCATGCGCCGGTCCAGGATGTAGGAATGTACGGGCAGGCCATAGGCGCGTTTGAACGCCCGCTTCAGCGAGCACTCGTTGATGTGTCCGTGGCGGGCCAGATCCCTTATGGAGACGGGACGGGAGATGTCCGCGTCGATCATGGCCTTCACCCGCTCCAGGGCCTGACGCTCCGTCCGTGAGAGGCGATCCCGGTCATGCCCGAGGGAGCCGGAACGGGCCTGTTCCAGGATCAGCGAGAACAGCTCCATGGCCTTCGCCTCCATGTAGAGGAGCCGCAGGTCCCCGCACAGGGGACAGTCCTGCAGGTCTCCCAGCACCCGCCGCACGGCATCGGTCAGGACGAACGAACGTCCGGTATAGCCGCGGCTCGCGTCAAGGCCAAACCCCGGCCCTTCGCCGATAAACCGGCGCAGTTCCTCCGAGGGGACCGACAGGCCGATCCCCATGCTCCGGCATCCGGGAGTCAGCGTCATGGATTCCACGGCCTCGCGGACCCGCAGGACGACGAAACGGTCGGGGCCAATCGTCCACTCCGCTCCGCTGAGCTCCTCGGACCAGAAGAGCTCGCCGAAAAGGGAGAAATAAAGGGTATAGGCGTCCCCGGTCGTGCTCATGGACAGACGCGTCCTGCGATCGGACCGTGCGTCCTCCCAGCTGACCTCCATGAAATTATCGAGAAAGGCGCGCCGGAACTCGCCCTCGAGCCCTTCCCCCGAGATGCGGCAACAGCGCTCCTCGGGGGAGGACGGCGTTTGGAGAAAGGCCGAAAAACGATCCGCCAGGCGATTCAAACGCGCATCGCGACACAATATTTTACGGCACAGCCATCTTCGGCCCATCACAAACCCGCTCCTCGAAAAGGAAACTCGGCCCCGCAAGGCCCCAAACGCCAGGGAGGCGCCGCTCGGCACTCGAGCCTGTCACATCAAACTACGATCCTGCAATCTCCCCGTGCAGGCACCAGGACTCCGCCTCGGTGATCCTCACGTCGACGAATTTTCCCAGCAGTTCTTCGCCGCCGGGGAAGAGCGTCACCTTGTCCGTGGAGGTCCGGCCCTGCAGGAGCCCCTCGCCCTTCGGCGCAGGCGCATCCGCCAGAACCCGAAAGGTCCGCCCCACCAGCGCCTCGTTGATCGAGAGCGTGATGGCGTCCTGTACCGCATTGATGCGGGTCAGGCGGGAGAGGCGCACCTCCTGGGGCAGCGCTCCGGGCATGTTCGCCGCGGGGGTGCCCGTACGTTCGGAGTAGGCCGCCGTGTGGACGAGGTCGAACCGGATTTCCTCCAGGGCCGATACGGACGCCTCGAAGTCCTCCTCCGTCTCGCCGGGAAACCCCACGATCAGGTCGCTGGTCAGGCCCAGCTCGGGAAGCGCCCTTCGCACCATCCGAACCTTTTCGAGGTACTCCGCGCGCGTGTACTTCCGGTTCATGAGCTTCAAGATGCGATCGCTCCCCGCCTGGATCGGAAGGTTCAGGGAGGGGCAGACGGCGCGCTCCTCCGCCATGACCTCCACGATGTCCTCGGTGAAATCCTGCGGCAACGACGTGACGAAGCGGACGAGGTCGAGGCCGTCGATCCGCGCGACGTCGCGCAGCAGCGAAGCGAACGTCGTTCCGTCCGAAAAGTCCTTGCCGTAGCTGTTGACGTTCTGCCCCAGCAGGGTGACCTCCCTCACGCCGCTCGTCACGAGCAGGCGCACCTCGCGCAGGATGTCCTCCGCAGGGCGCGACAGGAAGCGTCCGCGCACGTAGGGAACGATGCAGTAGGTACAGAAGTTGTCGCAGCCGTGCGCGATGGTCACGTAGGCACGCCAGGGGTTCTCGCGCCGGGCGGTGAACTCGTCCAGATCGAAGAAATCCCGCGGGTCGTCGTCCAGCAGATCGACGCGCGCTCCGTCCCGCATCACGCGCTCCAGACCGTCGGGCAGAAGACCGATATGCCGCGGCCCGGAGACGAGCCTGACCCAGGGGAAGCGGGAGAGCGCACGCCTGCCCAGACTCTGGGCGATGCAGCCCGTCAGGGCGACGACGGGTCGGCGCCCGCTGCTCCAGGCATCCGCGTAACGCCCCAGCTCGCTCCAGACCTTCTGCTCCGCCTTGCCCCGGATGCTGCACCCCGTGACGACGACCAGGTCGGCCTCCGCCTCCTTCGTATCCTCCCAGCCCCTGCGCACCAGTGCCGTCCGCACCCGGTCACTGTCGTAGACGTTCATCTGACAGCCGTAAACCTTCATATGAAAACGGTACACACTCAACCTCCAGCTTCCTGCCGAGCACAAAAAACGACTGCATATACAAAAAACGACGTTCCCGGGGGAGCGTCGCAGGCTCGCAAAACCAAAATCCACACACACAAGAGGGCATCCGGCCGATCCGCACGCCTTTCACGCCAGCAGCACCATCATATCACATTGGGCCCCTCAGGACGGCGTCGGCCCTAAACGGACAAAGCCCCGCCGGGAAGGCGAGGCTTTGTCCCTGGGTAGACCGAACCTAATCGAACTCGCGGCGCTCCTTGATGCGCGCGGCCTTGCCGCTCAGCTTACGGAGATAGTAGAGCTTGGCGCGGCGCACCTTGCCCAGGCGCTTGACCTCGATCTTCTCGATGGAGGGGCAGTGCAGGGGGAAGATCCTCTCGACGCCGACGCCGTTCGAGATCTTGCGGACGGTAAAGGTCTCGCTCAAGCCCCCATGCTGCCGTCCGATCACGATCCCCTCGAAAACCTGGATGCGCTCGCGGACGCCCTCCTTGACCTTCACATGGACGCGAAGGGTATCGCCGGGGCGAAACTCCGGTACCCCCTCCGTCTTGAAATATTTCTTCTCCACAAGGTTCAATATATTCACTTTCGCATTTCCTCCTTCAGGAAAACAGTTTTCGTTTCATTGAGCTCATTCTCCGTTCAGCGGCCTCCCAGGATGCGATCCAGGGCGACGGCTGCCCGGGCCGTCAGGGGCAAGGTCTCTCCGCCGTCAAAAAGGCCGGCGACCAAAAAGCCGCCCTCCAGGCCCCTCCATTCCTCCGGAAGGGTGGGGAACAAAAGAAGCACGGGCCCCGGATGCTCGAGGCATCGGCGTTTGACCTCCAGGGCATGAAGCGACCCCCTGCACGCCGCGTCCAGGACTGCGATCCTCAAAAGGGGCGCTCCTTTTTCCTTTCGCTCGATCCAGTCGATGGCCCACTCCAGAGAGCCGAATATCTTTGGCGAAAGGACGGGGTCCCCTTCGACCCCCGCTGCCGATTCAAGGGAGCGCCTCCCATCCCTGTCCGTCACGACGAACACCGGACGTCCCAACCCGTAGGTACGGCACAGATGCCGTACCTCCGAGACGAGAGGAGGAGGAAAAACTTCGGCATCCCCCATCACGGCCAGGTAGACGTTTCCCGTCAGGTACCCCCGGATGGCGGCGCGGGAAAGAAGGTCCGGCCTTCTGGCCAGGGTCCTTTCCACGGCCTTCGCGCGCCTCCAGGAATGTATCTCCGACGCGTTGCCGCCCAGAAGGACCTCGGGGACCGTCCGCCCCTCCCATGAGGCGGGCCTCGTGTAGTGCGGATGGTCCAGCATGCCGCGGTAAAAGGAGTCCTCGGCGACCGCCTCGCCCCGTCCCACCACTCCGGGCACCAAACGGGACATGGCATCGACGATGGCCATCGCGGGGATCTCCCCGCCGGTCAGGACACAGTCCCCCACCGTAACCTCGAGGTCGACCTCACGCTCCACAAAACGCTCGTCCAACCCCTCGTAGTGACCGCAGAGGATAACCACATGCTCCTGGCGCGCGAGGGACTCGACGATCTCCTGGGTCAGGACGCAGCCCTGAGGCGAGGGGTAGACCACAAACGGGTCCCCTTCCCCCAGCTCCCCGGCGGCGCGCAGGGCGTCCGCCAACGGGGGTGCGGCCAAGACCATCCCCCCGGAACCGAAGGCATAGTCGTCGATCTGGCGATACCCCCCCCGACCGAACTCCCTGAGGTCGACGAGGTCCACGCGAACGAGCCCCTGCTTCACGGCCCGTCCCAGGATGCTCGTCGAGAGAAAGTCCCCGAAAAACTCGGGAAAGGCGGTCACGATCGTGACGTGCATCAGTCCCAGAGGCCCTCGATCAAAGCAATGCAAATCCGGCCCAGATCGAGGTCGATGTCCCGGACAAACTCCTCCGCTGCCGGGACGTAATGCACCCGGCCATCCAATCCCAATATCTCATAGGTCTCGCTCGCACCGGCCGTAAGGATATCTTTCACCGTCCCCAGGGGGCGGCCCTCCATGTCCTCGACCCTCAGTCCGATGAGGTCGTCGATCCAGAAGTGCCCCTCCGGCAGCTCGACGCGATCCTCCGCATCGATAAGAACCAGAGCCCCCGACAGGGCCGCAGCCTCGTCCCGGTCCCCAAGATCGCTCTCCAGGATGAGGCTGTCTTTCCCCTCATTGAAGCGAATCCGCCTCACGTTCAGCGTGGACAGCAGGACGCCCTCCCTGTAGAGGTCCAGGGAATCCATCCCCTGAAAACGCTCGGGAAAGTCGGTCAGGGGAACGATCGTCAACTCCCCTCGAACGCCGTGGGGCGAGGAGACGCGCCCGATAACCACCTTCCCGTCGGGGATGTTCGAGGCCGAGGCGGATTCCGCCCGTTCATTCCTCGACGATGTCGACATCCACCTTTTCTCCGGCTTTGACGGCGGCCGCTTTGGCCAGGAGCCGAATCGCGTTTATCGTGGCCCCCCGTTTTCCGATAATGCGTCCGACATCCTCATGAGCGACGCGAATCATGACCTTGGTACCATTTTCTTCCTCTCCGCTCTCAACGCTAACGGCATCCGGCTGCGTTACGAGGTATTTGACGATAAATTCGACGAGCTCCTTATAGTTGACCATTGCGGCACCTCCTATTTTTTGTTTGGATATGTGAGACAGATATGGTACGAAACCAGGCCGCTGTCAGGTTCAGGGGGCAACGGCCAACATCCGGGAAGTTCCCCGGACCCCGTCTGAGAAGCGGGGGCTAGTGGGCTTTCGCGCTCTCGAACTTCTCCCAGATCCCCTGTTTCTTCAAAAGTCCTCTGGCCGTATCCGAGGGCTGGGCCCCGACGCTCAGCCAATACAGCGCGCGATCCTCGTCGATGGCCACGGCCGCCGGGTCGGTCATGGGGTTGTAGGTCCCGATCAACTCGATGAACCGGCCGTCCCTGGGCGAACGCGAGTCCGCAACCACCAGCCTGTAAAACGGAGCTTTCTTCCTGCCCAGACGCGACAAACGAATTCGTACCGCCATATACTACACCTCCTGCAAGCTTTGAGAAAACTGAAAAAAACAAGAAAATTACCCCCCTGAGGGGGAAAGTCGAAGGGGAAGACTCCCCGTCGTTCTCCTGAAAAATACGCTTAGAAAAAACGCCCCCGCCTCCCGAAGAGGGAGCGGAGATTGAACCCCTTGCCCCCCGAGGAAAAGGTCTTGAAGAGCTTTTTCATCTGTTCGTACTGTGCCAGCAGCTGATTGACCATCTGGACGGAGGTCCCCGATCCCATGGCGATACGCCTGCGCCTCGATCCCTTGATGATTTTCGGGTTGAGCCGTTCCGAGCGCGTCATGGACTGAATGATGGCCTTGTTGCGGCGAATGACCGAGTCGTCCATCTGCGAGGCGTCCATCCCCTTGATGCGGCTGAACCCAGGCACCATCTCCATCACCTTGCCCAGGGGCCCCATCTTCTCGATCTGCTGGAACTGAAGCAGCAGGGTCTCCAGGGTGAAGTGCCTGTCCTTGAGGCTCTCCGCAATCTGGGCGGTCTCCTCCACCCCCGCGGCCTGAACCTTTTCGAGCAGACCCTGGATATCCCCCATCCCCATGATGCGGCTGGCCATGCGCCGGGAATCGAAGACCTCGAGCGCATCCGTCCCCTCTCCGACGCCGGCGAACTTGACGGGAATCCCCGTCGCGGCCCGTATGGCCAGGGCGCTTCCGCCCCGGGCATCGCCGTCCAGCTTGGTCAGGACCAGGCCCGTCAGGCTCAGGAGCTCATGGAACGACCGCGCGACGTTCACCGCCTCCTGCCCCATCATGGCGTCGACCACCAGCAGCTTCTCCTGAGGGGGCAGGACCCCGGCGACGGCGCCGAGCTCCTCCATCAGTTCTCCGTCGACATGAAGGCGTCCGGCCGTGTCCAACAGGATGACGTCGTGCAGGCGGGAGGCCGCATAATCGGCCGCTTCACGCACGACCTTCAGGACATCCTGTCCCCCGTCCGCGGGGCCGAAGAAAGCGACCTTGGACTGCTCGGCCAGGACCCTCAGCTGCTCGACGGCGGCGGGACGGCGAAGATCGCAGGCCACGACCAGGGGATTGTGGGAGTCCTTGAGACGCCGGGCCAGCTTGACGGTCGTCGTCGTCTTTCCGCTCCCCTGCAGGCCCGCCATCAGGATGACGGTCGGCGGCTTCGGGGCGATGGTCAAGGGGGCCGGCTCCCCCATGAGGGCGATCAGTTCCTCATAGACGACGGTCGAGACATGCTGCGCCGCCGAGATGGACTCCAGGACGTCGAGCTGGACCGCCCGCGCCCTGATCCTCTCGATCAGATCGCGGACGACCTTGAAGTCGACGTCCGCCTCCAAAAGCGACTTGCGGATCTCGCGCAGCGCGAGATCGACATCGGCCTCGGACAGCTTGCCCTTGCCGCGCAGTCGGGAGAATGCGGACTCCAGCTTCGATCTCAGGGATTCAAACATCCGTATATCGCCTCAGGCTTTCCTCCAGCTCGCGGATGCGCCCTTCCAGGCGCTCGACGATCTCGGCAAACTTCAGGTCGCGCTCTATGGCGTCCAGACGGTCCATCGTGCGGCGGACCAGAATATGGACGGCCTGACGCGTGATTCCAAGGGACTTCGCCACCTCGGCCGGAGCGAGATCGGAAAAATGGAGCATCTCGTAGACATCCCTCTGCCGCTCCGTCAGGAGAGGGGAATAGAGATCGTAAAGCGCATTGAAACGCATCCGGCGCTCCAGGCGCTCCCTGTCGTCGTCCCAGCCATTCACGCCGCATCCACTCCCCGACCGTGACAGCAAGCCAATGCTCTCATGAACTCAGGCATTATAGAGAGACGCCGAAACTTTGTCAAGCATTTTTGTTTTACGGTTTTACATCGAAGATTCGGAGCCCTTCGGCTCCAGGAGGACCGCGAAAGCGGCGAAGATGACGACGAAGGAGGCGTACCATAGAAGCCAATCCACGCCGAGCGGCAAGGCCGGCTCCCGGACGTCCCTGAGGAACCATCGGGCGCAAAAAGCGTAGGGCGCGCCTAAAAGGCAGGGATAAAGGACCCCCAGCTTCCGCCCGTCCCCCAGCGCGGGGAGGCGGAAACGAATGCCCCAGAACGACAGCCAGAAAAAGGGTCCCCAGATTATGCCCTGCAGGAAGGCCTTCAGCACGCCACGCCCGTCGCTCAGGCTTTCGAGCCTCAGCCACCCCGAAAGCCAAAGGAGAAAAAGGCTGCCCAGGACCAACAGGGGAACCTTGGAGCGCTCGAAATACTCCCCCGCCTTCCCATCCCGCTCGCGGCCGTGGGGAACCCACCCGCGGGGAGTGTGCCCGAGATCCCCCGCCTGATCGACCTTCACCCGCTCGATGGGATCGACGGACGGGGACGGAGAGGACGGCGCCGCACTCGGCCGAACGGGGTCCGGTCTTCTCCCGACGGAATACGGAGAGTTCTCCTCCATGAGGTCCCAGACCCCTCGGCTCCGGTCGTACTCCCTGCGGGACACGGCGTCGCCCAGCACCCCCCAGGCCTCGAGGATCTCCTCGAAACGATGGGTCACGGAGGGGTCGGGGTTGACATCGGGAGAATAGAGCTTGGCCATCCTCCGGAAAGCCGCCTTGATCTCGTCGTGAGGGGCCGTCTCGGAGACGTTCAAGATCGAGTAATAATTTTTGAAGCTGTCCATACCCCTTCCCCCTTTACCGTACACTTCCCCCGACATCCCGCCTAAGAATGCCGCGTATCTCGAGCGAACGCATCAGGGGAAGCCCTATCAGGAAACAAGCCCCCGCCTCGCCCAGCCCGACGTACAGGCAGGTCGCCGCGAGAGGGGTTCCAAGGAGGACATGCAGCATTCCTCCGATCATCAGCATATTCACCAGCACCGGAGGCAGCGCGGCCATCCAGAGGCAGGGCATTCGGCGCGTCAGTACCGCCGCCAGCAGCGTCGCTCCCGTCCCGACAACCACGTCGACCGCCCCGTACCCTCCGAACAGATTGGCGATCAGGCAGCCCACGGCCAACCCCGGGACTGCCTCGGGAAGGAAATAGGGCAGAAGCGTCAGCGCCTCGGAGAAGCGAAGCTGAACCGGCCCGTAGGAGAGAGGCGCGAGGAGCACGGTCAAAGCGGCATACAGGGCGGCGACCATGCCCCCCAAGGCCAGATTCCTGAGTTTCATCAAACAACGGCTCCTTGACAATACATTTTATTATTCCTGTGGGAACGAACGCCGCCCCAGCAGCGCTCCCCTGTCGTCCTTTCCCTCCAGCAGGGGGACGAAACGGCAATAATCATACCAGGTATCCGAGTACCCGGCATCCCCCTTGCGGCGCACGAGGAGCCTCTGTCCTCCCGTCATCACGTCCTGCGGTACGACCAGGCGCCCTCCCGGCGCCAGTTGGTCCTCCCACGCCGGCTCGACGCGCTCCGAGGCCGCCGTGACGATGACGCGGTCAAAGGGCGCGGCCTCCGCCCAACCCAGACGCCCATCGCCGTGGAAGACCTTCACGCCGAACCCCATGTCGGAAAGGAGCTTCTGCGCCCGCTTCGCCAGGAGGTCAACGCGCTCCACCGACCAGATGTCGAGTCCCATGGAGGCCAGGACCGCTGACTGGTATCCCGATCCGGTCCCGATCTCCAGGACCTTCATTCCCTTTTCCGCCTCCAGAAGCTCCGTCATCTTCGCCACCATGTAGGGCTGGGAGATCGTCTGCCGTCTCCCTATCGGCAGCGGCCTGTCGATGTAGGCGTCCTCCGCGTACCGGATCGGGACGAAAAGGTGCCTCGGAACCGAGGCCATGGCCTTAAGAACCTCCTCGTTCCGGATATTCCGGGGAATCAGCTGGGACTCCACCATATCGCGGGCCGCCGAACGCCAATCCTGCATCGTCCTCCCTCCTCCCGGGGAACGGTCGGGCGCCCTGGGGTCACTCCGCCCACACGGTCACGGTGGGGAACCCCTCGCGGGAATGCCCGATCCCAAAACGGGGCGCAAGAACCTGCCACAAGGCCTCCGTGGTGGCGACGCTCACCCAGAGGGGCAGATCGGGCTCCCCCGGGTCCATGACGAAAAAGCCGGCATCCTCCAGGATGCGGAGGAGTTCCCCGCGGTCCCCGCCCGGGGACGGCTCGATCTGCACCAGCACCCCGAACGGAGGAAGCCCCAGCTCCCTGCGGTTGTCCAGCTCGTCGCGCCAGAATCCCCCCCAGCCCCGGGCCAGAATATCCCGCCAGACGGCTCCGGAACGGCGGCTCTGGACCAACACGAGGCGCTCCTTCGCGGCCCTCGCCGGGCAGCCTCTCCAACAGGACTCCCAAAGCATGCTGAAGACCTGGAACCGCGCGCCGTACTCGGGCCTCCGAAGCTCGGCCTCCAGGTCCAACCATGCGGTCAGCCCCACGTCCAGCGTGTCGCAGAGCGCCAGAGCGCCGCGCGTCCCCAGGATCAAGGATGCGCCGCTCCCCTTCCCGTGCCCTGCCGCCTCGCTCGGGAGGACCGGATAACCGCGGATGAGGCGTCCGGCGATCTCGGCCAGGGCCTCGAGGCCGGGCCTTCGCCCCATCCACAGGGCGCCGCGGCAGACGGAGCAGAGACGTTCGAGGGGCTCTCCGGCGCCGCAGCGGACGCACCGCAGCCCGCCGTTCCCCTCGGCACGCATGATCCCCCCGCACCGGGGACACGTCACGGGGTTGCCGCAGTCCGAGCAGTAAACCTCAGCCGCCTCGCCGCGGCGGTCCAGTATCCACAGGACATTCCGCCCCTCCCCCAGGACCGTGCGCGTCCTCTCCAACAGGGACACCGTCAGGGGGAGCGTCCCCTCGACACCCCGTGCCTCCGTGCTGAGAGAGCGGCGCATGTCGGCAAAAACGAGACATCGCCGTTCGGGCAGCACGCAGCACTGGGGCGAGGTCCTCAAAAAGGTCTTGGAGGAGGGCATCCTTCCGCCCAGGAACAGCTCCGCTCCCAGCCTGGCGGCCCGATGCCCCGCCAGGCTGCGGGCCGACACCCGCGGGGGACGCTGAGCGATATAACCGGGGTTCGACTCGTCGTCCACAATGATCATCTCCGGTGCGAGCGGGGCAAAGACCCCTCCCGGCCCTCCGACGACAATGCGGAAAAGCCCCTCCCGAACCTCCCTCCAGGCCCTCCAGAGCCGCTTTCCGCCCGTGGAAGGCCACAGGACGGCCTCGGCCCGAATCCCCGGGGGCAGGCGATCGAAAAAGGCCCTGGCCATCCGTCTCTCGGGAAAGAGGAGCAGCGTCCGTCCTCCCTGTTCCAGCCGCCGCATGTAGAGCTCGGTCCGCACCTCATCCCGTGGATCGAAACAGGAGGACTCCCTCAAAACGGACCCGGACGACTCCGGCCCGTCCGCCAACGGGGCGGGCTCCCCTCTCAGAAGCTCACCGGGGCAGATCGTCTGCAGGGCCTGGCCGGTTCCGCAGAGAAAGGCCCTCCCCATCCAGCGGGCCAGGTCCCACAGATCGCCCCCCAGGACGTTCCCCTCGTCCAGAAGCTCGGCGACGGGCCTCAGATTCTTCGGCGGCGTCTCCCCCTCCGCGGGGCCCAGCACGAACCCCACGCGCACCCCCCGCCCCAGGGGGACCCGCACCCGGGCCCCGGTCGGCAGGGGGCGTTCCGCCACATAGGTCAGGGGGGTCCACCAGGGGCCGGGGACGACGACATCGACGCGACCGTCCACTAAGACAGGCCCCGTCCGGCGACGAGATCCCAGACCCCGTCGGCGACCTCCTCCTTGCTTCCCGAGAGGACCGTCTCCCCGTCGCGGGAAAGCACGCGCACCGTATTGGTATCCGCCCCGAACCCGCACCCGGGCGCCAGCACGTCGTTGGCCACGATCAGGTCCAGGCCCTTCCGCTCCATCTTCGCGCGCGCGTTCTTCAGGAGGTCGTCGGTCTCCGCCGCGAAGCCGATCAGGACCTGCCCCGGCCTCTTGCGCCGCCCGACCTCCGCCGCGATGTCCGGGTTCTGCTCGAGCTCGATGGAGACCGTCTCCCGTCCCTCCCGCTTGATCTTGCGGGGGGAGCGGTCCCTTGCGCGATAGTCGCCCACCGCGGCGGCCTTGACCACGCAGGAGGCCCAATCCGACTCCTCCATGACCGCATCGTACATCTCGAGGGCGGAGACGACGCGGCGAACCTCCAGCCCATGGAGCGTCCCCGTCCCCTCGACCGGCCCCAGAACCAGCTTCACCTCGGCGCCGCGATACCACGCCGTGCGGGCCATGGCGATACCCATCCGGCCCGTGCTGGGATTGGAGAGGTAGCGGACCGGGTCGAGGTACTCCCGGGTCGGCCCCGCGGTCACCAGAAGACGGACGCCCTCCATGTCCCGTTTCGGGGCCAGGGCACGGAACAGCTCCTCCAGGATCAGGTCCGTCTCCGGCAGCCGCCCCTTGCCCTCGTAACCGCAGGCCAGAGCGCCGAAAGCGGGGTCGACCACGCGAACCCCCCGCTCCGACAGGATGCGCAGGTTCTGCTGCGTCGCGGGATGCTCGAACATGTGCACGTTCATCGCAGGGAACAGGAGGACCGGGCCCCTCGCGGCAAGCAGGGCCGACGAGACCAAGCTCTCCCCCCTCCCGTGGGCCAGGTCCGAAGCGGTATTGGCCGTGCAGGGGGCGACGACGACGACCTCCGCCCAATCCGAGACACGTATATGCGGGATCTCGAACCCCCGTTCGCAGGAGAGGAAATCGTCCTGGCGCCAGACCCGGCGGCCCGACAGCGTGGAGAGCGCAAGGGGGCTGACGAGCCGTTCCGCAGCGCGCGTCATGAGGATCTCCACCTCGCAGTCCAGCCTGACCAGCCGGCTGACCAGCTCCGGGATCTTGTACGCGGCGATGCCCCCCGTCACGCAGAGCAGGATTCGCCGGGCCCGCTTCCAGCCGATCATTCGACGCCCGATGCCTCGGGGATCCGGTTCGTCCACTCCTCGGGGACCTCCCCCTTCTCGAACTCCAGCAGGGCCATCGACAGATATTTCTCGTTGATCGAAAGGTCCTCCTCCACCGTTTTATGCTCGCTCAGCCACCGGGCCCTGGCCGCCACCAGAGCCGTGATCTCGTACTTGTTGTCGGTCCCGCATTTATTCTCGAGCGCGTCGAGGTCGTAAAATTTCATCTCCGCAACCTGCCTTCCCTGAAATCCATAACCATTCTTCTGAGGGCCGTCGAGGCCTCGTCCAGATCGTCGTTCACCAGGACCCGGTCATATTTCGGGGCCTCCTTCAGCTCCCGTCTGGCGCTCTCCAGCCGGGCCCTGAGCTCCGTCTCCGTCTCGGTATGGCGTCCCCGCAGCCTGCGCTCCAGCTCCTCCTCCGAGGGGGGAAGAACGAAGATCGTGACGGCATCGGGAATGAGGGAACGAACCTGCAGGGCCCCCTGGACGTCGATCTCCAGAAGCACGTCCCGCCCCGCGTCCAGCTCGCGCTCGACGTCCTCCCTCAGGGTCCCGTAGCGGGGGCCTCCATGGACTCTGGCGTACTCCAGAAACCGCCCCTGCTCCACCATCCTCGAAAACTCGTCCTCGGAGACGAAGCGGTAGTCCACCCCCTCGCGGTCCCCGGGCCGGGGAGGGCGCGTCGTGCAGGAGACGGAGTAGGTCAGCCCCTCGATATCCCTCAGCGCCCGGGCGCGCAGCGTCCCCTTGCCCACGCCGCTGGGGCCCGAGAGGACAAAAAGCGTTCCCCTTTCCTTCGCCTTCATCGTTCCTCGATCCCTGTCATTTCCAAATTCATCTCATTCCACGTTCTGTATCTGCTCCCGGATCCGCTCGAGGCACGATTTCGCCTCGACGACCCCCCA
>ERZ773099.1282-NODE-1282-length-18883-cov-18.164436_pt1 | contig 18883 bp, 14 predicted proteins | sample MGYA00511120_ERZ773099 | MGnify/ENA primary metagenome ERZ773099 (study PRJEB29015, sample SAMEA2738012) | human oral metagenome | biome: human oral; feature: human-associated habitat; material: dental | place: China | collected 2104 ...
CACCGTCGAGGCGAACCAGCGCGCGTGCTCCGCGGCCTCGCGCCTGCCCATCTCCACGAAGGGGGCGTGGGGCCTCTCCCACACCGACTCGTACGCCATCCCGTCCTCTCCCCTCTACTAGATGTGATCGTGTATCTTGATCTCTATCTTGCGCTCCTTTAGCAACTTTCTCAGCTCCTCCGTGGGGCCGACCTTGCCCGTGACGGGGCTCGGGTAGAAGTCCCACACGGCCCTCATCGCTTCGGAAGGTCCCTCGTCAGGCACCGGGAGGGCATCCCTTGCGATCCGCCTCCGGGCTCTACCGCTCGTAGGGAGGCAGCCTGGATTCCCTCACCCCACGATTTCCACGGTTTGGGGGTTGAAGGCCCACACGCAGTGCCAGAGTCTCTCGGGCAGGCAGCGGTAGGCGTCGCCCGGCAGGCCCGGGTCCGCCCCCAGCTCCTGCAAGCCCGCCCGCACGCTCCACTCCAGATCGATGCAGCCGGCCTCGTCGAGGCGGTAGAGCGAGGCCGCGTCGGTGACCTCCTCGAGCAGGCGGGGGGCGCGCCTGGCGAGGCACCCCCGGATGAGCGCGAGCTCTTCGGGGTCGGGGAAGCCTAGGTCCCTGAGCTCGGAGCGGTGAATCCCCGGGAGCGAGGGTCCCGCGAAGAGCCCCCGCGCCCTGGCGCGCGAGAGCGCCCGCGCGGGGCGGGAGCGGCAGGCGACGTGGGCCCACAGGCCATCCCCCACGCAGGCGAGGAAGCCGCGCTCGCCCCCCAGGCGGAAGCGCCCCCCGTCGCGCACCATGGCGCGCACGGCCGCGACGAGTTGGTCCGCCTTGACGACCTCGCCCTCCTCGGGCGCCCGGGCGCCCGCTGGCGGCAGGGGGACGGGCGCGCGGACGGGCTCATCGGGATAGGGCTGGAGGGCGGCGCTGACGCTCCGGACGGTCAGGGCGCCCGCGCCGGCCTCGGCGGCGCACTCCCCCACCGCGCGGGCCAGGGCCTCCTCGCAGGCCAGGTAGCGCCCGGGCGTCAGCTCGCCGTCGAGGAAGGTGCCCCCCACGTCGTCGCAGGACGACCACCAGGCGGGCTTGTCGTCCTCGTCGTCCGGCGCCCCCCACTCGATTACGGGGTCGCGCGGCGCCAGCAGCCACGAGCCCCACGAGCCCGGCGGGCAGGCGGGCGGCGGGGGGCAGGCAGGGGGGTCGGGTAGCGCGGCCGCCTCGGCGTCGGCGCAGATGATGACGGTCCAGAAGAGGCGCTCGAGGGGGCAGCCGACGAGGCGCCCGGCGTTCTCGAGGCGCCACGCGCCCGACGGGGCGGCCTCGAGGCGATCCCACACCCCCTCGTGCACGCAGTGGGACAGGTCGTGGAGGGCCTGGCCGCGCAGGCGGAACAGCGACGCCCCGTCGCCCAGGGAGCCGAGCAGGTAGGGGGCGCGCTCCGCGACGAGCTCGCGCATGAGCGCGAGCTCGGCCGGGCCGGGGAAGTCGAAATCCGGCAGGCGCTCCCAGCGAAGGAACGGGGAGACGACCTCCTCGGGGAACAGCCCCGCGCCCCGGGCGAGGGAGAGCGCGCCCGGCAGGTCTCGACGTGAGGTGAGCCACAGGTAGAGGTTCTCGCAGCAGTGGACGTCGAGCCCCTTGCCCTCCAGGCGCGCCCAGCCCTCTCCGCGCAGGACAGCCCTCACGGCGGCCCCGACCCGCCCGGCCGGGACCCAGGCGCCCTCCTCGGGCTCGTCGGCGGGGTCCAGGGGCGGCAGGCGGGCGGGCGGAGGTGGGAGGGGGTCTATGTCCGCGACCCTGAGGCCCGCGACGCCGGACTCCCGCACGGCCTCCTCGACGACGGCCACGTAGGCGTCCTCGCAGGCCAGGTAGCGCCCGGGCGTCAGCGTGCCGTCGCGGAAGGTGTCCCCTATGTCGTCGCCGCACGTCCACTCGTCGTACGGGTAGGCGCCCCGCCAGTCCCTCCGCGCGGGGTCGTACCTCGTCACGCGCCAGGAGACCCAGCGGCTCCAGCCCTCCCAGCGCCCGTCCCGCCGTCCCGTAGTCACTCCCCGATCCTCCTCAGCCGCTCGTCGTAGGTGCCCGCCCTGGTGGACCTGCCGGGGATGAGGCGCAGGGCCAAGGCCAGCGCCTGATCCAAGGCCGACATTAACTGGCGTGGGCTATAGTAGTATCTGACAGCTGCGCGAGTCCGTCTCGAAAAGCCTCCTCCCCGAGCCGGAAGTCCTCGCGCTCGGGATGCGCCTCAGATAGGATGGCGTACATCGAGAGCCCCCCCGAAAGAGCTCCTCGGCCTCCCCCACGCGGCCCCCCTCCGCGAGTATGGTCGCCAAGGCGCCCATCGGCGAACCCGCCTCGGGGATGAGCGCGGGAAGCCCGTCCTCGCCGGGATCGGCTGCGGCGAGGGACCGGTAGCACCCGAGGGCCTCGCGCAGCAGCGGCTCGGCCTCCTCGGGTCGGCCCGCGCAGTCCAGGACGCGCGCCAGGACAAAACCGGTACGGGCGACCATGGCCGCCCAGCTCAAGGCATGCCCACCCCTGAGAGACCGGTACGTCCCGAGAGCCTCACGCAGCAGCGGCTCGGCCTCCTCGAGGCGACCAAGGTCCTCGAGAAAGAGTGCGAGGTCCACGCAGGAGCTCGCGACCTCGGACAGGGGGCCCTCGGCAGGGTCCTGCCCAGCCAGGGAGCGCCTGAGCGACAGGGCCTCGCGGTACAGCTCCTCTGCCTCGCCGGGTTCCCTCTCCTCGAGAAGGCGTGCCAGACCGACGCAGGTGTGGGCGGCCTCGGACAGGAGGTCCCCGGCAGGCTCCCGCCCGGCTAGGGAGCGCCTGAGCGACAGGGCCTCGCGGTACAGCGGCTCAGCCTCGGCAGGGTCGCCCCCCTCCCACAGAATGCCCGCAAGGTTCTCGCAGGCGTCTGCGACGCGTGGCAGGAAGGTTTCGGGATCGTTCGCCGCCAGGAAGCGTACGGCGGCAAGCTCCTCGCGGACGAGGGCCTCGGCGTCGCTCAGGAGCCCCTCCTCCAGGAGGTCCCACGCCAGCTCATGGCAGAGGGACGCCACGAGGGACAGGCCCTCGCCGGGGTCGCCCTCGGCATGCGCGCGTGCCTCCCGCAGGCGGTCCCAAAGCTCGCCCTCGTCGGGAGAGGGACAGAACCCGTCGCCGGACGCGCCTCGACCCTCGATCTGCTCAGCGCTCACGCGCCCCCCCTCTCTCACAAACCTCACAACCTATCGCGAATGTTGCGGCCAGGAACAGGAAGTTTATATATCTCCCCGGTGTTAGGATCCACCGCTCCAAGACGATCTCCCTTATGGTCATATTTTTCAAACTCATTATGTAAATAATCGATAACGTAATATACCGCCTTTCTTCCCTTTCCCTCTTTTCTCAGCCCCTTTCCGACCTTTTCTAAACTATTCCAGAATTTTCTTACGGCTTTTGGAGAATTTGTCACCCTGCCCGCCGCCTTCGCGACATCTCCCGCCTTCCCGGCAGCCCTCGCCGCGTCCGCCACCTCGTCAGCGTGCGAGCCGGCGCGGGCGCCGACCCTTGCGAGATCGTCCCCGTGCGAGGCAAACCTGCTCGCCTTCGTGGCGACCTTGGTGCCCTGGAAGGCGTCTCCGATCCCGGGCAGGGCGGACCAGAGGGACTGGCCGGCACCGAGCCAGTCGCCCTCCCAGGCGCAGGGGCCGGCGGCACGGTGCTACGCCGGGCACGGCAGCGCGTCTGGGGGTCAGGCTTCTCCCGGGCCCTCTGGTACCCGGGTGCGCCGGTGTCCCCTGCTATCCCCCAGCTTCCTCGCGAACTCGCGCATCTCGACCATGAGTGTGCGCCCCTTGCGCGCCAGCACGGTCCTCGCCAGCATGCCGGCTGGTATCTCGCGCCTTCGCGCGAGGGCCGTCGGCGACACCCCGCGTCGGGCTGCGAGCCCCACGCTCCCGACCAGGGCCACGTCGCCTCCGATGTGTTCCGCGATGCCCGCAGTGCACCCCCGCTCAGTCCCAGACCAACCTCGGCCTCTTCTTCGCCCACGCGGCTCTCAGGTACGGCACCTGCTCGGGCTCGACGCGTCCTATGTTTAGTACGGTGCGCTGCACCACCTTCCCGCCGACGCGCTTGTTCTCTACGACGGACGCGTAGAGCATCTCGCTGCCGTCGGCGGCCCTCTTTCGCTGTACCCTGACGAACAACTTCCCACCCACCATTTGATAGTGCTCTTATCTGGAATCTTATCTTAGGACTTCCCACTACATTCTAACACATATGGGACATGGGACGGGCAGGCCGAGCGACCATCTCCCACTACCGGGAAGAGAAAGGCCCCAATGGAGCCCCACTGAGCCCACCAGGCTCCCAACCGCGTGAGTACCGCCCACTTGGGTTAATGACATTGTGGTTGAGCTCTATCCTCGCGAGGAGGGGCACTCTCTTCCCCACTGGCGCGTCGGCGTTGGCGTTCGTGTAGTACACGATGTGGCGACAATCAGTTCACGTCACACAGAGACGGGAATGTGTGTATACTATGAAATTATGAATATAGTATATTTATAGTGAAGATCATTTAAAGGATATAAGTGCTTTATGAAATTATATGGACAACCGTTTGATTTAATGCAGTATATTTATGGATATTCTCAGAAACCTATCATCAGAGCATGTATTCGCTTTGATGGAAAATTGAAAAGTGGAAGTTTAAAAAGAGCAGTAAAAGTGTTGAGTTCAATTTATCCAATCTTACGATGTAAATATGAGATAAAAAAGGGTATCTGGAATGAAGACAGTATCTCGTATGAAAATCTGTTGACAACTATAAGCGCTAAAAGTGATTTTTCAATTTTTGAGAACGATTCATTACTGTCATCGCTTGAAATCGGAATTGATAGACCACTGAAAATCTATTGGATATGTGGAAAAAAGAGTGACTCTCTTTGTATAATTGCAAGTCATTTACTTTGTGATGGGAGAGGATTTGAGCAGCTGCTATATCTTCTGGCTGAATTATACTCTGGTAAGGAGATAGAAACACAGATAAATACGAATAGAAGTTTTGCTCAGATAACCAGTAGATTTACCATAATGCAAAAGATAAAAATTTTATGCTCAAAGACGCGGGCAGAAAGTATGGATGCGAAACTGCATTTACCGCTTAATGAAGGTGGCCGAAAACCTAGGCTTATAACAAAACAAATCAATTTGCCTAAACTAGAACAATATCGTTCTTGCGTAGAAGGGCATAGACCCAACATAAATGATATTTTGTTAGCGGCATATATGCTGACATTACACAATATGTTCCGGTGGAACGACATTACCATTCCCTGCCCGGTCGATCTTCGCAGGTTCAACATAAACGCAAATAACTCCGTCTGCAATCTGACAGGAAATTATTATTGCCATGTTCGATTTAGTGACAATAGCACTTTTGAAAAGGTCTGCAATAGCATTTCTGCGCAGATGTGCGTACAGAAAAACAGTAGTCTGTGTCTCAAGGAACCGATTTTGCTACATATTTTATACCGTATGCTTCCTCTCTCGATCTTGAAAGAGGTGCTCTCCAAGAAAATCTCCGTTCCTATGACCTCATATACAAATTTAGGGAAAATAGACGAAGCACGCCTTACGTTTCAGGAAGCCTCTGTTTCGGACGCTTTTATTGTTACCGCAGCTAAATTGGTGCCGTATTTCCAATTAGCTGTATCTACTTACAAGAATAGGTGCACCCTTTCAGTGTGTACATATGCAAGTGGAAAAAGTTATGATTTAATTTGTTCTGTTATGAATAATATTTGCAATCTAATCGAAATCTTATGATCTGTAACACTTGAATGTTAGGTTGGCGCATCGCCCTGCCATTCGAGCAGAGACAGGTACGTGGGGTCGATGTTGAGCTTCCTGCGGAGTGCGCGGCCCTCCTCTACGCGAGGGAGGCAAGCAGGGCCCGCGCGCGGGCCCTAGGCCACCGAGCCGACATTCCCTCGCCCTCATACGTGGCTCCCTTCTTCGCCCGCAGGGATGGGGCCGCCCGCGACGGGGCCGCAGGGGAACCTCTTTTTTCACGGCCCTATCAGATTGAGAATGGGGGTGGGCAGGCCGCTGGGCGATCGGTGCCGTCGCCGCTCGCGCGGCGGGGGTCACAGGTGTTTTTGCCTTTTTAGCGTTTCTAGTTGAGTGCGTCGCCTGGAAGCATGACCTGACGATAGCACACGCCGCAGCTGTCCAGCACCGTGCGCGAGATCATCGCCCCAAGACTGCCGTGGTACTTGTCATCCAGGTAGACGACCTCGCCGATACCTGCCTGTACGAGCATCTTGGAACATTCTTGGCAGGGGAAGAGGGTCACGTAGACCGTCGCCCTGTGCATGTCCTTGAGCGATCCCCGGTAGTTGAGGATGGCATTGGCCTCCGCGTGGATGACGTAGTTGTGCTTGTCGTGCAGGGGATCCTCCGAGCTCTCCCAGGGAAACTCGTCGTCGGTGATGCCGGCGGGCGTGCCGTTGTAGCCTACCGAGAGGATGCGCTGATGGATGTCGGCGATGCAGGCCCCGACCTGCGTGTTGGGGTCCTTGCTTCGGAGGCTCGCCGCAATGGCGACACGCATGAAGAACTCGTCCCACGAGATGACGTCCGAGCGCTTGCCGGGCATGAGGGATCCCTCCTCGAGGTTTGGTGTCAGGAGAAGGGTCGCATCGTTTGACACAAAAGTAAAAGGCCAGACGGCCTCTGCTCGCCTGGCCTGTCCATCCATGGTCGGGTGGACTGGATTCGAACCAGCGACCCCTTGACCCCCAGTCAAGTGCGCTACCAAACTGCGCCACCACCCGTTGTTTGCTCACCTTCTCGATGCGCAGATACTCAATCTATCACTCATCGCTTTTCTGGGCAAGTGACTTTTTGTTGCCATATCCCGTACATCAGGCAAGGTGCACAGACGGGTACGGGAGCTTCGAAGTCCCCCTCCTTTGATGGGGATTGTCCGACTGGCCGACCAGCCAAAGAGGCCTCTTGAAAGAGGTTGTCGTCGACCAGGGGGTTGCCATCGGCCAAAGAAAACGACGCAGTCGACCTTTACGAGACCTACGAGATCGGTGGGCGCCGCGCCCCCTCCTTCGTTCCTCGTGGATTCCGCTTGCCGAAAAACGTGGCCGTCTGTGGGGCGATCAGTGATGTGGAATCGTTCTCACATCAGCTTGGGCTAGGCTAGGAACATCGAAAAGTTGCCGACGTCACAAATGTCACAGGCATCATACGCGACGCGGCGCTGCGCCTACGATGGGGGGAGTCCAACAATGAGCAACGAGTCCTGGCGTCCCAAACTGCACCTCGCGGCCTACAACGGGTCTGTGAGCGATCCCAACGGCCTCAACCAGTTTAGGGGCACGTACCACTTCTTCAGCCAGTACGCGCCCACCTATCCGCCCCATGCCGACAGCCCCCATGGCTGGGGACATTTCGTGAGTAGGGATCTCGTCAACTGGGCCTTCCTCGGCTGCCACATCATGCCGGACTGCGAGAGCGATCGCGACGGCTCCTACTCGGGCGGGGCTTACGTCGCCGACGACGAGCTGTGGCTCTACTACACCGGAAACGTTCGTGACGGGGTGGGTGACGGCACCTATTCGGGGCGCCTCGCCAACCAGACGCTCATCAAGTCCTACAACGGCATCAACCTCGGTCCCAAGACCGTCGTGATGAGAAATGACGCCTATCCGTCCTATTGCTCCTGCCATGTTCGCGACCCCAAGGTGTGGAAGCAGAATGGGAGGCTCCATATGCTGCTCGGGGCCCGCACGCGCAAGGACAGTCGTGGGTCCATCCTCTGCTACGACTCTGATGACGGCCTCAGCTGGACCATGTCGGGGTCTGCCACGAATCTGGAGGACAAGCCCTTCGGCTACATGTGGGAGTGTCCCGATCGCATCGTCCTGGGTGGGCGCGAGTTCCTTGGGACCTGCCCCCAGGGCATGGCCAGATCAGGGGACCCCGACGATCCTGAGAGGCTTACCTGCCAGAACGTCCATGCCGCAGGCTACTTCCCCGTGAAGGGCACGATCCTCGATCTCATGGGGCAGGACCGGGGTCTCATGGGCGCCGAGGCACCACACCCCTCCGTCGACTCCTCCACCTTCCGTGACTGGGACTATGGCTTTGACTACTACGCCTGCCAGACCCTCGTGGACGAGAAGGGGCGTACCCTGCTCATCGGCTGGATGAGCCTCCCGCACGACGAGGATGACGTGCGCCCCTATGATAACCCCACCAACAGCTGGAAGGGCTGTCTTACGGTGCCGCGCGAGCTCACGCTTGACGAGGGGAGTGGCCTCATCCTGCAGAGTCCGGTAGCCGAGTTCGATGCCCTGCGCAAGGATGCACATGAGCTCAAGAGGACCGCTACCGGCTATTCCGTCACACTCAATCCCAAGGTGGCCGACGTCGTTGTGGATGGTATAGCGGGTGAGCTGCATGTCAGCTTTGGCGACTTTGCCACCCTTGACGTCGCGGGTTGCCTCGCCATCCTGAGCTTTGCCGACGACGAGGTGGGCCAGGGGCGCAAGGTGCGTCGTGCCAAGGTCGAGGCCGTGCGCGACCTGCGCATCATCGTTGACACCTCAGTCCTCGAGATCTACCTCAATGGTGGCGAGACGGTCCTCTCGACACGCTACTTCCAGGAGGCAGATGCCCTTGAGCTTAAGGTAGACTGTATGGCAGGCTCTGCACTCGCATATGAGATGGACACCTTGAGTATCGACTATCTTGTGGATCGCTGATGCGTGGGGTATGACTCCCTGGTCCTGTGCCATTCGGTGCCACCGAGTGGCACAGGCATCACGCATGCGGGGCCTCACCGAACGGCACGCCGTGTGGGTGTCTTCGCTCAGGCTGTTGTGGGTCTCTCCCTGCATGCGTCCTCAAACTGCCCTATCGCACGCAGAACGGGAGGAAAGCAGCTCTGGTCCGTCTCCATCTCGAACAGAAGCTCGTTTGTCAGCTCCGAGCGCTCACGATAGGCACCGCTGACCACGGCGTGACCGTTGCGAGTCATGCTCACGCTAAACTGAAGCTCATCCTCCCAGAGCATGCTGTACGTTGCCTTGCCTTCCAGCAGGTTATAGCATGACTGTAGCTGGTCTTTGAACCTGCGCAGCGCTCCCATGTCAGAGATGATGCGCTCGCGGCGAACAGAACAGTTGCCTATGTCTATCTCCAATGTGCAGGTGATGCAGCATTCGTCCTCACTATCGCCAAGAATCTCCAGCAGGCTCATCTGTATTCGCTCGTTGGCGTCGCGACCATTCAGACACAGCCTCATGTCACCTTCCTTCCAGCCCTAATCACACCGCTTCACCAAAGCTGTACCTCTCCCCATCCTATTATAGCGCACCGTTTACACTGCCACTCGGCCCTGAGCGTTCCAATGCGGTACGATAGACGTCGAGTGGCAGTGTATGGCGCCCTAACACCCCTGAGCGTTCCAATACGATACGTTTACCGCCGAGTGACAACGCACGCTGCGCCGCCGCTTCTAGGAAGGCGGCGCGACATCGATCAGCGCTACATTTTTGGGAAGCACCTTTCTCTCCCCCACGTTCAGCTCGCGCTCGAAGATCATAAGGCTGAAGTCTGCGTAGTTCGCGAAGGTGTAAAGACCTGTATTGCCCAGCTTGGACGTGTCGGCGAGTAGGACGGTTCGTTTTGCCCGCCGCGCCACCATTCTCTTGAACTCGACCTCTTGGTAGGAGCGGATGGTTGGGCCCTCGGGCGAGAAGCCATCGCAGCCAAGAAATGCAACGTCGACGTTGACGCTCTCCATGGATCGCAGGGCCCAAGACCCCACGCATGAGTTGCTCTTCGTGCGATAAAGCCCTCCCGTTACGAGGATCTTGCTGCCCGAGCGCGCGAGTGCTTGGCAGACGTCGATCGAATTCGTGATGACGGTGAGGTCGGAGCGCAGGGCAAGGAGCGACGCGAGGCAGAGCACGGTGGTGCTCGTGTCGAGGAACACGGCCGCATCTTGTGGGGTGAGGCGGGCGGCGCGCTCGGCGATGGCGGTCTTTTCCGCAAGGTGAAGTGACTCCCCCTTCTCGGAGTAGTCGCGCTCGGGCATCGGCGTCGCAAGCGTCACGAAGCCATGACGCTTGGAGATGACGTTTCTCTCCCCCAGCGTCATAAGGTCCTTGCGGATGGTCTCGGTGGTCACGCCAAGCAGCTCGGAGAGTCCTGTCACCGTCGCCTTGCCGTGGGCCATGACCTCGTGGAGGATCCGTTCCCTGCGCTCATCCCCAGATGTGCTCATCACCATGGCCTCTCTCATCGATGCGCTGCCTGCTTGCCAGGGGGCGCGTCTCTATATGCCCCTCCCAGTATAGGTACTTTGGGTACTTTGTTTTGGCATCAAAAACAAAGAGATTTATTTGTAAACATAGACTATACAAAATCAAAGTAAATTTACTTGGAATAGAAGAGAAAGCCAATTAATTATGTTTGATATACTGTAGAAAAGAAGGCAGTTAAGATACTCCCCTACCTCCAGCAGCGCATCTAGAAAGAAAGCCGCATGTCCGCATGCTATGACTTCCGTGTGTCATTCTCATCCTCACACTGATCTCGTGCAGCTAGGGCCACCATGCATGTTATATGCTCAGACGATAACGCTTAACCCACACGGCCTACAGCCCCAAGAGCCCGTATGGGCGCAGGGAAACGTGGGCGGCTTAGTGCCCGCCAGCCTGCGGGGCACTTACTTAACGGTATTTGCCCAGTTGGCGAGAAAAACAAGGTACCCGAGAATCTGGCGGGCGGGTCACCGTGGACGGGGAGCTTGGGCGGACGCGGGCAACGGGAGCGGACGGAGTGGTGTGCGATGGAGCGGGAAGGCTTCTTTGAGCGTACGTACGAGCTGGTGCGGCAGATTCCCAGGGGTCGCGTCGCCAGCTATGGGCAGGTTGCGGCGATGCTGGGCCAGCCACGCAAGGCGCGCTTCGTCGGCTTTGCCATGCACGCAAGTCCTGGGCAGGCTGCGGGCGTCCCCTGCCATCGCGTCGTCTTCAAGGATGGGTCGCTCGCTGCGGGCTACGCCTTTGGCGGACCTTCCGTCCAGCGTCAGCTGCTCGAGGAAGAAGGCATCGTCTTTCTTCCTGACGGACGTGTGGACATGAGCACCTGCCGATGGGAAGCGTGATAAACTTCAGCTTGCGATCCTGCCCGCAGGCGTGATGTGAGTGATTCACTCACATCGTTGTCACGAAGTGAGTGATTTTTCCCACGGAATCCGATGCTGTTATAACAGGTAAACATACATATGCGCAGCTCAGACGCTTACTGAATAAATTCTCGATGTGAGTGAATCACTCACTTCAGGTTTGCGATGTGAGTGAATCACTCACATCGTGCGCCAGCGGCAGTGCCGGCGGCGGGTAAACCACTCACATCGTGCGCCGGCGGCTGGGCTGGTGGCAGCGCTGGCGGCACGGGAGGTGCTGGCGCTGCCGGTGCCGCTGGCGTCGGTGCAGGCAGGCTCAGCGCTCGAACTGGCTGCGGTAGAGCTCGGCATAGAGTCCGCCCGACGCCAAAAGATCGTCGTGGGTGCCTGTCTCCATGACGCGGCCGTCTTGCATTACGACGATGCAGTCCGCGTTGCGTATCGTCGAGAGCCTGTGCGCCACTACCAGCGAGGTCCTGCCCTCCATCATCCTGTCGAAGGCGTCCTGAACCTGCAGTTCCGTGCGCGTGTCGATGGAGCTCGTCGCCTCGTCGAGCAAGAGCACCGCCGGGTCCTGCAGCATCACGCGTGCGATGCAGAGGAGCTGACGCTGCCCTGCTGAGAGGAGCCCCGCCCCCTCTCCGACGACGGTATCGTAGCCCTCTGGCAGCTGCTCTATGAACTTGTGCGCGTGCGCCCGCGTGGCGGCTGCGATGACGTCATCGTCCGTGGCGGTGGGGACGCCGTAGCGGATGTTGTCGCGCACGCTTCCCCTAAAGAGCCAGGTCTCCTGCAGGACCATGCCGAAGGACGAGCGAAGCGACCTGCGCGTGAGCTCGCGCAGGTCCACGCCGTCGAGGAGAATCCTTCCCTTGTCCACATCGTAGAACCTGAGCAGCAGATTGATGAGGGTCGTCTTGCCGCAGCCCGTGGGTCCGACGAGGGCGAAGCGCCTGCCCGGGGCGACGTGCAGGTCGATGTCTTTGAGGAGCTCCTGGTCCTTGTTGTAGGAGAACCACACATGCTTGACGTCGAGCCGTCCCTGCGGCTCCACAAGATTAAGCGCCTTGGGTGCGTCAGGGGTCTCCTCGGCTGCGTCGAGCAGTGCGAAGAGCCTGCGCGTCGAGGCGAATGCCGCTTGGACCTGCGTCACTACGGAGGAGATCTCGTTGAAGGGCCTCATGTACTGGTTCGTGTATGAGAGGAAACTCTGCACTTGCCCCACCGTCAGCACGCTGGGCCACCCACCGATCACGCAGACGCAGCCCACGATGGCGACGGCCGCGTAGGTGAGGTTGTTGACGACGCGCGTGGAGGGGTTCGTGAGCGAGCTGACGAACTGCGCCCTCTCCCCTGCGACATAGAGGCGTCTGTTGATCTGGGCGAAGGTGGCGCTCACCTCAGCGCCTTGGGCAAATGCCGACACGAGCGCCTGGTTGCCCATCATCTCCTCGGTGTAGCCGCCAAGCTCGCCCTGGATCTCCTGCTGCGCGCGGAAGCTCGAGGCGGAGTGCCGCGCGATCCAGCTCGCGGCCAGCACAGAGAGCGGTGTCAGCACGAGCACCACGAGTGCCACGGGAACCGAGAGCGCACACATGTAGCCGATCGTGACCAGAATGGTCATGACGCCGCCGAAGAGCTGGGTGAACCCCTGGAGGAGCCCCTGCCCCACCGCGTCGACGTCGTTGATCACGCGGCTCAGGAGGTCACCGTGGGAGTGGGAGTCGATAAACGACAGGGAGAGCACGTTGAACTTGGCATAGGCCTCGTCGCGCAGGTCGCGTGACGTCTCATAGGCGAGTCGATTCGTGCAGTATAGGGAGATCCACTGTGTGAGGGCGGCACCGACGACGGTGACGGCGAGCCATCGCAGCGTCAAAAGCAGTTCCGAGAAGTCCACCTGTCCCACAGCGAGAATGTGATCGATGGCCTGTCCGATGAGGATGGGTACGTAGAGTTGGAGGACGACCGAGATGGCCGCCGTGACAAACGACAGGGCGAGCGAGACCCAGTGCGGCCGGGCATAGCCCATGAGTCGCCTTATCAGCTGCCAGGTTGAGAGGTCGCTTGGCTCGAGGACCTGATCGTGTGCAAACCCCTTGTCGTCATCGCCTCGTATTGACGTGAGGGCGGTCGATGCGCTCGTCGCGCCGGAGTAAGGGTTGGCCATCAGGCGGCCACCTCCTCGGCCGAGAGCTGCGAGAGACAGATCTCGCGATAGATCTCGCTGGCCTCAAGCAGCTCCCTGTGGGTGCCAAGGCCGACCACCCTGCCGTGGTCGAGCACCAGGATCCTGTCGGACTGCATGACTGCCGAGACGCGCTGGGACACGATGACGGCGCTCGTCTTTCCCCCAAGCTCGCGAAGCGCCCTGCGCAGACGTGCGTCCGTCTTGAAGTCGAGGGCTGACGCCGAGTCATCGAGGACCACGAGGCGAGGTGAGCCGACGAGCGCACGGGCGATCGTGAGGCGCTGGCGTTGGCCGCCCGAGAAGTTCTTGCCCCCTGCCTCTACGGCCCCATCGAGGCCGAGCGGCTTCTCGCGGACGAAGTCTGCGGCCTGCGCGCGCTCGAGCGCACGCCAGAGCTCGTCGTCATCGGCGTCGGGCCTTCTCCAGAGGAGGTTGGATCGGATGGTGCCCGAGACGAGAGACGCCCTCTGTGGCACGATCGAGACGAGCGAGCGTAGCTGTGCGATCGGGTAGTCACGCACGTCATGCCCAAGCACCTCGATCGTCCCTGCGCTCACATCGTAGAGGCGCACAAGTAGGCTCACGAGGGTCGACTTGCCTGATCCGGTGCCGCCGATGACGCCGAGGGTCTCGCCCTGGCCAAGCGTGAGCGTCACGTCGCCCACGGAGGGGAGCTGCGCTCCCGCGTACGAGAAGCTCACGTGGTCGAGTGCCAGTGCGCTCGCGCAGGGATCGACCGCGAGCGGCTCATCAGCCGTGTCGCGAACGGACGGCTCCGTGTCGAGCACCTCCATGACGCGCTGGGCCGACGCTGACCCGCGGTTGAAGAGCACGACGAGGTTTGCCACATAGACGATGGCCACGAGCGTCTGGCTCATGTAGTTCACGAAGGCCATGACCTGACCCTGGCGCAGGTCTCCCACGCTCACCTGCACGGCACCTGTCCAAAGTATGGCGACCACGCCGAGGTTCATGACGAGGAGGGTCGCGGGGTTGAGCAGTGCCGACAGGCGTCCGACGGCGACGGCGACGTCGGTCTGTTCTTTTGAGGCGGCGTCGAAGCGCTTGGTCTCGCTTCCCTCCCTGCCAAAGGCGCGGATCACGCGTACGCCCGAGAGTGCCTCACGCGTGATGCGAGAGACCAGGTCGAGCTTCTCCTGCATCAGGCGGAAGAAGGGTACGGAGCGTGACATCACGAACCAGAAGACGAGCGTGATGACAGGTACGCAGAGGAGGAAGACCAAACCCAGCTTGAGGTCGATGAGAAGTGCCGCCACGATTGAGCCGATGCCCAGGATGGGGAAGCGCATGAGCTGCCTAATTCCCATGGCCACGGCCAGCTGCACCTGGTTCACGTCGTTGGTGGTACGCGTCACGAGGGAATCTGCGCCAAAGCGGTCCATCTCGGCGGCGGAGAGGCTCATGGTCCTCCTTATGAGGTCATCGCGCAGGTCAGTGCCGACGCCCTGGGCGACGAGCGCGGCCATCTTCTGGCATATGAGCGTGAAGCCATAGCCGACGAGTGCGAAGCACACGAGTAGCGCGCCATAGCGAAGGACCGTACCGACATCGCGATTGTGGACGCCGTCGTCTATCATGCGGGCTATGACGAGCGGTGTGATCAGGTCGAAGATGACCTCCACGACCTTGGACAGGGCGCCGATGATGGTCTTGCCCCTATAGGGGCCAAGGTATTTTCTCAGCAGCTCGAACATGCTCCTCACTCCGTTCCCAGCTGCTCGCTGAGCTCCAGCCACTCGTCCTCGAGCGACGAGATCTTCGCCTCGGCGCCATCTACCCGCTGTTGTCCCTTGAGCAGGGCCTCGAAGTCCGTGGGGTCTATCGATGACAGTGCCTGCCTCAGGTCGTCGAGCAGCTCGCGCTGCCTGGCAAGACGCCGCTCGACAGAATCGAGGCGCTTTTTGGCCTCGCGACGCGACTTGTTCGAGAGGGCCTGCCCTGACGGTCCTGTGGGTGCCTTCGGTGTCGCAGCCGGGACGACCTGTGTCGAGCGCTCCGCATGAGGGACGCCAGCCCTTCCCCTCGCAGCGCTGCCACCGTCACGTTCTCGAGACTCGAGCAGCGCAAGGTACTCGTCCACGCCGCCCGGGACGTGCCTGACGTTTCCACCGATGAGCGCGAACTGGTCGTCTGTGACGCGTTCCATGAGGTAGCGATCGTGCGTCACGAGGATGAGCGTACCGGGCCAGCCGTCGAGCAAATCCTCGAGGACGGCGAGCATGTCGGTGTCGAGGTCGTTTCCGGGCTCGTCGAGCACGAGGACGTTGGGCTCGTCGAGAAGCACGCACATGATGGCCAGACGGCGGAGCTGCCCACCCGAGAGGTCGCGTACGTAGGTTGGCCATTCGCGCCGCTCGAAGCCAAGGCGCTCCAGGAGCTGCTCGAAGCTCTGCTCTTTGCCGTCGATGACGGCAAAGCGCCTGTGGCTCGCGACGAGCTCGCCCAGGCGCCAGTCGCCTCGCTCGCGAAGGGCGTCGAGGTTCTGTGACAGGACGCCGAAGCGCACCGAGGCACCTATTCGGACCAGGCCCGCGCTTGGTGTGAGCCGCCCGGTCATGAGCGCGAGGAGCGTGGACTTGCCGACGCCGTTCTCCCCGAGGATGCCTATGCGCTCGCCGGGGCCTATGAGCCAGTCGATGCCGTCGAGCACGACCTTCTTACCATAGGAGGCACAAGCGCCCCTCATCTCGATGACTTGCTTGCCCAGGCGGCTCACGGCAAGGCGCTTGAGCTCTATGTCGTTTCTGAGGGGTGGATCGTCAGCGACGAGCGCGCGAGCGGCCTCGAGGCGGAACTTGGGCTTGGAAGAGCGGGCCTTGGCGCCGTGGGAAAGCCAGTTGAGCTCCTTGCGAAGGACGCTCTGGCGTCTCTCTTCCATGACCGCCGTCTGCCGCTCTCGCTCGACGCGCTGCTGTATGTAGGCGGAGTAGCCACCCTCGAAAGGGTCGATCCTGCCGTCATGGACCTCCCACATTCGCTCGCAGACCTCATCGAGAAACCAACGGTCGTGCGTGACGACGAGGAGCGCCCCCTGCCCCGGCTGCCAGCGCCCTTTCAGGTAATGGGCAAGCCAGGTGATGGCCCTGACGTCAAGGTGGTTGGTGGGCTCGTCCATGAGAAGCACGTCCCAGCTACCCATGAGCACGCGGGCGAGGTCGCAGCGACGGCGCTGGCCGCCCGAGAGCTCCCCCACCCGGGCGTCGCGGTCGATGTCCGAGAGAAGCTCGTCCATGATGAGTCGAAGCCTGGGGTCTGCGGCCCACTCGTACTCGGGCCTGTCTCCCACGACCGCGTGCAGGGCGGCATCGGTATCATCGAGGCTGTCCGACTGGGCAAGGAGTCCCACACGGATGCCACTTCGGTATGTGATCGTCCCCTCGTCTGGCTCCATAAGGTGGGCGATGAGGTCGAGCAGCGTCGACTTTCCCTCACCGTTTCTGCCTACGATGCCTATGCGATCGCCCTCGTTGATGCCGATCGTCTGGCTCACGAGGACCTGTTTGCCGGGCCACTCCTGGGAGATGCGCTCGCACCCTATGAGAATCCCCACCTAGCCGACCTCCCCTCTTGCGGCGCGCTCGACGCCTGCCCCATCGAGCAGTACGGCCAGTCGGCTCACGACCTCACGCGCGACCTCGCAAAGCGGAAGCGTCTCCAGTTGCTCGATGCCCTTGGCACCCACGAAGGTGACACGACTCGTGTCGGCCCCGAAGGTCGAGTCCTTGCGGGAGACGTCATTGGCGACGATGAGGTCTGCCTGCTTGCGCTCGAGCTTGGCTTTCGCGTTCTCGATAAGCTTGTCGGTCTCTGCCGCGAAGCCGATGACGATGCGACTGCCCTTCGTGCGCCCCAGCTCGGCCAGGATGTCTTTGGTCTCTTGAAGCTCGATCGAGAGGAGCCGATCCGTGTCCTTCTTGAGCTTGCGGGTTGCGGGATGGGCGGGGGTGTAGTCCGCCACGGCCGCCGCGCAGATGGCGGCATCGGCGCCGTCGAAGGCCTCACGTGTCGCGTCGTGCATCTGGGCGGCGGACACCACGTCCACGCGTCTCACGCCGGCAGGAGTGGCAAGCGTACAGGGTCCAGAGACAAGCGTGACCTTGGCCCCGCGAAAGGCTGCCTCAGCCGCGATGGCATAGCCCATCTTGCCCGTCGAGCAGTTGGCGATATAGCGTACGGCGTCTATGGCCTCATGGGTAGGGCCGGCGTTCACGACGATGCGCCGACCCGCAAGATCGCGACTGACATGGCCCTGTTCGCCTAGCAGGGCGAGGGCAGAGCAAACGATGTCGTCCACGTCCGCAAGCTTGCCCTCACCCACGTCGCCACAGGCGAGCCGCCCGCTCTTGGGACCGACGAGAAAGACGCCGCGCTCGGTAAGTGCCCTGACGTTTGCCTGCGTCGCGGGATGCTGCCACATGTGCACGTTCATGCCCGGTGCCACCAGCACGGCACGGTGCATGGCCAGAAGCGTGGTCGAGAGCGCGTCGTCCGCGATGCCCAGGGCCATCTTTGCGATGACGTTTGCCGTTGCAGGCACGACGACGCAGAGCTCGGCGGAGTCTGCCAGGTTGACGTGCGGTATGGGGGTATCTGGATTTCCGTAGAGGCTCGTCACGACGGCGTGGCCGCTCAGGGCCTCGAAGCTCGCCGTCCCCACAAAGCGACAGGCGTCTTCGCTCATCACGACACGCACGTCGCAGCCCGCCTTCTGGAGGCCCCTGAGGACCTCGCAGGCCTTGTAGGCGGCGATGCCGCCACACACGGCGAGCACGACAGATGCCCGCGCGCTCATGCCCCATCCCCTTCGATGACGAGGATCCTGTGACAGTAGGGACACTCGGTGATTGGTCCTTGCTTGAGCGCGGCCGCGAGTTGGCTGGGTTGGAGTCGCACGCGACAGGTGCTCGGCATGTTGCCGCTCAGCACCTCGACCGCAAGCCCACCGAAGCGTCTCATCGTCCGCTCGTAGCTCTCCTGGGTCCTCTCGTCGAGAGCCCCGAGCAGCTCCTTGCGCTCCTTGGCCAGCGCAGCGGCCCTGTCCATGAGACTAGAGATGTCCCTCTCCTTGGAGGCGACAAGTTCGCGCCTCTGGGCGTCAAGGCGTTCGAGCAGGGAGAGGGCGTTTGACTCGGCCTTGCGAAGCTTCTCCGTGAGCTGGGACTTTTCCGACCTGTTGTGCGAGAGCTTCTCGAGCTTCTTGGCAATCGTCGAGAGCTGCTCCTCGTAGCCCTTGATCTGGCGGTAGTTGGTCTCTGTCAGGGCAATCTGCCTGACTTGTTGCTGTGCCTCGAGGAGGCGCTCGCGCTCCTCGTCGCCCTCCTCGATCTCCATCTCGCCATCCTTGCGCTGGCCCACGATGTGCGAAAGCTCGCTTTGGAGCTTCCTCTTTGACCGCTTGACGACCTCGAGCTTCTGCTCCTGTGGCATGGACTTGAGCCGTGCGCTTATGCGCATCAGGGTGAGGTCTATCTCCTGGAGCCTAAGC
>ERZ773099.1283-NODE-1283-length-18879-cov-29.577932_pt1 | contig 18879 bp, 11 predicted proteins | sample MGYA00511120_ERZ773099 | MGnify/ENA primary metagenome ERZ773099 (study PRJEB29015, sample SAMEA2738012) | human oral metagenome | biome: human oral; feature: human-associated habitat; material: dental | place: China | collected 2104 ...
GGACGCGCTGGTCGGCCATGACCCGGTTCATGAAGGCGAAGCAGCGGCGGGCCTCGGGGTCGGTCAGGAGGTGGTCGAGGCCCTCGGCGAGCTGGCCGCTGACCTGACGGGCCTCGGCCAGGGCCTCCGCGCCGGTGCCCCGCAGGTGCTCGGGCAGGGCGGCCACGGCGGCCTCCTGCTCGTCGAGCCAGGCCGTGTAGGCGTCGACGACGGGCTCCAGGGCGCCTCGGAGCGGGTCCGGGCGGCCAGGGCCGTCCGGACCGCCCGGGTCGGCGGCGTCGGGCGCCTGCGCGGCCGCGGCGGCCAGGGCGCGCATATCGAGCTCGGCGCCGGGGACGCCGGCGGCGGCGGTCTGGGGCGTCTCGACGGCGGGCATCCAGGTGGTGCTGACCCGGAAGGCGCGACGCGGCGCGGGCTCGCCCGGCCGGGCGGGGCGCAGGCTCCAATCGGCCGAGCAGGTGCGTCCGACGGCGAACTCCAGGCGGTCGCGGTACTGGAGCTCGAGGCGGGCGTCCTCCGAGCCGGCGGCCGGCCGCATGCCGGGAGCCGGTGGGAGCAGGGGGTCGTGGACGGGCAGGAAGACGTCGCGCTCACCCGCGTCCACGTCGATCCGGGTCTGGAACATCCAGGCCGGAACGGGAATCCTCTTAGGGGTGGTCCGGTCGTTGCACAGGGCGAGCTCAATGAGGTAGCGGCCGCCCGGCCCTCCCGCCGGCGAGGCGTCCAGGTGGGAGTCGACGCGCAGGGTGACGTCGCCGTCGAGCACGTGGTCCTGGGTGCGGCCCGGGGTGAGATCCGCCAGGGTCAAGCGGAGGGTGCGGCCGTGGGGGACGCGGTGGTAGCGGGTGATGCGGGAGCCCCCGCCCCCGGCGGGGCCGGGAGGAGCGGGGACGGAGGCGGAGTCCTCGTCGTCGCGGCCGGCGGTCTCGTAGGTGCCCCAGCTGACGCGCACGGTGACGGCCTCCAGCTCGGCGGGGTCGGCGGGGACCTGGAAGCGCAGTCCCATGGAGGCGGGGATCATGAGGCCGCGGCGCACGGGCTCGTCATCGGCGTCCTCGCCGGGGTCCTCCTCGGAGGAGGCGCTCGCGGTCTCCTCCTCCACGCCGGTGACGGGGGCTCCGGTCGACGCCGCCGCCTCGGGATCGTCGGCGGCGCCGGTCAGGCGCGTGGGGGCGATGCGGCCCAGGAGGTAGCGCTGATCGGGCGGGGTGGTGAGGACCTCGGCGGCGCCGTCGGCCGGACCGATGAGTTCGCGCTCGAGCACCTCGACGAGTCCGGCGCGGACAGAGGCCGGGGCGTTGCCGAGTTCGCGGTTGAAGACGTAGGCGGCGCCGTCGTGGCGCCCGGCCGGGTCGGAGGGAGCCGCGGGAGGTGCGGAGGGCGCGGGGGAATCGGTCTCAGATGTCAAGGGTCGCCTCCTGAGCGGGGGTCTGAGTGGTCTTCGCGGCCTTGCGGCCGCGAGTGCGCCGGGAGCCGGGGCCGCCCGGGGCGGACCGGCCGGAGGCCGCGGCGGCAGCGGCCTCGGCGGCGGCGCGGCGGTGGTTCTCCTCCAGGAGCCGGTCGAGGATCTCGACGCGGGTGGCCGGGGGCACGGTCCAACGGGTCATCTTCCGGTAGGTGTGGAAACCGTGGGTGAGGTCGAGGTCCTCCCAGCCGTAGGCGGCGGCGACGGCGGCGTCGAGCTCGACGTGGATGGCGCGCATGCGGTCCACGTCCGGGTCTGTGCCAGTCTCCAAATCGGGATCGTTGACGAGGTTGTAGAGCTTGGTGAGGCCGAGATCGCGCCGCAGCATGATCTCGCGCCGCTCGGCGTCCAGCGTGCGGCCGATCGCCTCCAGCTCCGGCGTAGGCTCGGGACGGGGAAAGGTCTCGAACACGTCCGACGGCGTATAGCGAGGATCATTCCGCATGCCCGACCCATAGGTGATAGCCCAGTACTGATGAACCGAGGATGACAGCACCGCCTGTTCACTATAGGAGTCCGTGGCAAAGACGACTGTCGCATCACTCATGACAGGACCCGTGGGCACGCGCATGGGCATGACCGTTTTGCTCACACGGGCCACCAGCAGTGCCTCATCGAGATCCGCAATCGCTTTCCGCATCGACGGGGCCCAGGCGGCGAAGCGCCACCAATACTTGCGGCGATAATCAACCTTAACTGATTCGCGTTGAGGCTTGACTCTTTCAACCACACGAGAGAATGGCAGTCGATAAGCCTCGACCCCCCGGAATTCGCGCAAACCAAAATCAATCACCCACCTGGACGCGGAGCAGTCCGGACGAGAGTTGAGATCCTCCCCGTTGAGGTAGGGGTAGAGCACCTCGGCATTGCGAGGATCCTCCGCGATCCACTCCCGGGCCTCCTCGGGCTCCAGAATGAATCCCTTCCCCAGCACATAGCAGCCGATGAAGGCCGCTCCCGTATTCTCGACGAGACGCTCGGGTTTCCCTTCCGCACGACCGGCGGGTTCCAGAAGGCTGCTGATCCGGGCCGCCGGCGCATCATCGCAGACCATTGCCGTCCGCGGGGAGACGGCGTCACGGGTCCCCCACACGGCGGCGAACTCAAGGGTGGCGCTCTGAGAGGGCCAGGATCGCGACTGAATGGCGCGGGTGATGGTGAACCCGGAGTCCACCATGCGGTCAAGCCCCACCTCTCGGGTGTCCCCCTGGGCGACGGTGTTGGTCGCAATGAGCCCCACCGTCCCACGGCCGTTCAACAGGGAGAAGGCGCGCAGGAAGAAATAGGCGACGAGATCGGCGCTGCCCCGCCGCCCCTCGGCGAGGATATTGACGAACCAGTCGCGCACGTTGTCGCCCATGGCGCCGGTGAGCTTCTGCCCGCCCAGGAAGGGCGGGTTGCCGACGATCGCGTCGAAGCCGCCGCGCTCCATGACCTCGGGCACGGCCAGGGGCCAGTGGAGGCAGTGCCAGCGCTCATAGTCGGTGTCCACCGTCGGGGTCAGGCCGCGCTCCAGGACGGCCCCGAGCATGGAGTCATCGCCCGCGCCGTCGGCGGGGAAGGCCCGGCCCAGGGCCACCGCCAGGTCGCCGTAGGCCCCGTTGAGCCGCTTGCCGGGCTTCGCCCCCACCGCGGGGTCGAGGCCCGCGGACACAACGGCGTCGGCCACCCGGGTCAGGACCTCCAGGTCCTCCTCGTTCTCACGCTGGAGGCGCTGCTTGGTCGTCGTCGAGCGGGCCGGATCCGTATCGTCCACCTCACTGGCGAGCTCGCGGCGACGGCGAACCACCCGGTTCACGACGGCGTCGACGTCCAGGGCCCTGGCGTAGGCGCCGGTGCGGTCGAGCTCGAAGAGCCGCCGTTCGGCCGCGGCCGCGGGGTCGATGTGCTGGACCCTCAGCTGGCGCAGGTCGGTCAGCCCCAGCAGTGAATTGCCGACGAAGACCTTGTCGTCGACGAAGCTGAAGGGCTTGTCCTTATCCAGGGAGACGAGCCACAGGGAGAGCTTGCACATCTCCACGGCCATCTCATTGATGTCCGCCCCGTAGAGGCAGCGGGCCACCACCTGGCGCAGGGCGTGGCGCTGCGCCCCGCCCGGCTCGTCGGCGTACTGCCCCAGCGTCCCCTCCCGGGTCCAGGCCTCGACGAGTTCGCGGGCCAGGAAGCGGGCCGCCGCCACGAGGAAGGCCCCCGAGCCGCAGGCGATATCCGCCACGTGCAGGTCGAGGATGTCGGTGGAGGAGATCGGCCGCCACTGGCCGCGGTCGTCGGTCTCATGGGGGCCGGGCGAGTGGACGAGGGGTTCGAGGGCGTGCCTCACCACCTCCTCCGCCAGGGAGCGGGGCGTGTAGTGGGCGCCGGCGTTCTTGCGCGACGGCGTCTCCGCCACGATCAGACCCCCGCGCTGGATGACCATCGGCCGCCCGCGCAGATCGGTGCGAATGGCGCCGATCCAGGGGCGCAGGCGCGCGCGCAGGCCCTCGTCCCGGGTGACGGCGAGCAGGAGGCTCTCGACGTCGGATGTGGCGTCCCTGGCGGCGAGCACCCCGGCCAGGTCGGCGTCGTCGGAGTGCGCCTCGGCGAGACCCTCCAGGACCGACAGCGGGACCTCGGTCTCCTCGCCCTCCTTGCCGCGCAGACCCAGGACCGTCTCCGCGGCCCGAGCGCAGGTGTAGCCCAGCAGACCCTCGTAGATGTAGCCGATCTGCTCCACGTCGATATCCCGGAAGGACAGGCGGCGGGCCTCCTGACCCTTGATGCGGGCGGTCTGAAGGGAGCGCAGCACGTGGAGCATGACCCGGTCGGAAACGGTCAGCAGCAGGGCGCCGCCCGCATCCGTCGCCGTGAGGAAGGGGAAGCGTTCGGGGTCGAACAGCGAGCCGCCGTAGGCGGGGATGCGCATGTCCTCGGCATTGACCCCGCCGTACAGGGCCCGGGAGGTGGCCAGCAGCCGGTGCCAGGTCAGGCTCGTGCCGTCCATGGACTCCTCGCCCTCGTCACGGGCGCGCTCCTCCAGGGCGTCCAGGACCGTGGCCAGGCCGTAGCCGCCGGTGTAAAGGGACTGGGCGGGCAGGAGGCCCCGCTCCTCGGCGAACAGGAGGAAGACCACCCGCATCATGACGGTGACGACGGCCTCGTAGACCCGGTGGGCGTCGGCCGGCAGCCCGTCGCCGCCCTTCCCGCCCTCGCCGGCCACGTCCCGGGCGGCCTCTGACAGGGCGGTCACGACCAGCTCGACGGCGCGGCGCACCTGGGCGCCCAGAGCCTCGGTGATCTCCTCGGCCGCCAGGACCGACCTGTCGAAGAGCGCCGGGAGCCTGTGCTGCGCGGTGCCGCCCACCAGGCGGCGCACGCCCAGGAGCTCGAAGAAGGCGTCGCGGGTGGCGGGCTCCTCCACCCAGGTCTGGCAGTCCACGACGCCCGAGGCCGTGGACCCTCGCCGCGGGGCGCTCACCAGGGCCCACCAGCGCCCGTCGGTGACCACGCCGATCGAGCAGGCCGAGCCCGGGGCGCGCAGCATCGCGGCCATCCGGTCGATCGGGCTCGTGGCCCAGCCGTCCCGGCCCACCTCCCGCAGCGAGTCGACCGGGTCCGTGACCAGGACCAGGGCGCCGACCTCCTGCCCGCGCACGAGCGCGCCGGTCGGGGTCGCCGTCACCGGCGGATAGCCGTCGGAGGAGACCCGGTGGGTCTCCTCCAGCGCCGGGCGGTCCTGCGCCGTCGTCCAGGAGCCGCCCCAGCCCAGGACCCCGGTGAGCACGGCGCCCACCCAGGCGTCCCGGGCCCGGCGGTAGGAGACGAGCGCCGCGGCCGACTCCCGATCCGCGTCCCAGGCGTCCCAGGCGCGGTCGAAGGCGGGCTTGGCGACGCGCAGCGCCTCGCGGCGCTCGCGGCTCAACTCCGGCACGCCCTGCGGGTGGAGCTCGGTGATGACGGGCACGGACAGGAATGGCCCCTCGGTGTCGACCAGCTCCAGCCACTGACGGTGCTGCTGGGCGGCGCCGCGCCCGCCTGAGGTCGCGCCACCGGAGCCGCGACCGGCTCGGCCGGAGCGCCCGCCATTGCCGCGGCCCCCGGTGGGGCTCTTCGATGCGGGTGTCCTCGGGCTCATGGCCGCCCCTCCCATTGCTCGGCGTCCTCCTCGGTGACGGCCAGGACGAGGGCCACCGACGAGACGTACGGCTTCACGTCCTCGTAGCGCGAGCGCACCGCCGCCTCCTCGCGCTCCTCCTCACCGGCCAGGTCCGCCAGGCGGTCCTCCATGGCGCGCACGTCCCGGGCCCGCTGATGGCGCTGTTCATCGGCCCACAGGGCCAGCATCGCCTCCTGCTCGCGCCCCTGGGCGCGCAGGTGCTCCAGGGAGTCGGTGAGGTTGGCGCGGAAGGCGGAGAAGATGCCGTGGACGCGATCGGCGTCCGCCCGACGGCGCTCCTCAAGGCTGTGGGCGACGTCGGCCTGGAGGCTCTGCGCCCTGCGACTGGTCTCCTCCACCAGGCGGGTGCGCAGGTGGCCGCCGTCGTTCCACAGGGAGGCCAGGCGGCGGCGAACCTCGGGGCCGGCCAGCCGGTAGTCGCCCGGGTCGAGGGCGCGGTCGAGCACCTCGCGGAGCGTCCTCTCGGCGACGCGGTGCCCGCGCAGCCTCACGCCGGTGACGAAGACCTCCTCGTGCAGGCGCAGGCCGCCGCGCCCCACCAGCACCAGGCGGGACATGGATGCGGCGCAGGAGTGCTCCAGGCCCGGCAGAACCACGGCGGTGACCCGGTTGACCCGGGAGTGCGGGCTGAAGAGGTTCGCCCGCAGGATGCGGGTGGCCTTGCGCATGAGCGGGTGACCCAGGTGGACGTGGACGATGCCGGAAACGCGCCCGGCCTCCTCATCGAAGGTGACCGGCCGCAGTTCGCCGGGGCGCAGCCGCGTGTCCAGTCCGGCCACCGCGTCCTGCCAGGAGCGGGCCAGATCCGGGACGGCGAAGACCTGCGCGTCGGTGAGTTCGGAGCCGACCTCGTCCAGGAGCGGCTGGTGGGTCATGCGCAGCGCCTCGTCGACCACGCGCCGGCCCGCCCGCGGGGTCAGATGCATGGCGGCCTTGCGGTCCTCGTAGCCGCGGGCCAGGGTCGTCAGCTGCTGGTTGAGCCGCCCGCTGCCGGCCAGGGCTGAGTCAATGGCCTTCTCGTCGCGGCCGCGCCCGCGGGCCCTGCGCGGGCTACGGCCCAGGAAGCGCTCGGTGATCTGCTCGTCGATGAGCGGGTTGACCTCGCCCAGATCCCGGGTCTCGGTGGCGATCTTCTCGGCCAGGCGGCCCAGGAACTCCTGGTACCCCGCGTACAGCCCGCCCCCTCCGGCCGGGACCGGGTAGCGGATCTCGGGGTCCTCCCGCTGGCCGTAGCGGTCGATGCGGCCCACCCGCTGCTCCAGGCGGGAGGGGTTGAAGGGGATGTCGAAGTTGACCAGGCGGTGGCAGTGGGCCTGCAGGTCGATGCCCTCCCCGGCGGCATCGGTGGCGATGAGGACGCGCACGTCCTCATCGGCGGGGTCGGCGTTGAAGCGCGCCCGGACGTCCTCGCGCTCCTCGGCGGGGGTCGAACCGCGGATGACCGCCAGGCGCCGCTCGTCGTAGCCCTGCTGGCGCAGCACGGAGACGATCCACTCCAGGGTGTCGGCGTACTCGGTGAAGACGACGACCCGCTCGTTCGTCCACGTGCGGCCATCGGGCCGGCAGACGGCGTCGAGCATGTCCACCAGCGCCTCGAGGCGGGAGTCGGGGCGGAACTGGTAGCCGCGGGCCCACCGGGAGAGCTCCTCGAGCTGCTCGCGCGTGGCGGCGCTCAGCGGGTCCGAGCCGCGGGTCGCCAGCAGCGTGTCCAGCTCCGGCTGGGCGACCAGGCCCTCCTCCTCGTCGGCCTGCCCCGAGCCCATGACCTCCGTGTAGTAGTCGTCGTACTCGTCGTCGAGCGCGCCGCCGGGCAGGGACTGGTCGAGGTAGCTCTCCAGAGTCCGGGCGAAGGCCCAGGGGCTGGACAGGAAGCGCTTCTTGAGCAGCAGAGCGGCGATGTCGAGGCTGCGCCGGCCCTGGGAGCGCCCGGAGCTGCGCAGCAGAGAGTCCAGGTCGGCGTAGGCCCGCTCCTCCTCCGGGGAGGCCTCGTACAGGAGCGGCTTGACCTGGCGAGAGCGGAAGTCCTTGTCGGCGATCTGCGACTTCAGGCGCCGCACCGTCACCTCCGCGAGCGCCACCTCGTCGATGGAGGCCCCGCGGGCGAAGCGGCGGGAGTCGATCATCTCCAGCAGGGCGGTGAAGGACTCGGTGTAGCCGTTGTGGGGTGTGGCGGACAGGAACAGGCGGTGCTCACACTTGTCCGCCAGGCGCCTCAGGGCGCGGGTGCGCTGGGAGTCCACGGCGTAGCCCCGCCCGCCCCCGGCGGCCGAGGGCGCCGCCGGGGCCACGTGGTGGGCCTCGTCGACGACGAGCACGTCGAAGGCGTAGCGGCGGGCCGTTCCCGGCCGCTCGGCGTCGGCCAGGACCTCGCGCAGAAGGCGCTGGGCGCGCACGCCCGGCAGCCAGGCCATGGAGACGATGATGCGCGGGTGCAGCCGCAGCGGGTTGGCGGCCAGGCCGTAGGTGCGCCGGTCGGCGGCCAGGCGCGCGGAGTCCACGATGACGAACTCCAGGCCGAATTTCTCGCGCATCTCGTCGCGCCACTTCAGGGCCAGGCTGGGCGGGCACACGACGATGACCGAGCGGGCCCGGTGGCGCAGGAGGAGCTCCTCGATGACCAGGCCCGCCTCGATGGTCTTGCCCAGGCCGACGTCGTCGGCCAGCAGCAGGTTGGTGCGCGGGGCCGCCAGCGCCCGGCGCAGGGGCTCGAGCTGGTAGGGCTCCAGGGTGGCGCCCGAGCGGAAGGGCGACTGGAAGGCCCTGGGGTCGGCGGAGGTGACGGCGCCCCAGCGCACGGCGTCGACGAAGGCGCCCAGGGTGTCGGGGGCGTCGAAGGCCTCCGCGGAGATGGTGTCGGGCAGGCCCCGGTCCGGGACCACGGAGTTGCCGACCTCGAGTTCCCAGACCACGGTCAGCTCCTCGCCCATGCGGTCCTCGTCGAGGGATTGGAGGGCGACGACGTGCTCGAGGCGGGCCTGGCCGTCATCGGCGGGGCTGCGGAGCAGGCCCTGGGCCTCGACATCGGTGACGGCCCAGACGGCGCCCCGGACCTGGACGACCTGGCCCGGTTCGGGCAGGGCGGGCACGGGCCGCCCGGGAGCGGGGGCGCCTGCGGGCGGGGGCGGGGTCTGCGTCGTCATGGTGCCTGTCGTGGATGGAGCGGTCGAAGTTGAACAGCGCCACTGTAGTCGTAGCGGGGCCTCACCCGGCAATGGGGCCCGTCGTGCCGACCCGGGGGTGTCGGCGGGGCCGCCGCCGGCAGGGGCGCCGCGTCGCGGTGGCCGGGCACCGGGCTCGTCGCACTGCCCCGGGGCCGCCGGCGGGGTCGCGCGGGGGTGATCTCCCGCCCGGCGGCCCCGTAGTCGTGGTCCGGGGCCGCCACCGGGGCGGAAAAAGGTGGCTGGCGCTTAACTTTCGGGTGCGCGGCGGCTCCCGCGCGTCCGGGGAATGGCGTCATTGCGCCACTTCGGAACGGGAGGGGCGCAGGGTGGGGAGTGAAAGATATGCGCCGGCCACCTTTTTGAGTCGCCGGACCGCCCGCCGCGGGTCCGTCCGCGCCCGTGGCGGAATGAATGGGATGGGTGGGGCGAACGAGGCGGCACGCAGCAGCATTCGCAGCCGTGCCCGCGCCCGCGGCGGAGGAACCTCGCGGAAATCGGTCCACGCCAAGGGGCTCGCCCGCGGCGGGGCGGATGAAGACCATGACGGGCGCATTGATAACCAGGTTCGACGACCAGGTGGGCCCGCGGGAACGCCGCTCGGCCCGCGAGGACGCGCCCACGCGCGAGCACGTCACTTAACCCGCGAGCACGTACCTTTAGCAGACGATCTCGCGGGTTAAGTGACGATCTCGGCGGTTACCCGGCGATCTCGCGGACCGCGGCGCCGGCCCTGGGAGCCACGCGAGGTTGAGATGCGGCCAGCTCCCCGTCACTGGCGCGCCCGGCGCCGGGTGTGCCATGGTGGTTCCGCCTCCACGGCACCACCCCGGATCAACGCAGTCACAGTTCTGCCGGGAGTGCGTACCGAGAGGGGGTGAGACTGGGCATGTCGTCGAAGAACCGGAGGCGCCGCCGCCGCGGAGCGGGGACGCGCAAGGGGATGACGGGCGCGCAGAGGGCCCAGATCTGGCGGACGCTACTGCAGACGCTTCCGCCGTTGATCTGGGCCCTTGCAGCTCTGATCAACGTCCTGTTGGGGCGCTGACTCAACATCCCAGTTTCCTGGGGAGCCGTCCGGGTACGCCGGGCGGCTCCCCGTCATTATGGCACTCGCGGACCGTCAACGTCCACAGTGCGGCGGGACTCATCGGGGATGCCCGTCAACGGGGCCCGGCGCACCAGGGCCCGTTCCCCCGCGCACCGGCTCCGGGCGCCGCGGACGTTCTCACCGGCGAGGTGCCGACCGCTCCCCCGCGCGCACCAGCTCCAGGGCCCGACGCGTCACGCGCTCGCGCTCGCCGGGCGCCCAGTCGCCCCCGGGCTCCAGCGCGACGTCGATCCAGTGGACGCGCGGATCGCGCCGGAACCACTTGATCTGGCGGGAGGCGAGTTTGCGCGTGGCCGCGGCGGTCGCCTCCACGGCCTCCTCGCGGCTCATGGTCCCGTCCAGGACGGCCAGGGCCTGGGCGTAGCCGATGGCCCGCGGCGCCGTCGTCCCCTCGGCCAGGCCCTCGTCCACCAGGGCCCGCACCTCCTCGATCAGGCCCGCGTCGAAGATCGCCCGGGCGCGCGCATCGATGCGGGCGTTGAGGGCGGCGCGCTCGGGGCGCAGCGCCAGGTGCACGGTGGGCACCAGGTCCTCGTAGCGGGGCAGGGTCGCGGAGAACGGCCTGCCGGTCACGGCCAGGACCTCCAGGGCCCGCACGACCCGGCGGGTGTTGGCCGCCTCGATGCGCTCCGCGGCGGCTGGGTCGGCCCGGCGCAGCTCCTCCCACAGGGCCCGGCCCCCGACAGCGGCGGCCCGGGCCTCCAGGGCCGCGCGGATCTGCGGGTCCGTGCCCGGGAAGTCCAGGTCGTCGGTCAGGGCCCGCACGTACAGCCCGGAGCCGCCGACGATGAGGACGCGGGCCCCCCGGGCCTCGGCGGCGCGGGCGTCGGCGCGGGCGCGGACCTGGTAGGCGGCGACGCTGGCCTCCTCGCGCACGGTCAGGACGTCGATCTGGTGGTGGGGCACGCCGCGGCGCTGGGAGAGGGGCAGTTTGGCGGTGCCGATGTCCATGCCGCGGTAGAGCTGGGAGGCGTCGGCATTGACCACCTCGGCTCCCCGGTCTCCGCCCGCAACCCGGGGCCCGACGGCGAGGGCCTCGATGAGGTCGAGGGCGAGTTCGGACTTGCCGCTGGCCGTCGGGCCGACGACGGCCACGCGCACCGGCGCGGGCCGCGCGGCGCCGACATCGGGACCCGAGCCGACACCGGGGCCAGCACCAGAGCCCGGGACGGCTCCGGCGCCGGTGTTCGGGCCGGTACCGGGGCCAATGCCAGCCCTGGTGCCGAGGCCGGCGCCGGCACCGGCGTCGCCGTCCATGCCGATGCCAACGGCGCGGGCGCTCACGGCGGCGCCCCTCACATCTCCGGCAGGAGGGGGCCGACCCGGCTCAGGGCCTGCGTGCACGAGGACAGCGCCGTGTCCAGGTGGAGCCTGAGCTGGGTGTCGGTCACCCCGGAGCTCAGGTCCGTCAGGTAGGTGGCGCGGACCACCGGGCCGAGGGGGCTCTCCACCAGGGCGACCGTGGGGAAGAACTTGTCCCGGTTCCAGTCGTTGACGGAGGCGGCGATCTCGTCGCGCTGGGAGGAGCGGATCGGCTCCTCCCAGTCGCCGGAGATCAGCAGCCAGCCCTTGTGGCCCTCCGGCTCCTCGATGACGAAGGGGAAGGTGTCCCAGGTGCCCAGCAGGCAGGGGTGGCCCTGCTCCTCGTGCCACCGCACGCCGTATCCCATGGGGCCGGTCAGCATGGTCTCCACGCGCTTGAGGGTCAGCGCCGCGGTCAGCTCGTCCGACCCGTCCGGCTTGTCCAGCTTGTGCGAAGCGGCCGGGACGCGCACGGAGACGATGGCGACCACCTCCTCGCCGTCGTCCCGCGCACCGGCGCCCGTCCCGTCCCGCGCCCCGGTGCGGCGGGGTGCGGCGGGGCGCGGCGGGTCCGGGTCGGGGCGCTCGCCCCGGTGCCTGCCGAACAGGCGCGCGATGAGGTCGGAGAGCAGGCGGCGCGGGGATGATGCGGGACTCATGGGTTCAGGGCTCCAGGTTGCCGCGCAGGGGGTCGGGGAAGAGCTCCTCGGCCTCGCGCATGAAGGCGACGATGAGGCGGCAGCCGGTGAAGACGAAGTCCTCGAGCTGGGCGTCGGTCATGCCCGCCTCCAGGGGGTAGGTGACCTCGCCGTGCAGGCGCACGATGCCGCCGTCGGCGACGGTGAGGTAGGTCTTGGGGCCGATCCGGGTGGCGTTCCACTCCTCGACCAGGCGCCGCAGGGGGGCCAGGTGGTCGGTGTCGGCGATGCGGTGCCACACGCCGCGCAGCTGGATGGCGCGGGTGTCCTGGAAGATGACGTGGACGGTGACGTAGCGCCAGGGGATGCCCAGGTCCCCCTCGTCGTCGAGGAAGAACCGCAGCCCGAGCCCGCGCACGCAGGCCACGACGCGCTCGACGTCGACCGGCGCGGGGGCGGCCGGAACGGGCGTGTCAGAGGTGACGGATGCGGGCATGACCCCACCATATCGAGCCCGCGCCCCGCAGGCCCGGCCGTCACGCGACGGGAGGAACCTCGGTGACGAATGGGACACCGGGGGCGCCGGACGGGTCCTCAAGACCCGGACGCGGCGGCGGCCCGGGCCGCCTGGGAGGCGATGTCGTCGATGGCGTCGTTGAAGGCGTCGGAGGTCTTCGACGCCCCCGCCAGGGCGGTGACGTGGGCGTCCTCCACGCTGCGTCCGACGACGGCGCTGGAGATCTCGTTGACGAAGCCCTGCATGTAGTCGTGCGACTGGGTCAGCAGCGGGTGCCCGGTCACGGAGACATCGGTGATGACGCCGCCTTGCAGGGTCGCGGTGACATCGATGGAGTCCTCCTCGATGACGCCGTCGACGACGCCGTAGCTCTCCGAGGCCGCGTACTGGCCGTCGGCGTAGGGGCCCCCCGTCACCGTCGGCGCGGGGGCGGGGGCCGTCGTGGCCGGGGCGGTGGTCCCGGCGGGGGCGGGGTTGGCGGTCTGGGCGCGGCCCGCGTACTCGTCGTTGGAGGGGGTGACCTCCTTCCCGGCGGCGCAGCCGGTCAGGACGCTGGTCGAGCAGGCCGCCGCGAGGACGACGCCGCCCACCGCCAGGGCGCGGCGCGCCCGCGGGCCCGCCGTCGGCGCACCGCCCACCGCCGGGGCTCCCTCCCCCGCCGCCGGGTCGGGGGCGCGACCCCCGACCGGGGCGCCCGCCGCGCCGCGCGCCCGGCTGCTCTCCGTCATGCGTCCTCCTCCTTCTGCCCGAAGTCGAGCATATCGGCGCTGCGGCGCCCCTCGGTGCCGTCATTGAGCTTCTCCCCCACCAGGCGCCCGTGGTTGAGCAGGATCTGGCGCTGCCCGCAGGAGGCCACGTGCGCGTCGTGGGTGACGACGATGAGCGTGGTCCCGGCCTCGTGGAGGCGGGCGAAGATGTCCAGGACGAGCTGCTCGTTGGCCTCGTCGAGGTTGCCGGTGGGCTCGTCCGCCAGGACGATCTCGGGGTGGTTGATCAGGGCGCGGGCGATGCACACGCGCTGCTGCTCGCCGCCCGACAGCTGGGAGGGCAGGTGGTGGGCGCGCTCGCCCAGGCCGACGTCGCCCAGGGCCTCCAGGGCCTCCTTCTCATCGGTCATGGAGTGGTAGTACTGGGCGACCATGACGTTCTCGACGGCGGTCAGGTGCGGAATGAGGTGGAACTGCTGGAAGACCAGGCCGATGACGTTCTTGCGGATCTCGGTGAGCTGGGCGGCGTTGAGCCGGCCGAGCTCGCGCCCGTCGAGCAGGACCGAGCCCCTGGTCGCCGTGTCCATGCAGCCGATGATGTTCATGAGCGTGGTCTTGCCCGACCCGGAGGAGCCGACCAGGGACAGCCACTGGCCGCGGGGCACCTCCAGGCTGACGTCGTCGACGGCGTGGAGCTCGCCGTAGATCTTCGAGACGTGGCGCAGCTGGAGCAGGACGTCGGGGGCGGCCGACGACGAGGACGATGGCATGTCATTCCTCTCTCAGGACGAGGGCGGGATCGATACGGGTGGCGCCCTGCACGGGGCCGGCCGAGGCGATCACCGCGACCAGGGCGGACAGGAGCACCGAGAGCAGCGCCAGCCACCACGAGAACCCGATGGGCTGCTCGAAGACCCCGATCCCCACCGCCCGCGCCAGCGCGTACCCGATGGCGGTGCCGATGAGCCCGCCGATGAGGCCGAGGCAGGCGGCCTCGGTGTAGAACTCCACGGCGATGGACCTGGAGGAGGCGCCCAGGGCCTTGCGCAGGCCGATCTCGTTGCGCCGCTCGGAGACGATGACCGTCATGGTGGTGGACACGCCGACCAGGGTCAGGCCCAGCACGACGACGGCCACCACCCAGAACAGGGTGTCGAGCATGGTGATGATGCGGGTGTCGCCGCTGGTGATCTTCGAGACCGGCTCGGCCCGCACCCCCTGCCCGGCGGCGTCGGCGGCCCGGTTGACGGCGTCGGCGACGTCCGCGGCGGTGACGGAGGTGGTGTCGACGGAGAATTCGACGACGTCGTAGCCGGCGCCGGCATTGCCGGTGAGGGTCTCGAGCTGACCCAGGGGGACGTAGAGGATGTCGTCCTCGGACCCACCCGTGTCCACGATCCCCGAGACCCGCCAGCTCGCCTGGCCGGCGGCCTGGGCGGTGTCGCCGCTGGAGGAGACGGTGGAGGACAGGGACAGGTCGTCGCTGCCCAGGTACTCGGCGTTGACGGTGGAGCCGACCTTGAAGCCGGTGCTCTCGGCGACGTCCAGGCCGATGAGGACCTCCCCGTCGCCGGGCCAGCGCCCCTCGATCTCCCAGTGGCCGTTGAGGGCGCGCACCGCGTCGACGTCGATCCCCCCCACGAGGTAGGGGGACTTGTTGATGCGGACCGTCTCGTAGCGGTAGGCGGCGGAGCGGGTGGCGGACGAGCCGGTCGCGGCGGCGACGGCGTCGGCGGCGTCCGCGGCGGCCTGCGGGCTCACCCGGGCGGTCGCCGGCGCGGTGTCGCCCGCGCCGGGGGATGGTGACGCAGCGGCGGAGGACTGCGGTGCGGCGGCGTCGCCCGAGGGGATCGCCGCGGCGCTCCCGCTGGGAGTGGCGCTGGCGGAGGGCTGCGGCGCGGCGCTCGCGGCGGAGGGAGTCGCTGCGGCGCCCGCCGTGGCCGCCCCGGAGTCCCCCTGGAGGGGGACGAGGATGAGATTGGCCCCGAACTGGCGCATCTGGGCGTTCATCTGGGCCGGGATGGCCAGGCACACGGCGGCCAGGCAGAACAGGGTGGCGGCCCCCACGGCGGAGGAGCCGATGGCGGCCAGGGCCCGGGAGCGCCGTCGGGCCAGGGCCCGGCCGAGCATGATGACGAACATGCGCCGGTTGGTGATGCGGCGGCGCGGAGCGGCGGGAGTGGTGGTCATGGCGGTCCTCACCTCCTGTGCAGGGCCGTGGCCGGCTGGATCTTGAGGATGGAGCGCATGGAGGAGGCCGTGGCCACGAGCAGGACCAGGGATATGAGCGCGACCACGAGCACGTAGACCATGGGGCGCATGGTGATCGACGAGCCGAAGACGATCCGCCCTATGAGCTGGGCCAGCCCCGAGCCGACGAGCGCCCCCACGGCGGTGCCCGCCAGGCCCAGGACCGCGGTCTCGGCCAGTATGAGGCGGTTGACGGAGGCGGAGGAGGCGCCGATGGCCTTGAGCAGGGCGAACTCGCCGGTGCGCTCGACCAGGGAGGCGGTGGTCAGGGAGGCGACGGCGAGCACGGCGGCCACCAGCGACAGGGCGGTCATGAGGATCATGAGGGTCTGGGTCTTCTCCAGGACATTGCCCTCGACGGCGGCCACCTGGCGGACCTGCTTGGCGACGGCGCCGGGGATGGCCTCCTCGATCTGGTAGGCGATGGAGGAGGCGTAGGCGGTGCAGTACCAGGTCTCCCAGTCGGCGGAGGACAGGATGGCCGGGTTCTGGGCCGCCTTGCGGGACAGGTCGTTCTCCGGGGTGGTCAGGGCCTTGACCTCGACCTGGTCGACCTGGCCGATGTGGCCGGTGAGCTCCTGGACGACGGCCAGGGGCGCGTAGAGGGTGTCGTCGTCGCTGTCGCCCGAGGTGTAGACCCCGGTGACGGTCAGTGGGCGGCTGCCCGTCGGCGTGGTCAGGGTGACCGTGTCCCCCTCGCTCAGGCCCAGGCGGCCGGCCAGGTTGGAGCCGACGACGGCCTGGTCGGCGTCGTCGGCGGGCCAGGAGCCCTCCATGGTCCACCACGAGCGCATGGTGGTGACGCCGGCCGTCGTCGTCTCGCCGGTGGGCAGGGACAGGTCCTTGTTGAACCAGGTGCCCGTGACGCTCAGGTCGTCCACCTCGCCCTCGGAGGAGGAGACCTTGACGGAGCCCTTGAGGGTGGCGGCGAAGTCGACGATGTTGTAGGCCCAGAAGATCGTCTTGATCTTGGGGATCGCGGACTCGTCGAGGTGGGCGGTGGGCGCCGCGTCCCGGTCGGTCTCGTACAGGTTGGATACGACGGCGTCCGCCTTGGGCTGGACGACGATATTGGAGCCGTAGGTCGTCAGCTCGGCGTTGAGCTTGTCACCCACGTCGAGCACGATTCCGAGCATGGCCACGCAGATGGAGGCGCACAGGGCGACCGTCAGCGCGATGAGGGAGCGCCGTCGCAGCTGACGGGTGAAGGAGCGGTACAGGAGCCTGAGGAGGAACATGTCAGGCGAAGACCTTCGCACTGGACTCCAGCGCGTCCCGGGCGACGGTGAGGGTGCCGCCGGAGACGGTGAAGTCGATGGGGATCGGGTTGCACCCGCCCTTGAAGCCGATGGTCGCCGGGTTGATGGCCACGTCGCAGCGCTTGCAGATGACCTTGCCGTCGGACTCGTAGTAGCCGGAGGGCCCGCACGACTCGCAGGCGTCCAGGCCCACCCCGTAGGCGCCGCCGTTCTTGAGGATGACGATGAAGCGCACCTGGGTTCCGCTGGAGGCGTCATAGGCGAAGCGGTGGAGGTGGCCGTCGGCCAGAAGGGACGTGGGGATGAGCGCCCCGGCGTCGGTGAGGTCGTAGGGCTCGGGGGCGGACAGGGTGGGAACCTCGTTGACCTTCATGACGGCGATGGTGCGCGTGACGGCGAGCACCGCGAAGCCCGCAGCGCCGGCCAGGACCCAGCGGCGGGTGCGCCGCCGCGACGAGCGCAGGGCGCGGGTGCGGGCGGGGTTGTCCTGGGCGGGGGCGCGGCCCAGGGCCCGCACCAGCGCCAGGGCCATGGGCACGAGCCAGACGGCGGCGGCGGTCAGGAGGATGACGCCCTGGGCGTTGTTCAGACCCCAGGTCATAAAGTTGAAGGCCAGATCGCTGAGTTCCACTTGGGCGGTGGCCTGCAGGACGGCCATGAGCTCCAGGACGTGAACGGAGGTGAAGACCAGGGTGAAGACGAACAGGCTGACGCGGGTGAGGATCCTGGGCGACCTGCGGGCGCTGCGGTAGTAGATGAAGGCGAGGATGGCCACGCCGACCCATCCGCCCAGGAACCCCAGGACGCGCAGCAGCATCTCGGTGGAGAAGGCGGACTCGCCGGGCTCGATGAAAGCGGTGAGCTGGAGGATGACCTCGGGGATGGCGCGGAAGAAGGCCATGGCGATGACGACGCAGCCGATGACCTGGGTGAGGTTGCGCATGACGCCCCGCTCGCCGAGCGACGGGCGCACGGTCAGGATCGCGAGGACGACCAGGAGCAGGGCGTCGACGATCACGCAGGTGATGAGGGTGAAGGTGTTCACGGCCCTGCGCGAGGAGATGATGGCCAGGGTCCGCAGGGTCGCGAAGACGACGGCGCCGACGGTGCCGGTCAGGGCGGAGGCCAGGCGCCAGCGGCTGGCGCGGGGCCAGCCCTCGACGAGGACGGGGGTGAGGATGACGGCCAGGGCCGCGTACAGGAGGAAGGGCAGGGTCGCCCCACCGACGACGGAGACGTAGCGCGCGAGCATGTGGTCCTTACTTGTCCTTCCTTGAGTGCTGGAATCTGCCGCGGCGGCGCATCGGTCGCGCGCCGCCGCGGCAGATCTTACGGGGCCGGTCTCAGCGGGTCTGCGGGCGGCTCACCACTGCTGGGGCGTGTACTTCCAGTCCCACTGCAGCTCGATGGGCTGGGTCCAGAACCGGCCCTTGACTCCCGTCTCGGGGTCGACGTGGAGGACCCAGCCATCCTCCTCGGGGCTGTGGATGGAAACGCTGACGGTGTAGTCCCCGGCCTGGTCCAACTTGATGTTGGCGCCGTAGTGCGGCCCATCGGAGGCGTTCATCTTCATGAAGGTGCCCGTGACGGGGGTGCCGGAGCCGTCCTTGAGGGCGATCTTGTAGTCGATCTTCAGACCGGGGACGAAGTCGCCCGCGCCGTAGCCCAGGGTGTTGTCCTTGAGGGCGGAGACGTCGACCTCCATGTGGAAGGAGGCCTCGGAGGCCTTGAGACCGGCGGCGCCGGCGGGCTCCATGTCCACGGGCTGGAAGTAGACGAGGGCGACATTGATCTGCCCCTCGGCCTCCTGGTCGGGCGTAATGGGGATCTCGTTGAAACCGGCTTCCTTGGCGGTCTCCGAGGCGCTGGTGTTGGAGGCGTCCTTGGACCCGCAGCCGGCCAGGCCGAGGGTGCCGGCCAGGGCCAGGGCCGCGACGGCGGAGACGAGTTTGACAGAGCGCATGGGCTTCCTTTTCAGTTGAGCGGTCCTCGAAGCGAGGCTGTCATTCGGTGGTGGACTTGGGGGCGGACTCGGCGTCGTCGGCGGACTCGGCGTCGGACCCGGCGACGGCGTCGGCGGACTCGGTTGCGGCGTCGTCGGACGCGTCGGATTCGATCGCAGAGGAGTCGTCGGAGGACTCGGCGTCGGACCCGGCGTCGGCCGCGGCGGCGACTGCGGCCCTGCGGCGCCGGTGCAGCACGGAGGCGACGGACAGGACGATGACGACGAGGAGCATGAAGACCTGGAAGCCCAGGGTCTGCTTGTAGGGGTAGATGCCCAGGTAGTCGTAGGTGGGCCAGCCGGGCACGTAGGTGCCG
>ERZ773099.1285-NODE-1285-length-18851-cov-14.052458_pt1 | contig 18851 bp, 18 predicted proteins | sample MGYA00511120_ERZ773099 | MGnify/ENA primary metagenome ERZ773099 (study PRJEB29015, sample SAMEA2738012) | human oral metagenome | biome: human oral; feature: human-associated habitat; material: dental | place: China | collected 2104 ...
TTACTAAACATACTTTACTATTCTATCTGATTCTGCCACTTTTGTCAATAGTTCCAAGCAAATGTTTTCTAGCTTTTCCTATGAAAGCCCTATCTACGATACTGTTTCAAGAAACGAGTCATCTTTTCCTGGATCTGAGCCAGCTCATCCACACGTGGTAGGTAAACGATACGGAAGTGGTCTGGTTCTTGCCAGTTAAAGCCTCGACCATGTACCAAGAGGACTTTTTCTTGTTTCAAGAAATCAAGCACAAACTGTTCATCATCATCGATGCGGTACATATTACGGTCGATTTTCGGGAAGATATAAAGCCCAGCTTTTGGCTTCACAGCAGACAAACCTGGAATATCTTGGATAGCATTGTAAATAAAGTTCCGTTGTTCATAGATACGACCACCCGGAAGAAGCAATTCATCAATGGACTGGTGTCCACCTAGCGAGGTTTGCACAACTTGTTGAGCTAGAACGTTTGAGCAAAGGCGCATGTTTGACAGCATGTTGAGCCCTTCGATATAGCCTTTCACATGCTTTTTAGGACCAGACAAGACCATCCACCCTACACGAAAACCGGCGATGCGGTGGGATTTTGAAAGACCATTCATGCTGACACAGAATACATCAGGAGCCAGACTGGCCACAGAGGTATGGACATTTCCATCCATAACCATACGATCATAGATCTCATCCGCAAAGATAATCAAGTCATTTTGACGAGCAATCTCAACAATCTCCAATAAAAGGTCCTTGGGATAGAGAGCACCTGTCGGGTTGTTAGGATTGATGAGGACAATAGCTTTAGTATTAGACGTAATCTTAGACTTGATGTCATCAAGATCTGGATACCACTCTGCTTTTTCATCACAGATATAGTGTACAGCATTCCCTCCAGCCAAACTGACTGCAGCCGTCCACAGCGGATAATCAGGCATTGGTACCAAAACCTCATCCCCATTATCCAAAAGTCCTTGCATAGACATAACGATGAGCTCACTAACTCCATTTCCCAGATAGATGTCGTCAATATTCACTTTAGGGAATTTTTTGAGCTGGCAATACTGCATAATCGCCTTGCGGGCTGAGAAAATCCCCTTGGAGTCAGAATACCCCTCACTGTCACGCGCATTCATAATCAAGTCATGAATCACTTCATCTGGCGCCGTAAATCCAAATTCTGCGGGATTCCCTGTGTTAAGTCGCAGGATTTTCTCGCCATTTGCTCGCATGCGCATGGCTTCCTCAAGAACTGGACCACGAATATCATAAGCCACATGCTCTAATTTACTAGACTTGTTAAATTCTTTCATTTTGTTTCCTCGGTTCATCAGGATAGTAACATTATACCACTAGAATAGGAAAGCTACAAGTTTCCGGAATTTGCTGACGCTTACAAAATAAAAATTTTACCAAAAACAAGGAGAGGAGAGTTTTTCAATCACCTATTACAGTCCCATCATAGGAAGTCAAATTAAAAATACTCCTACAAGTATATAGTAACAAGCATTCAACATCAAAAAGAGTAGACTGATATTTTGATAGACCAAATTCCCATTTCGATACTGGCACGGCTCAGACCAATTTGAAATATCAAGTGCAGCATAGCTATATATAGAAAAATCGGAACAATTAGAAACAATAGCTCCGACATATAGTAAAGAAATAGAATTTGAAAAATCAGAGGGGCAATAAGCAACTATAAAATCGTTTAAAAAAAAGATTTTTCTGTCATTCCAAAAGCATTCGCCATAAGGACACCTCCTTTTCCCTTCTCTCTTACACAAATCCAGTATAGCATAAACAAAATTGGTTGAAAGCGATAACATGTGCCTTCAAAAGAAACTTTTTTACTTTACTTCTTTTGTGAAAAGGGTTACAATAATAGTGAGAAAATTTCAGGAGGTTTCAATATGGCACAACGTTACCAAAATGTCATGGTTGCAATTGATGGTTCTAAAGAAGCAGACTTGGCTTTCGTCAAGGGAGTTCATACTGCTCTGCGCAACGAAGCTAAACTTACTATTGCTCACGTCATTGATACACGCGCTTTGCAAAGTGTGTCAACTTTTGACGCTGAGGTTTACGAAGAACTCCAAGTCGATGCTGAAAGCCTGATGAAAGAGTATGAAAAACGTGCAAAAGATGCTGGTGTTACAGACATTCATATCGTCATTGAGATGGGAAATCCTAAAACACTTCTTGCACGCACTATCCCAGACGAAGAAGATGTGGATCTGATCCTTGTTGGCGCAACTGGACTCAACGCTTTTGAACGCCTCTTGGTTGGTTCTTCATCCGAATACATCCTCCGCCACGCTAAGGTGGATTTGCTAGTTGTGAGAGAGCGAGAAAAAACATTATAACAAAACAAAAGGAGCCTAAGAGCTCCTTTTTCATTTATCTGGTTCTTTCTTGATGGCGCTCATAAGCTCTGATCTGGCGTTGGATTTCTCTTCGGATAGCTGGTTCTGGTGCATACTTTTCCTCCCAGTTATCTGGTTTGAGGATTTTGTTTGTCACTGGATCAAAATGCGCTTTTCCATCTGGGAAAATCTTGCCCATATTAGCCTGATGGACAATATCAAAAATTCGCTCAGGATCGACCCCCATCAAAACAAAACTACCATAGGTAAAATAGAGAGAGTCAATTAAGGCATCAACCTGCCCGACTAAATCCTGCTTGGCAGGTGTTTTTTTAGAAACCTTCTCTGCTGCTTTATCAAGTGCTCGGTGAAGCTCTGCTACAGCCCCCTGGAATTCTACTTCTGAAGTACTCGTTGCTCGAATAAACTCAACCAGCTCTTCTATCTTGAAATCCGCACGATGCACCGCATCTTTCAATTCCCAAGCCTGCGGTCTTTCCTGCGTCCGTTCATCCATCATGTGGTGGAAGGTCTTGACCTTATTGAAATGGTAATCGCGACTGACAAAGACTTTTTCAGCAGCCAAAACTCCAAAATGTTCCAGAGCCTTATGAATCCCATCCTGCTGATTGCTAGTAGTGATATGCTTAGCAACTTCCTTGACACTGCTACTACCATTTCCCATGGCAACGGACATCCCCACTCCTGCTAGCATTTCTAGATCGTTATCTGAGTCTCCAAAAGCCATGACCTGGTTGAGATCAAAACCGTACTCCTTGCCGACACGACGAATACCTTCTAGTTTAGAGTTCCCCTGATTGATGATATCTGCTGCAAAGGGGTTGCTACGGGTTAGTTTTAAGTCCTCAAAGTCAGCTGCAGCCTTGACGGACTCTTCTGGGGTCATCAACATCAAAACTTGATAGATGGGCTCGTTGATCAGATGGATCAAATCCTCTTCTTTCTGAGGGACAACTTTGCTCACCATACGGTTGAAAGAATGACTTACTGTCCGCGTCAATACTTTGGGAACGAAGTGACTAATCATCTGTGAAAAAGGACGCAAACCAAAGGACATGATTTTAGAACCAACAACAGCATGTTCCGTACCTAGAGCAATCTCTTTTTGTTCTTTTTTAGCATAAGCGATTAGTTGACGCAAACTGGACTTGGCAATCGGACTAGCAAAGAGAATACGATCTTTATTAAAGATATATTGACCGTTATAGGTCACTGCAAAATCCAAATCCAGATCTTCCATTAAATCCTTAACAAAAAAAGGTCCCCGTCCTGTTGCCACTCCAACAAGCACGCCTTGCTCTTTCACAATCTTAATAGCGTCTTTGGTGGATTTCAAAACACTCTTACGATCGTTGACTAAGGTTCCATCAATATCAAAAAAAACAGCTTTGACTTCCATGACTATCCGATTCTCCCCCTTTTGTGATACAATGATTATACCATATTTCAGAAAAGAGTGAGTTAATCATGATTAAGAAAATCCTTGTTTTACATACTGGTGGAACAATTTCCATGCAGGCAGATGCTTCAGGAGCTGTTGTGACTAGTCTGGACAACCCTATGAATCATGTTTCCAATCCTCTTGAAGGGGTTGAAGTCCACTCCTTAGACTTTTTAAACCTGCCCAGCCCTCATATCAAACCCAAACACATGCTGGATCTTTACCAAAAAATCAAACAAGATGCAGACTTTTATGACGGAATCGTCATCACACATGGAACAGATACTCTGGAGGAAACCGCCTATTTTCTCGATACCATGGAAATCCCTCAGATACCAATCGTGCTAACTGGGGCCATGCGCAGTTCCAATGAGTTGGGAAGCGATGGTGTTTACAACTACCTCAGCGCCCTTCGCGTCGCAAGTGATGATAAGTCAGCAGACAAGGGGGTTCTGGTCGTCATGAATGACGAAGTTCACGCAGCCAAGTACGTCACCAAGACCCATACAACCAATGTCAGCACCTTCCAAACACCTACCCATGGGCCACTTGGACTCATCATGAAGCAAGAAGTCCTCTACTTCAAGAACGCCGTGCCTCGCGTTCGCTTTGACCTCCACTCTATCGAGGGGCTTGTTCCTATCCTCCCTGTCTATGCTGGCATGACAGATGCATTACTGAATATGCTGGATTTAGATCAGCTCAATGGACTCATCATCCAAGCCTTTGGAGCTGGGAATATTCCCAAGGAAACCGCTAAAAAACTAGAAACGCTCGTCCAAAAAGGGATTCCAATCGCTCTAGTCTCTCGTTGTTTTAACGGTATTGCGGAGCCAGTTTACGCTTACCAAGGCGGTGGCGTACAATTACGACGTGCCGGCATTTTCTTCGTTAAGGAACTCAATGCCCAAAAAGCGCGCCTCAAACTTCTAATTGCTCTCAATGCAGGTCTAAAAGGACAAGAACTGCGTAACTATATGGAAGGTTAAGCTTCTTTAAAAATATATAGAAACAAAAACTAGGAAATCATTTTGATTTCCTAGTTTTTTCTATTTGCGTTTTCTTGTAGAACGGCGCTCTGTCAAACCATGTGGCAAAAGTACTTCGCGTTCCTCTAATTCTTCCTTATGCATAATCTTAGTCAACATACGCATACTGATCGCACCAAGGTCATAGAGAGGTTGTGCAACAGTCGTCAAGTTTGGACGAGTAAAGCGTGCGATTTGTGAATCATCTGTTGTAATGATTTCAAACTCTTCTGGCACAGAAATTCCATAATCTGACAAACCATTCAAAACTCCTGCTGCCAACTCATCGCCCGTAACAATTGCTGCTGTTGCTTGTGAAGATACCAAACGTTCTGCCAAAGCATAACCATCGTTATAGCTATATTTAGACTCAAATACCAAACCTTCGCTATAAGCAATTCCTGCTTTTTTCAGTACTTCTTTATATCCAATCAAACGAATTTTCCCATTGATATCATCCACCAGCGGCCCACTAATAAAAGCAATCTTTTCATTCTCTTTTAGCAAGTGAGTCACTGCGTCAATCGTTGCTTGTTTGTAGTCGATATTGACACTTGGCAGCTGGTGTTCCACATCCACTGTCCCCGCCAATACAACTGGGGTCCTTGAGCGAGAAAATTCTGAACGAATCTTTTCAGTCAAGTGATAGCCCATAAAGATAATCCCATCCACTTGTTTTGAAAAGAGGGTATTCACTACTGAAATTTCTTTTTCATCATCTTCATCACTATTGGCTAGGACGATATTGTATTTATACATTTCTGCAATATCATCAATCCCCTTAGCAAGAGTTGAAAAGTAACCATTGGTGATATTTGGAATCACGACACCAACAGTTGTGGTTTTTTTACTAGCCAAGCCACGTGCTACCGCATTTGGACGGTAATCTAAACGATCAATCACCTCTAGAACTTTTTTACGGGTGTTTTCTTTAACATTCTTATTTCCATTAACAACTCGACTGACTGTAGCCATGGACACTCCCGCCTCACGCGCCACGTCATAAATCGTTACTGTATCATCTGTATTCATTCCGTTTCCTTTCTATTTTGAAAATTCCGCTTTCATGCTTCTACTTACTCCATTTTATCACTTATTGTAAACACTTTCAAGCTTTTTTTGAAGATTGGCTGAAAAAAATTGCATTATTACTCACATTTTTAAAAAAACAATCGGCTTTTCTTGATTTTTAAAGCTGATTGCTGTATGATAAGAAAAAACAAAGGAGAGACTCTATGGCTTTTACGGATACCCACAGACGATCCGTTAGTTTTGGCGTCGTCACTAGCTTACCGGATGATGTTATCGACTCTTTTTGGTATATCATTGACCATTTCTTAAAACATGTCTTTGAGTTAGAGGAAGAGTTGGAGTTTCAGTTGCTCAACAGAGCAGGAGCCATCACTTTTCGCTTTTCAAGCAAGCATCTCCCGACTACCATTGACTTCGATTTTAATCATCCTTTTGACCCACTCTATCCACCTAAAGTTTTAGTGCTAGATATGGATGGAAAGGAAACAATCTTACTTCCCGAAGAAAATGACCTATTTTAAAAACTCTAGCTTCTCAACGCAAAATGCTGAGTAACTAGAGTTTTTTCTGTGTTTTCAAAGCGTGATATAATTGTCGAATGGGTTGATGTAGGATTGGGTGGATAAAGTGCGGTGCTATTTCTTGCAGAGACTCAAGGACGAAGAGACGTTCTGCTATATAGGGATGAGGTAAGATGAGGTCATCTGTATACATCACTTGATTCTCCACAAAGAGAAGATCCAGATCAATCAAGCGCGGTCCCCAATGCACTTCTCTCACTCGCCCCATCTCCAGCTCAATGGTTAACAAGGTTTGTAACAACTGATGAGCTGGCAGCCAAGTTTCCACTTCAAGCACCTGATTAGCAAAGCTATCCTGCTCCACACCGCCCCAAGGTTCGGTTGTTAAGACACTGGATTCTTTGAGGATACGGATACCATGAACTTGCATTTTTTCAATAGCCTGTTTCAAGTTAGCTTCCTTATCACCCAGATTGCTCCCCAAGGCGACAAAAGCCCGTTGTTTGCGGCGATGGATCGTTACCGAGCAGGTATCTAGTGGCAAATGGACAGGCGCCCAAGGTTTTTTAAGCTCCAATTCAATCTCTTGGACAAGGGGATAGGCCTCAAAGGTGCGTTCAACTAGTTTGTAGGCTACCGTTTCAATCAAGTCCTCAGTAGTTTCCTGAAGCCACGTCGCCCACTGCTGACAAAGTTCTCCGTAGTGAACGGAAGCCGCCAAATCCAACTCTGTCGCTGCCTTGGTCATGTCATAGAATAAGCTTGCTGAAATGACAAACTTTTGCCCCAGTTCTTTCTCACTAGGAAAGAGGCCATGATAGGCAAAAATTTCTAAATTTTTAATCCGCAATCGATCCATAACTACTCCTTTCTAGAAACATCCGCTTTAATCGAATTTTTATAGTCCCATTAGACGATAAGCCTGATCTCGAAGATCCTTATCGCTTTCAAATACACCACGAGCTACGGTAGTTAAAGTCGCTGTGCCGGGTTTCCGAACACCACGCATACTCATACACATATGTTCTGCCTCAATCACAACGAAAGCTCCCTTGGCACCTAGATAGTCCATCAAGGCATCCGCCACTTCAATATTCAAACGTTCTTGGATTTGTGGTTTCCTAGAATAGACTTCCACTGTACGCGCGAGTTTTGACAAGCCCGCCACACGTCCGTCTGGAATATAAGCAATATGGGCTCGGCCATAAAATGGCAAGAAGTGATGTTCACACATAGTATGGAAAAAAATATCCTTTTCCACCACCATATTGTCATCAATAATCTCAAAAGATTTTGACAGGTGTTCCTCAGCAGTTTGACCAAGACCTGAAAAAATCTCTTGGTACATACGGGCTACACGGGCTGGCGTTTCCTGCAAGCCCTCACGGTTAACATCCTCACCAACAGCCTCAATGATCATCTTTACAGCTGTTTCGATTTTTTGTGTATCCATTCTCTAGTTTTTTCCTCTCCATTAGGTAAGCTCTCACTTGGGCCAAGAAATACAAGGAGCCCGTGACAATCCTAACTATTTTATTCTCTTCATCTTCTGTCATTTTTTGATCCAGAAATTCCTGCCAACTTTGGTAGTTGAGGTTTCTAGACTTGGCCGTCTCTTTCAGTACTTTTTCATCGGTCGCACGACTGTCTTCAAAATGGGTTAAGGTAAGATTAGTATCTGGCACTGTTTCTAGCAAGTCCAACATATCCTCCAAAGCCTTGGTTTTAATGCAGGTAAAGAGGACTTCCTTATGATAGCCAGCAAATCGGTCTTGCAAAGTTGCCAACAAAGCCTTGATGGCATGGGGATTGTGGGCCCCATCCAAAAGTAGCAAGGGGTCACTAGACACGACCTCCAAACGCCCTGGCCATCTTGTTTCCTCCAAGGCTTGGACGAGCAAATCATTAGTAGGTAACTCTCGTCCAGTCTCTTGGCAATAAGTGTCTAGTAGGGCAAGCGCCATCCCAGCATTCTCTATCTGATGCAAGCCAAGCAAACTGGTCTGGAAGCGACCTTGCCTGACGGGACTTGCATAGTCAAAGATTTCACCCGTCACCACATTCTCTTGATAACTGACCTGATAATCTTTCCCATAGGCAATTCTCGGCGCATCTTTCCCTTCCGCAATGCAGTCAATAACAGCCAAGGCTTCTAGAACGATGTGGCCTGTCACTAGTGGAATGCCTTGTTTGATAATACCAGCCTTCTGCACTGCTATGGCTTCCAAGGTATCACCTAGAAAGGCTACATGGTCCAATCCAATTGTCGTAATTCCTGTCAGAATAGGCTGACAAACATTGGTGCTATCCAGAAGTCCACCCATGCCGACTTCCATGATGACTACATCTACTTGCTCTGATGCAAAGTAATCATAGGCCAGGGCTGTGATAATCTCAAACTCTGTCATTCCTTGTAAACTAGCACCCTCTTCACCCTCAAGCAAAGACCGATAGTCTGTCATTAAGGCTTCTAGTCTAGCTTCTGGGATAGACTCCCCATTGATGCAAATCTGATCCGTATAATGAATCAGATAAGGCGAGCTGAATACTCCAACTCTCAGCCCCAGCTTTTCCAGCATGTTTTTCAGAAAAGCAATGGTAGAACCTTTGCCATTGGTTCCCCCGATATGGATAATCTTGAGTTTGAGATGAGGATTGCCATGCAAGGCTAAAAGTGCCTCCATCCTCTCCAAGCCAAAATGCGGTTGGTCCGTACGGTACTGGGCAATCCACTGATTATTTTGAGTTTCTTTCATGTTATTTATACTGTTTTAAATGCAAATCTTCCACCTCATCGGCAAAGCGAATGGCTGAAGCAATTTCGACAGCCATTTTGTGGCTGGGCACATCGTGCACACGAACTACTTCAACACCCTGTCTAGCAGCGATACTGGTTATATGGGCAGAGGCTGTGTCTCGATTACGAAAACCAACTTCAGTATCAGGATTTACTTCAAAACCGTTTTCTTCTAGGATATTGATGACAAAACGCTTACGCGATACTCCGAGAAAGATTGGATAGCCCATCGTATGAATCATCTCCAACTCCCTAAGTAAGAGCAGATTTTCTTTCTTGGTTAAGCCAAAGCCAATCCCTGGATCCAGCATAATCTGATCACGAGAGATCCCTGCCTGTTCTGCTCTTTTCAGTGAATAGGCAAAAAAAGTTTTCATCAAGTCCAAGATAGGACGGTTCTCAAAGGCGGCAATCTCCACCTTACTAAATGGGCGACCAAAACCAAAACGAGGGAAAATCTCTGAACTTGGGTGATGAGGACGAGCCATGACAGGATTAAACATAATCACTACCTGCGCCTGAGCATTTGCAACAACAGTTGCCATCCGCTCATCTCCCATTAGACCAGTAATATCATTGACCACAGTCGCACCGGCCTTCAAGGCTGCTTCGGCCACCTGACTTTTCCAAGTGTCAATCGAAATCGTAATATCACTCTCCCTACGAATGGCTTCAATCATCGGAACCACACGCTGGATTTCCTCCTCAATCTCGACATAGGAACTACCTGGACGGGTCGATTCCCCGCCAATATCTAGCATAGTTGCCCCTTGTGCAATCAATTTTCGAGCCTGATCGAGAGCCTGATCAACAGCAAAAAACTGCCCCCCATCTGAAAATGAATCAGGAGTTACATTGATAATCCCACAAATAGCTGTTTTCTCACCTTTTTCTCCAATTGGCATCTGCATCTTCCCCTCAAGTTTTCCTACTGTATTATTTCTCTATTTTACCATAAAAAGAAAAAGATAGATACGATAGCATCCATCTTTCTCTAACAGGCATGGCATTTAAAAGGAAAGCCCCAAATTTCTACTGATTAGTACCAAAATAGCCAACAAACAAAAAGCGACTCCGTTGACAATCATGTGAAGCAAAATAGACATTTCCAGACGTTTGGTTTTATAAGCTGTCCAAGTCAAAACAGCCGACATAGCACCATAGATCCAAACAGAAGGGAGATTGGTCGGCAAATGCATTAACGCAAAGACAAGCGCACCGACTATATATCCCAAACCTTCCTTACCACGAAAAATCTTTTGTGGAATAATTCCACGGCACAAAACTTCCTCACAAATCGGAGCAATCAGGACAAGCAAGAAGAAACTCGAAATCAGCGAACTTTCCTGAACCAAACTATTAATAGTTGATTGATTACTAGTCGTCGATTCATTTAAAAGACGAAGCAGAGCCGATCCAAATATGTTGCTTGTGAAAATGACCAGATAACTCAAAACCAAACGAGCCAGATCTTTACTCTTAAAAAAAGAAAGATTGAAGCTTGCAATCCCAGCTCTGCGAGAACCGATGATAAAAATACTCAATACCACAAGAGATAGTAAACCAACTAATAGACCCGACTGCAAAAGCGGAAACTGAATGTTGATAAACCAAACAGACAAAAGCATAGATAACTGGGATAAGAACAGCCCCAGAAAGAATACCAATAACCAAAGAGCTCTAAAAATCATCTCTTTCCATATCCCTTTTTTCTCCATAAATAACTCCTTTATAACTAAAAAAGGGGAGGAACTCCCCTTGTAGATTTTGATGATTACAGAGCCATGCTGATATAGTTAAGGATAAACAAAGCATCCAAAATCCAAATCATCACATGAACATCTTTTGCTTGTCCCTTGACAACTTTTGCCAAAGTGTAAGTCAAGAAACCAACTGCAATCCCTTGTGTGATAGAGTAACTGAATCCCATAAAGATAGAAGTGAAGAAAGCGGGAACTGCTTCTGCCATATCATCCCAATGAATGTTTTTCAAGCTACCAAGCATCATAATTCCAACGATAATCAAGATTGGTGCTGTCGCAGCTGAAGGAACGATTGCAAGAAGCGGGCTAAAGAAACTTGAAATAGCAAAACAGATGGCAACAACTAAAGCTGTCAAACCAGTGCGGCCACCAGCACCGATACCAGCCGCAGACTCAACATAAGTTGTTACGTTTGAAGTACCTGCAATGGCACCGACTGAAGTACCAATCAAGTCTGAGTAAAGAGCCTTGTCCAACTTAGCTGATTGATGATTTTCACCAGTTGTCGCAACGATACCAACTTTTTCACCTGTACCGATCAAGGTACCGATTGTATCAAAAATATCCGTCAATGAGAAGGCAAGAATAGCCATAAATGTTTCAGGTAAACGAGCTGTATCTGAAAATAGTGCTCCGAGGCCTTCCGAACCAAGTGCTGCACCAAAGATGGTTTTCAAATCATTCACTGCAGCTCCAAAGTTGTTGCTAGCAAAGTCAATGCTAGACAAGTCCACCAAGCCAACCGCAATAGCAAGAACAGTTGTTGTCAAGATAGAAAGGATAATTCCTCCCTTGATTCCTTTGATAACAAAGAAGATTGTAATGGCAAGTCCTGCAAGAGCAACCAAAACTGCTGGGCTGTTAAAGTTTACTAAACCTGGTACAGCTGCAGAGTTAGCTGTAATAGCTGCTTGCGCCTTGTCTGCACCCTCACCAGCAACTGTATAAGTTCCTGGATCAATTGAGAATTTCAATAAGCCAGCATTTTTAATCCCTACATAAGCAAGGAAAATACCGATACCAGCTGAAATTGCTGAACGAAGAGAGTTGGGAATAGAGTCAATGATCATTTTACGAACATTTGTCAATGTGATAACCAAAGAAATCAACCCACAAATGAAGACCATCCCAAGTGCTTCTTGCCAAGTATAACCCATACCAAAGACAACCGTAAAGGTAAAGAAGGCATTAAGTCCCATACCTGGTGCCTGCGCATATGGCAGGTTGGCATAGAAAGCCATCATCAAGGTACCAGTAATCGCACCGATAATTGTTGCCAAGAATACGCCCTGTGCAGGCATACCTGTTTGTGAAAGCATTTGAGGGTTTACAAAGAGAATATAACTCATTGCAAAGAACGTTGTTAAACCAGCAAGAACCTCCGTACGAATGTCCGTCCCGTTCTCTCTTAGTTTAAATAATTTGTCCATTTTTAATCTCCTTTTATTTTTTTACGAACAATGGAAACATTATACCATCAATCATTCACCTTTTCAACCTTTTTGTTTAGATTATTTGACACCATTGCTATCTTTTATTTCTTTGTTTACAATCTGCTTTTCTCATTTCTTTTTGATATAATAGTAGAAATCTTATTTGAGATTCGCCAAGGAGGCTTTATGACCAAAAAAATTATCGCAGTCGATTTAGATGGAACTTTGCTCAATTCAGATAGCAAAATTTCGGATTTTACAAAGGAAACAATCAAAAAAATCTCTAAAAAAGGGCATCATGTCATTATCACTACAGGCCGTCCTTATCGTATGGCAAAAGAATTCTATCGAGAACTAGAGCTACACACTCCAATGATTAACTTCAACGGATCCCTCACCCATATCCCTGACAAAACATGGGATCATGAAAAATGTCTTACTCTAGACAAAAAGTATCTACTAGATGTGGTGAAACGAAAAGAAGAAATCGAAGCCGACTTTGTAGCTGGTGAATACCGAAAAAAATTCTACATTACTACTCCGGATAAAGAAATAGCTAATCCCAAATTATTCGGTGTTGAAAACTTTCAACCTGAAAATCAATTCAAACCTGAACTAGTCACTAAGGATCCTAACTGTATCCTATTACAGACACGTGTTAGTGACAAATATGCACTAGCTGATGAAATGAATCGTTTTTACCAACATCAGCTATCCATCAATACTTGGGGAGGCCCTTTAAATATTCTTGAATGTACCCCAAAAGGTGTCAATAAAGCCTTCGCTCTAGAATACCTTCTCAATGTCATGAATATGGATCGAAAAAACTTGATTGCTTTCGGTGACGAACACAATGATACTGAAATGCTTTCCTTTGCAAGCAAGGGCTACGCCATGAAAAATGCCAATCCTGTTCTCCTTCCATTCGCGGACGAACAACTCTCCCTGACAAACGACGAGGACGGCGTTGCACATGCTTTACAAGATTTATTCCTATAAAAGATGAAGCAGGTGACTTTTTCTCCTGCTTTTTTCATCGCACAGTCTTATCAACTTATTTAACGATTACATGATTTTCATTTCTTTTATATAACAGTTATATCACAATATAATTTGTATAAAAGTAAAAAAATGTTTCAGGCTCAACTTTACTTACATTCGTTTTCAAATCAAATTCCTTTTTCCTCTACTGTTCGCTCAATATATTAAATAACTCCTCCAATAAAAAATATTTCGTCAGAGATACAAGTGATTTCTTTCGCGAAATAGCTACAGGGACACGCTTCTTCATTTCACATACTAAATCTTCAAAGAACTGAAATATGCTCCGTTTTTATATTAAATTTCTCGACTCCCTATTTCGTGAAATTTTATAAACTTATGTATCTTCATGTGTTATATAATGATTCTTCGTGAAAATTTTTACATTTTTACAATAAATAGTTGATTTTTTTTTGAAAACGGTTTATACTTAATGTTAGTCTTAAAGTTTTCTAAAAACTAAGAGTCAAACATTTTAAAAGGAGGAATGACAATAATGAGTATCGGAATCATTATTGCGAGCCACGGCGAATTTGCTGCGGGTATTCATCAGTCAGGATCTATGATCTTTGGTGAACAAGAAAAGGTTCAAGTTGTAACCTTTATGCCAAACGAAGGTCCAGACGATTTATACGCTAAGATCAATAACGCTGTGGCTGCATTTGACGCAGAAGATGAGGTTCTAGTTTTGGCTGACCTTTGGAGTGGGTCTCCATTCAACCAAGCTAGTCGCGTGATGGGAGAAAACCCAGATCGTAAATTTGCTATCATCACAGGACTCAACTTACCGATGTTGATCCAAGCTTACACAGAACGTCTTATGGACGCTGCTGCTGGCGTGGACAAAGTCGCTGCGAATATTATCAAGGAAGCCAAAGATGGCATCAAGGCTCTTCCGGAAGAGCTTAACCCAGTTGAGACAGTTGCAACTGCTGCTGGTCCAGTTGCCCAAGCGGCGATCCCAGAAGGAACTGTTATCGGTGACGGTAAACTGAAGATCAACCTTGCTCGTTTAGACACACGTCTTCTTCATGGACAAGTCGCAACTGCTTGGACACCAGATTCAAAAGCTGACCGTATCATCGTCGCTTCAGATACTGTTGCAAACGACGATTTGCGTAAAGAATTGATCAAACAAGCAGCACCTGGTAACGTAAAAGCTAACGTTGTTCCTATCCAAAAATTGATCGACGTTGCAAAAGACCCACGTTTTGGTGAAACACATGCTCTTATCTTGTTTGAAACACCTCAAGATGCTCTTCGTGCGATCGAAGGTGGTGTGCCAATCAAGACCCTCAACGTTGGATCAATGGCTCACTCAACAGGTAAAACGATGATTAACAACGTTTTGTCTATGGACAAAGAAGACGTTGCAACATTTGAAAAAATGCGTGATCTTGGTGTTGAATTTGACGTACGTAAAGTACCAAACGACACGAAAAAAGATTTGTTTGACTTGATTAACAAAGCTAACGTTAAATAATATGGATTTTACTACTATCAAATTTATCAAAACAAGATAGTAGCACTTACTAAAATAAATAGAAAAGGAATAAAACCATGTCAGATATTTCAATCATTTCTGCTATCTTGGTTGTAGTTGTTGCCTTCCTTGCAGGTCTTGAAGGTATCCTCGACCAATTCCAATTCCATCAACCAATCGTCGCATGTACCCTTATCGGACTTGCAACTGGTAACCTCGAAGCAGGTGTTATGCTTGGTGGATCTCTTCAAATGATCGCCCTTGGTTGGGCAAACATCGGAGCTGCCGTAGCTCCTGACGCTGCTCTTGCCTCTGTTGCAGCAGCAATCATCATGATCAAAGGTGGTAACTTCACTCAAGAAGGTATCGCAGTCGCAACAGCTACTGCCATCCCTCTTGCGGTAGCTGGACTTTTCTTGACTATGATTGTACGTACAATCTCAGTTGGTTTGGTTCACACTGCTGACGCTGCTGCTAAAGACGGCAACTTTGCTGCTGTTGAACGCGCTCACTTCTTTGCTCTTATTCTTCAAGGTCTTCGTATTGCTGTCCCTGCAGCTTTCCTTATCGCTATCCCAGCTTCTGCTGTCCAAGATGCTCTTGGTTTGATGCCAGACTGGTTGAACGGTGGTATGGCAGTCGGTGGTGCTATGGTCGTTGCCGTTGGTTACGCGATGGTTATCAACATGATGGCAACTCGTGAAGTTTGGCCATTCTTCGCTATCGGTTTCGCTCTTGCAGCAATCTCTCAATTGACTTTGATTGCCCTTGGTGTGGTTGGTGTTGCTATTGCCCTTATCTACCTTAACCTTTCTAAACAAGGTGGCAATGGTGGAGGTGCTGCCACTTCAAATGACCCAATCGGCGACATCTTAGAAGACTACTAGAAAGGGGATCAATCATGACTGAAAAAATTCAATTAACTAAATCAGATCGTCAAAAAGTTTGGTGGCGTTCACAATTCCTTCAAGGTTCTTGGAACTACGAACGTATGCAAAACTTGGGTTGGGCTTACTCATTGATCCCAGCTATCAAAAAATTGTACACTAAAAAAGAAGACCAAGCGGCTGCTCTTGAGCGTCACCTTGAGTTCTTCAACACTCACCCATACGTAGCTGCTCCAATCATGGGGGTTACTCTTGCACTTGAAGAAGAGCGTGCTAACGGTGTTGAAATCGACGACGCGGCTATCCAAGGGGTTAAAATCGGTATGATGGGACCTCTTGCTGGTATCGGTGACCCAGTCTTCTGGTTTACCGTTCGTCCTATCCTCGGTGCTCTTGGTGCCTCACTTGCTATGGCAGGTAACGTGATGGGTCCAATCCTCTTCTTCGTACTTTGGAATCTTATCCGTATGGCCTTCTTATGGTACACTCAAGAACTTGGCTACAAAGCTGGTTCTGAAATTACAAAAGACATGTCAGGTGGTATCCTTCAAGACATCACCAAAGGAGCTTCAATCCTTGGTATGTTCATCATCGCCGTTCTTGTTGAACGTTGGGTAAATATTGCCTTTACGGTAGGACTTCCTTCTAAGACTTTGTCTAAAGGTGCCTACATTGAATTCCCTAAAGGAAATATTACTGGTCAACAATTACATGATATCCTTGGTCAAGTAAATAGTGGTCTTGGACTTGATAAAATACAAGCTCAAACACTTCAAGGACAGTTAGATGCTTTAATTCCTGGCTTGATGGGGCTTCTTCTTACATTCCTATGTATGTGGTTGCTTAAGAAGAAAGTTTCTCCAATCACAATTATCATCGGTCTCTTCATCGTTGGTATTGTGGCACGCTTCTTCGGAATCATGTAAATAACAAAAAGAAGGTTTCGGCCTTCTTTTTTATTGACAATAAATGTGCTATAATAGGGAGGATAATAGATAAACGAGGATTGAACATGGCACAGTCACAAAATACAAAAATTGATTTTCAAACAACAGGAACTTCTTATCTGGGAATTGGAGGGAAAGTTGGAAAATTCTTAGTTGGAGATAAAGCGCTCGAATTTTATGCAGATGCCAATGTCGAAGACTATATTCAAATCCCTTGGGATACTATCCATCAAATCGGCGCCAATGTGTCTGGCAAACGAATTAGTCGTCATTTTGAAGTCTTTACCAATAAAGGAAAATTCCTTTTCGCTTCAAAAGATGCTGGAACTATTTTGAAACATGCTCGAAATCATATCGGCAATGAAAAGGTCATTAAATTACCGACACTGATTCAAACAATTGGTCAATTTTTTAAAAATCTATTTGCAAAAAAATAAGAATTCTTGTATAATCATAGGAAACGGATAAGTAAATCTAGTATCTCTTTCAGAAAGTCTGCGGCAGCTGTGAGCAGATAGGGAGCTAGCTTGAAATTCTACCGTGATATTAATTTCATAAACAATCAAGTGCACTTATGTGAAGTTGGATGGGACCGTGGCTCTGCCACTCCAACACTTTCATAGGTGTATTTTTATTTCAGGAGGTTCTGATGTTAGATATTAAACGCATTCGCACAGATTTTGATATCATCGCAAAAAAATTAGCTACTCGTGGCGTTGACGCTGCAACACTTGATAAAATGAAAGAGTTTGATAGCAAACGCCGTGAACTCTTGGTCAAGGTTGAAAATTTAAAAGCAGAGCGTAACACGGTTTCAGCAGAAATTGCCCAAGCGAAACGTAATAAAGACAATGCTGATGATAAAATTGCTGCCATGCAAACATTATCTGCTGAAGTTAAAGCATTAGACGCAGAGTTAGCAGAAATTGACGCTACATTAACCGAGTTTACAACGACTTTGCCAAATATTCCTCACGATAGTGTGCCGGTAGGTGCTGACGAAGACGATAATGTAGAAGTTCGCCGTTGGGGGACGCCACGTGTGTTTGACTTTGATGTAAAAGCTCACTGGGATCTTGGTGAAAATCTTGATATTCTCGACTGGGAACGCGGGGCAAAAGTAACCGGCGCTCGCTTCCTCTTTTACAAAGGATTAGGAGCTCGTCTAGAACGCGCTATTTATAATTTCATGTTAGACGAGCATCAAAAAGAGGGCTACACAGAAGTCATTCCTCCTTACATGGTTAATCACGATTCTATGTTTGGGACTGGTCAATATCCAAAATTCAAAGAAGATACGTTTGAATTGAGCGATACAAATTACGTTCTCATTCCAACTGCTGAAGTTCCTTTGACAAACTACTACCGTGGGGAAATTTTAGACGGAAAAGACTTGCCAATCTACTTCACAGCCATGAGTCCGTCTTTCCGTTCTGAAGCTGGTTCTGCCGGTCGTGACACCCGTGGTTTGATTCGTTTGCATCAATTCCACAAAGTGGAAATGGTCAAATTTGCCAAACCAGAGCATTCTTATGAAGAATTAGAAAAAATGACCGCTAACGCCGAAAATATCCTTCAGAAATTAAATCTTCCTTACCGCGTTGTTGCACTTTCGACAGGGGATATGGGCTTCTCTGCAGCGAAGACCTACGACTTGGAAGTCTGGATTCCAGCACAGAATACCTACCGTGAAATTTCTAGCTGTTCCAATACCGAAGATTTCCAAGCTCGTCGTGCCCAAATCCGTTACCGTGACGAAGCAGATGGCAAGGTCAAACTCCTACACACTTTGAATGGATCCGGTCTTGCAGTTGGTCGTACCGTTGCAGCCATTCTTGAAAATTACCAAAATGAAGACGGCTCCGTCACTATTCCAGAAGTACTTCGTCCATACATGGGCGGTGTGAAAATGATTGCTCCAAAATAACATAAAAACTCTGAGATTTTCAAATCATCTCAGAGTTTTCTTATCTCTTCATTTGATTGTTTCGCTTTTTAATCATTGCACTTCGAACCACACTTATCACAGTTGGGAGTAAGGTGACAATGACAATTCCCAAAATAATCGCTGAAAAATGAGTTTTCACAAAGGGGATATTC
>ERZ773099.1286-NODE-1286-length-18825-cov-5.056580_pt1 | contig 18825 bp, 22 predicted proteins | sample MGYA00511120_ERZ773099 | MGnify/ENA primary metagenome ERZ773099 (study PRJEB29015, sample SAMEA2738012) | human oral metagenome | biome: human oral; feature: human-associated habitat; material: dental | place: China | collected 2104 ...
TTACTATTGCAGTAAATAGATGTAGAGCAATTGCTATGTTACCATATTCACAAAACTAAGATGAGTTTTAAAAAGATGGGGTTTGACCCATCTTTTTTTGTATGTATTTATTTTTAATTTGATATTCCATGATGTATTTCAGGTGTATTATCATCTATTGGAAGCATTGTATAACCATTTTTTTGACAATATTCAATAATTCTAGGTAGTGCTTCTAGGATTTTTTTATTTGTTCCAAAGTCATGCATTAAGACTATGTTTGAACGGTTTGGTCTTAATTCTTTTACTACGTTGTTATAGCAATCATCTGCTGTTCTAGCGCTTCCTGCATCATCATCATCAACATTCCAATCATAGTATTTATATCCACGTTGTTTTGCTGTTTTTGTGATTCTGCTCATAATTCCTTTTGAATATCTTTTACTTATTGTGTTTGAACTTCCACCTGGAAATCTAATATAGTGTGAATCGAATCCGGTATCTGCTTTTACTTTGGCTCGTAATTTATCAATTCCATCTAAGTATGAATTATCATCTTTGTATGCTATTGCGTAATTATGATCATATGCATGTAATCCAATTGTATGTCCTTCATTAACTTCACGTTGTAAAGTTGTTTTATTGTAGCTTCCTGAATTTATAACAAAAAATGTTGCTTTGACATTGTATTTTTTTAGGATGTCTAGTACGGAATTAGTAATACTACTTGGGCCATCATCAAATGTTAAGTATGCAATGCTTTTTCCATTTGATGTAGTTGTTTTATTTTCACTAACTTTATTTGTTTGTGTTTTATTTTCGTTTGTTTTATTTTCAGTTGGTTTTGATTGAGTTTCGGTAGTATTTGTTGTGTTTGTATTATTATCTATTGTAGCTGGTGTATTATTTGTTTCTGATTTTATTATTTTTGTTGTGTTTTGTACTTCTTGTTGTGATGTACTTGCAATTGTTTGTGAAGTATTGATTGTGTCGTTTTTAGCCAGTAAATTGTTCCAAGAAAATGCAATTTGAACTGATATTAAAATTAAAGAAATTATAAAAACTAATATGGGTAATAGCGATAATTTTATTTTTGCAGTATGTGTATTTTTTGCATTATATAGATAAAATGTTTTATCATTTAAATGTTTAATTTTATTATTTGAGTATATTGCGATAATGATTGTTAAACCAATTAGGGCAATGATTTCTGCAATTATCATTCTAGCTTCGACTGATAATGATAGTATTAAATTATTCATTAGAAATCTCCTTTTGTATGTATTTAATTTATATATTTATATTTTATTCATTAATGAAATAAGTATATCATTTTTGAAAGAATAATTCTATAAAATATTAATATTTGAAAATGTCTTTTAATTGATTTTACTATGTAATTATGATAAAAATATAATGATTGGAGATTATTATGAATGAGGTAAAAAATAGAAAATCTAGACAATCTAATAGTGTTAAAAGAAGAAGTAAACAACCAAGAAAGAAAACGCCTACAATTGGTATAAAGGTTAAAATTTTTGCTTTTTTGTTAGTAGTTGCAGCTATTATAATGATATATTCAAATTTTTCTAGTCCAGCACGCGTACTTAGGGATTTTTATAGAAAAGTTAATGATCATAAATATGGAGAACTTTATGAATTAGTGGATACTGATATGAGTAAAGATGAATTTATTAATAAAATGAAAAGTGTTTATGATGGAATGGAGGTTTCTAGTGCGTGGGTTACGATTTCAATTAATTTAAAAAATAGTGATATAGTTAATTTGAAATATGTAACGAATTTGAATACTGTTGCAGGAAAATTAACTTTTTCAAATAAATCTACTTTGATTAAGGTTAAGGGAAAATATAAAATTAAATGGGATAATTCTTTTATATATCCTAAATTAAAAAAGAATCAAAAGATAAGAGTTACTACTTTAAAGGCAAAGAGGGGGGCAATTTATGACAGAAACAAGAATATACTTGCTAAAGATGCTAAAGCTTATTCTATTGGCATCGTATCTGGAAGTATTAAGAGTGATGATGATTTAAAGACTGTTGGAAAATTACTTAATATTTCATATAAAAATATAAAAGCAGAATTGGCTAAACCTTATGTTGTGGATGGAACTTTTGTTATTCTAAAAAATATAGATAGGGAACAACAGGAGTTAAAAACGGAATTACTTAAAATACCTTGTGTTAAAGTAGTTGATTATGATATTAGAGAATATCCATATAATGAAAAATTATCAACCTTATTGGGGTTTGTGCAAAATGATGAAGGTAAATCTGGACTAGAATTAACTTTTAATTCTCAGTTAAAAGGACAGAATGGTTGTGAAATATATATAGATGATGATGGTATTAATGTTGATACAATATTAAAAAAAGACAGAATCAATGGTAAAAATATTGATTTAACAATTGATGTGAAGTTACAAGAGATGATTTATGAAAAATTTAAAGATGTTGAAAGTGCTACTGTTGCAATGAATTATGCTACTGGTGAGGTGTTAGCATTGGTTAGTACGCCAAGTTATGAAACAAATAAAATTTCATTAGGAATTAGTGAAGTAGAATGGAATGAAATTGTTAATAATAAGAAAAAACCTTTATTTACTAGATTTTTAAGTAAATATAGTCCTGGGTCAACAATGAAACCGATTGTTGGAGCGATAGGACTTGATACGCAATCTTTTACAGATACAGAGGACTTTGGTAAAAGCGTTAAAAGTTGGCAGAAAGATTCTTCTTGGAAGGATTTCTTTGTTACTACATTGGAAATATATAAAGGTGAATCAAATTTAGAGAAGGCTTTGATATATTCGGATAATGTGTATTTTGCTAAAGCTGGTTTGAAAATTGGCAAAGAATTATTTAAACAGGAACTTGATAAATATGGATTTAATAAGGCTTTAAATTTTGAACAAAATACGGATGTTTCAACTTATGGAAATATTGATAGTGAGGCTAAACTTGCTGTTTCTGCATTTGGACAGGGGGATATGGAAGTTAATCCTATATTTATGGCTAAGATATATTCGGCTTTTGCCAATAATGGAAATGCAGTACATCCATATATTTTACAAAAAGAAGATAATGAACAAAATACTGTTAATAGTGTGAATTTAATGAATCCTCTTACAGCGAATAAATTGAAAAAAGATTTGAAAAAAGTAATCGATGAAGGTACTGGTAAAGTTGCTAAGATTGAAGGCAAAAATTTATATGGTAAAACTGGTACTGCTGAGATAAAAATGACTAAAGATGATAGGTCTGGTGAAGAAATTGGTTGGTTCAATGTTTTTGATGATAATAAGTTATTAATTGTTAATATGGTCGAAAATGCAAAAAAATTAAATGGAAGTAAATTCAGTGTTAAAAATTTAAGAGATATATTTGACAAATATGTTATAATTGATAATGTTAATTGATTTAGATAATTAATTAGTGTTAATACAAAGAAAGGTAGGTAAAAATGAAGAATATTATTTTAAATGTTGGTGGGATGACATGTAGTGGTTGTTCTGCTGGACTTGAAAAATATTTGAATAAGCAGGATGGAATCTTTAGTGCAAGTGTTAATTTAGTTTTAGCTACAGTTAAAATAGAATATGATGAAAATCTTTTAGATATTAATAAATTGAATAAATTTATTGGAGAATCGGGATTTACATCATATGGTGAAGAATATAATAAAAATAAAAGAAGACCTGAGAGATTGGTTTTGTTAATATATACGGTGTTAACTATTTTGTTAATGTATATTTCTATGGGGAATATGTTTAAAATTACGATGCCAAATATAATTAATATGCATTTTAACCCAATTATCTATTCGATAAGTTTAGCAGCTATTACTTTTTTATATTTTATATATGGTTTTGATATAATTAAAAGTGGTATTAAGAATTTGGTTCATAGAATGCCTAATATGGATTCATTAATTATGATTGGTGTTATAGTTAATTATTTATATAGTTTGTTTAATATGATCCTTGTTTTTAAAGGTGATATGAATGGATTGCATCATTTATATTTTGAAGCTTCCGCAATGACAATATTGTTTGTTAAAATTGGTAGATTTATTGATAAAAATAATAGAATAAAAGCTACGGATGCTGTTAAAGGATTAGTTTCTGTGACTCCTAAAAAGGCTGTTAAGTTAGTTGATGGTGAAGAAAAAACTGTTACAATTAATGAAATTTCTAAAGGGGATATTATTGTATGCAGACCTGGTGAAAAAATTGCAGTTGATGGAATTGTTAGAAAAGGAAGAACAAATATTAATGAGGCTTTAATAACTGGTGAAAGTAAGCCGGTTCATAAGGAAATTGGTAATGAAGTTATTGCTGGTTCAATAAATTGTAATGGGTATATTGAATATGAAGCGGTTAGAATTGGAAGAGAAACCAATATTTCAAATATAGTTAAGATGGTTGTTGAAGCAACTAATAGTAAGACTGAAATTCAAAAATTTGTAGATAAAGTTAGTGGTATATTTGTACCAACTATCTTTATATTAGCTGTTTTAGCTAGTATTTTAAATTTTGTTATTATAAAAGATATTTCAATTGCAGTAAATGTTTTTGTAACAGTTTTAGTTGTTGCATGTCCTTGCGCACTTGGAATTGCTACACCACTTGCGATGGTAGTTTCTATAGGAAAATTGAGTAGGAATGGAATTTTTATAAAATCTAGTGAAAGTTTAGAAATTCTTAAAGGTATTAAAAATGTTGTTTTTGATAAAACTGGAACTTTGACAAATGGAAAATTTAGTGTTGTTGATAAAAATATTAGTGATGAGAATATGCTGATATTACAAAGTATTGAATTTAACTCAAAACATCCCATTGCTCAGAGTATTTGTGAATTTTCTGATTTTAAGAAAATTGATGTAACTAATTTTAGAGAAATTGAAGGATATGGCTTACAGGCTGATATTGGAAATATCACATATTATGTTGGAAGTTCAAAATTTGTTAAAGAACAATGCATTAATAATATTTATTGGAATGATGAAGAAAGATTTTTGAACAAGGGATATACAATTGTTTATTTATTTAATAATGATGGAGTTCTTGGAATTGTGGGATTATCAGATACGGTAAAAGATGGAGTTAAAGAGCTGATTCAAGAATTGAAAAATATGAATAAAAATATTTATATGTTAACAGGTGATAATGAAGCTTCAGCAAAAATTATTGCAAATGAAATTGGTATTGATAATGTTGAGAGTAATCTAACACCTAAGCAAAAATTGGTTTATTTAAGTAATATGAATGATGATACTAATTCGGTTATGATGGTGGGGGATGGTATTAATGATAGTCCTTCATTAAAGTCTGCTGCAATTGGTGTAAGTGTTGAAGGTGGTAGTGATATTAGTGCTGATTCTTCTGATATAATATTAATGAATCCTAATATTGAAATAATTTCTTTATTATTGAAAGTTGGTAAGAAGACAAATCGAATTATTAAACAAAATTTATTTTGGGCAGTTTTTTATAATTGCTTAATGATAGTAGTTGCAACAGGTTTATTGCCAATTCATATCAATCCGATGATTGCGAGTATGGCAATGATGATGAGTAGTTTAATGGTTGTATTCAATAGTTTGAGGCTATTATAATAAATTTATTTAAGTTTGACTATTGCAATTTTGCGGCTAATATGTTATTATTGTTAATAGTCAGTGAAAAATAAGCATAGGAGGTGCTAATAATGGCAAAGTGTGAGTTTTGCGAAAAAACAATGTCAACAGGAAATAAAATAAGTATTGCTCGTTCACATGTTAGTAGAAGAACATTAAGAACTTTCAAACCAAACTTAAGAACAGTTAAAGTTAATGTTGATGGTGAAAATAGAAAAATGAAAGTATGCGCTAAATGCTTACGTTCATTCAAAAATGCAGCTAATGATTAATTAGAATATAATGGAACACTGTAATGGTGTTCTTTTTTTATGCTTTTGCTTTGTATTAATGTTTTTAGTTTCACTATTAAATAATAATATGGAAATTATAAATTGATAATTGTTTTTGATTATGGTATTATTTATTGGTAAATTATTAGAAGTGAAGGTTATATATGTTAAGTAAAATTACAGAAATTAATGTTTGGCATGTAATTCGAAGAATTTTGGTGTCGATCACAATGTTAATTGCAATTATTTTCTTTATGCAAATTGCACCTGGATATGTGAAGGATCCTCCTAAAACATCAAAAATTAGGATGATTTTAAATAATAATATTATAAATAATTTAAAAAATGATATTATCTTTATAGATAATAAAACTTATTTATCAATTGATGATATTCGAAATTATTTTGATGAATTCTTAAAAGAAGAGGAAAATCGTTTTATTACAACATATGCTGGTAATACAGCAGTTATTGCTAAAAATAGCAATGCTGTTTATTTAAATGGAGAATATATTAATTTTTCTACACAACCTTTATATGATAAGGAAAATTTTAAATATTATTTGTCTCTTGATGATTTAAATAAAGTATATGATTATGAAATGAGATATAATCCTTATACTAAAGTGGTTATAATTGATACAAAATCTAAAAAATTGGTTAAAGCAAAATCTAAAAATAATTTTGCTATAAAATATAAGGCGACTAAATTGTCAAAAACAGTTGATAAAATTGTAAAGAACGATGAAATTATTATTGTTCAAAATGAAAATAATAGTGATTATGAAGTAGAGGGATGGGTTAGAGTTAGAACGCCTAATGCAAAAATTGGATATATTGATAAAAATGATATAATTGATCGAAATGTTGCATGGGATGGAAATAATAAAAACGATAATCTTCATAGAGTAAGTTTTGCATGGGAATATTATCCTGAAGGAAATAGTGCTCCAATAAAATCTGATAAGATTGAAGGAATAAATATTGTTTCACCATCTTTTATAAGTGTTAAATCAGATGGAAGCGTTTATTCTAAAGGTGATGAGAATGAAAAGAAATATGTTGATTGGGCACATAAAAATGGATATAAAGTTTATCCAACTGTTTCAAATATTTCGATTTCAAATATTAATGATAATACAAAGATTTTTCAAACTTTTGAAACGAGGGAGAAGGTTATTAATCAAATTGTTGATAAATTAGTTGAAGAAAAAGTTGATGGTGTATATGTTGATTTTGAAAGGATATTACTATCTGATAAAGATAATTATACTAGATTTATAATTGAACTAGCTGCAGGTGTTAGAAAGCATAATATGAAAATTTCTGTTGCGGTAACACCTCCCGATGGTGCTGAAAATTGGTCTTTATGTTATGATCGATTTAATTTAGCGAAAGCAGTTGATTATATGGTATTCTTATCTTTTGATACACATGGAGTGCTTTCTCCAGTAAGTCTTTCATCCGCATACGAACTTGAAAATAACATTAACAAACTTATTAATAATGAAGGTGTACCAGCTAATAAATTAGTTGTTTCATTACCTTTATATACTAGACTTTGGTCTGAGAATAATGGTAAAGTTAAAAATAAAGTTGTTAATATGAAAAATATTACAATTCCAGATAAAGTTGAAAAAAAATGGAATGATACTACTAAACAATATTATATTGAATATAAAACATATCAAACTGTTAATAAAATGTGGATTGAAGATGAAACTTCAATAGCTAAGAAACTTGATATTATTAATAAATATAATCTTAAAGGTGCTGGGTTCTGGGAACTTGGAAGAGAAAAAGCAGGTCTTTGGGATGTAGTAGTTGATAAAATTAAATAAAATGGATATATTAATCTAATAAAAAATGAAGTAGACCCTAATTGTTGGATGGAAATTTGATAAGGAGGGTTTATTTTTTTGATAAAATATTTAAAGTGAATAAATTGTAAGTTGTAAAATATATTTAGAAAAATAGAATTTTATAAATCATAATAGTGAAAATATGGTGAAAATACTTGACATTATTTTGTAATTGGATTAGTATAGATACATTGTTAATTAAAATTCGCAGTAAGGAGTGATACAAATGGACAATGAAGAAGTAATTTTAACCCAAGAGGGATATGATAAAATTGAAGAAACTTTAGAGGAATTAAAAACTAAAGTTAGGGATGAAATTAGGGAAAGAATTAAAGTAGCTTTAGGATATGGTGATTTATCAGAAAATTCAGAATATGATGAAGCTAAAGCAGCTTTAGCAGAAAATGAAGATAAGATTGCAGAATTGGAAAATAAATTAAAACATGCTAGAATTATTGATGAAAGTGAGATTGATACTAAGGTTGTTCAAATAGGTAATACAGTTAAGGTTCATGATGTTGAATTTGATGAAGATGTTACATATACAATCGTAGGATCAACTGAGGTTGATTTATTAAATAATAAAATTTCTAATGAATCTCCTATTGGGCAAGCACTTTTAGGAGCTAAAAAGGGACAAACAGTTGAAGCTAAAGCTCCAAATGGAATTATGAAATTTAAAGTTTTATCTATTACTATATAGGGAAAGAGATATTGGTTTTGATGGCCAATATCTTTTTTTGTTATATGTAATATTAAGAATAATAATGAGGTTTTAAAATATTGACATTTAGGCAATTAGCATATATTATTAATGCATAAGTTTGCATGTGATGTGAGGTGAAAATATGGAAGCACTTATGACTACTTCATCTATGGGAGGCGAACTTATAAGCTTTAAAATAGATGGAATAGAAAAGATTCACCAAGGAGAAGAAGTAAAGGATGTAAATGGGAGAGTTTATTGGAAGAGACATGCTCCAGTATTGTTTCCAGTTGTAGGTAAATTAAAGGGTGGCCATACAGTTATAAATGGACGTACTTTTGAGATGCCTCAACACGGCTTTGCTAGAGATTTAAAATTTGAGCCTATAACGAAATTGGATAATTTTCATTCATATAAATTAGTAAGTGATAAATATACTTTAGTTAGATATCCGTTTGAATTTGAGCTATATAATACTTATAGACAGGAAGAGAATAAATTAATTTTTATTTATAAAGTTATTAATACTGGGGATTCACAAATGACTTTTGGTCTTGGAAGCCATCCAGCTTTTAAGATTGATAGTGATGATATTAAGAAAGAAAATTATTATTTAGAATTTAGTGAAGAAGAGGAAAATGCACATTTTTTATATTTAATAGATGGTTTAGTTGCTACGGAATATTCAAGAAATAAGCTAATTAATAATAAATATATTTTATTAAATGAACATTCTTTTGATAATGATGCTTTAATAATAAAAGGTATACAACATAAAGAAGTTAGTTTGAAAAATAGGAGAACTGGTAAAACTATTTTAAAAATGAATTATGAGGGGTGGCCATATTTAGGTATTTGGTCAAAAGCTGGAGCACCTTTTCTATGTTTGGAACCTTGGTTTTCTACAGCTGATAGAATTAATAGAGCAAGCGTATTTAATAAAAATCCTGATTTAATTACATTACAACCAAAAGAAGAATTTGAAGCTAAGTATAAAGTTGAATTTTTTTAATAGGAGTTAATAGTGAAAGTTTTAATGATGATAATTATAGCTATTTCAGTTTGTGTTATTTATGATATAAGAAGTATTCTTAGTAAGAATTTTCCTAAATATAATAATTCAAATGTTATAGAAGCAGCAAGAATAGTGGCACTTATGGTTTCTTTAATATGTGGTGCTGTATATTATTTTATTTAATAAAGGAGGTTTATTTTGAGTAACAAAGAAAAAAGTAAAGAATAATACTGATAAGAATGTTAAAAAGACTGATAAGAAATTGGGAGAAGTAACGATTGATCCTAAATTAAAATCAGAGTTAATTGACGAAAATGTTGCTGAATTGAATGGAAAAGAAGTAAACGAAAGCAATAAGCCTAAAAAAGATGTTAGTAAGGGTGTTAAGGGAATTATTGTTGTTGTATTTATTTTCTTGATTCTTTTTTTAGTTTCTAAGATTTTAAGTAATAATCAAGAAAGATTATTAAATAAAGCTGTTAATGAATTAGCTTCAAAAAATGTTGTAAGTACTAATTTTTATGATGAACAGATTAAAAATACTGGAGAATATAAAGTGGTTGCTGAAACTATTAAAGAATTCTTAGTGAAATATTCGGTTCAAATGAAAGAAGTTCAAAATGATTTGCAACAACAACAAGCAATTGTTTCTACATTATTAAATGAGAGTAATTATACAAATGATGCGCCTAATTTTGAAAATTCTTTAAAAACATTAAGTGATGCAAAAATTAAATTTGATACAGATATTGAAAATATTAAATTATTAACTTCTGAAGAATCTATTATGAGGTTAATTGAAAACAAAAAATTATCATCTGAGTATCTTGAATTATATAAAAAATATTTCTTTTCAGAATCTACTTTAAAAGAGATGATTGCAAAAGATTCAAGTGTTTTATTAAATACAAAAAATACTGTTGATAATACATATGATGGAATGATAAATATATTCACATTTTTAGTTAAAAATCAAGGAAAATGGGAAGTGAGCAATGGTAATGTGGTATTTGAAGATTTCTCTTTAATGGCTCAATTTATAGCTTTAAAGGCTAACATATAATATTGTAATCTTATAGTAACATAAATGTAATATATTACTATAAACCTTGAAAAATAAGATATTTGTAGCTTTTAAAGAATTTTGACTTTTTGACTAAATGTCTAAACCATGGTATAATCGGTTCATCAAATGAAAAGTAGGTGATTTAATAATGATTTACCAAAACGATATTGCTAGTTTAAAATCTAACATTAATGAAAAAATTGGACAAAAGATAATTGTTAAAGGCTCTCTTGGTAGAAGCAAATCATTTGAAAAAGAGGCAACTATAGAAAAAGCATATCCAAGTATTTTTGTTGTAAGATATGACGAAAATGATAGAAGTGTTTCATATCAATATAAGGATGTTTTAACACGTAGTGTTGAAGTTGATGTGTTTGACGGTGAAGGATATAGTCCATTAGTTCCTCCAACTCAAAAAGGAATAAGAAAGTTAAGAACTTCATTATAAAGTTTTTTATCCCAAATGCACTGACATTTGGGATATTTTTTTCACTATATGTGAAATTTAATTTAGAAAATAACAAAGGAGAAAGAAATGAATGATAATATAAAAAAAGCATTGATGAGACTGTTAGCAATTTTAATTGTTTTTATAATTTCTTATGCATATAATAGATTTTTTATGAAGGAAAATCTGAATAATTCGAAGAAAGTAAATTTAAAGGATAATATCAATAATTCTAAATTTGCGGATGTGGATTTGAATAATGAGGATTTTAATGTTTTATTTATGTATGTTGGGCAGGCTGATTCTACACTGATTAAATATAAAAATAAAACAATGTTAATTGATGCTGGTAATAATGAAGATGGCAAGAATATTGTTAAGTTTTTAAAAGATAAGGGAATTAGTAAACTTGATTATATTGTTGGAACTCATTATGATGAGGATCATATTGGTGGGCTTGATGATATAATAGAAAATTTTGACATTGGTAAGTTTTATTTATCAAATGGTGGTGAACTTGGACCTAATTATTATAATTTAGAGAAAGCGGCTAAGAAAAAGAATTTAACTATTACCATTCCTAAAGTGGGAGATAAAATTGATTTTGGCTATGTAGATATGGAAGTGATGGCGGCTTCTAAATTCGATGGAAAAAATGATAATAATGCTTCTATTGTTATTCAAGCTAAATATGGTAGCCGCAAATATTTATTTATGGGTGATCTTGAGAAACAGGAAGAAGCAAAGCGTAAATGGAACGAGGTTGATGTTTTAAAGGCAGGGCACCATGGTTCTAATACAAGTAGTACTCAAGAGTTTTTAAATCAAGTTAAGCCTAAATATGTTTTTGTGTCGGCTGGTAAGAATAATAAATATAGACTTCCAAACGTTAAAGCTATGGAAAGAATTGAAAAGACGGGGGCTAAAATTTTTAGAACTGATGTTAATGAATCATCTTTTTGGCTTACATCAAATGGTAATGATATTGATATAAAAGAGGTTTCGATTAATCTTGATGGAAATGGAGGAAAATAGTATGTTTAATTTTTTAAAATTTTTCAAAAGAAAGAAAGAAGTTAAGTTTGAAGTTGAAGGTGAAGTTTATAAAATTGATGAAATTGGTGATGATGATAAATACGTTTTTTTAACTAGGGAAAGAGATGGAGTTGATAAACAGATTTTTGATATTTCTGATGAATTATATAATCAAATTTTGGATAATGGTAGTATTGAATATCTAGTTTATAAAAATGGAAAATTTGAAATTAAATAGAGTTAAGGAGGAATTATGGGAAAATATATGATTTTTGTTATAGTTATAGTAATACTTACAATTATTACTATGGTTCAATTTACTAGGGAAAAGAAGGATAATATCCAAAATAATAATATGAATGGCAGCACTAATGGAATGAATAGCTCTAATAATAATATTACTACAAGTTCATATAGTGGAAAATTTTATATGCCCATAGAAGATGTTTTTAAGATTACATCTAAAGGAGTTGTTCTTACAGGAAAGATTGAAAAAGGTACTTTAAGATTGGGTGATAAAGTTGAAGTTCTTTTAGATGATAATAGAAAGATTCAGACAACAGTGCTAGGTATTGAAATGCTTACTAAACTTAAGGAGGTTGCCTATGCAGGTGATAATGTAGGGATATTAATTGGTGAGCAAGTTAAAGAAAAGAATGTTAAATATGTAGCTGTACAGAGTGTTAGTGAGTAAAAAGAAAAGATGTAGAAATTGATCTACATCTTTTTATTATTTTGCGTTTTTAGCGATTGTGCAGATGTCTGCGAATGCTTTTTCGTCTGTGATAGCTAATTCTGCTAACATTTTTCTGTTTACGATAACATTTGCTTTCTTTAATCCGTTGATTAAATTGCTGTATGTTAATCCGTTTATTCTTGCACCTGCGTTAATTCTTGTAATCCATAATCTTCTGAAATTACTTTTTCTATCTTTTCTTCCTACGAATGCGTAGTTTCCAGATTTCATAACTGCTTGTTTTGCTTGTCTGAATCTGTAACCTTTAGCACCATAATATCCTTTAGCTCTTTTTAAGATTTTTTTATGTTTTTTTCTTGTGATAATTCCTGTTTTTACTCTTGCCATTATAATTCTCCTTTCAATTTAGTATTAGTTTCCGTATGGTAACATTTTAGCAACGTTCTTTTCGAATGTTTTTGCAACATATGCGTCTTGAACTTTACCACTTGATCTTTGTCTATTTGTTTTATTTCCTAATAAATGTCTTCTGTTTGCTTTTGTTCTTTTTACTTTACCAGTAGCTGTATATTTATATCTTTTTGCAGCTGCTTTATTTGTTTTTAATTTTGGCATTTTATAGTCCTCCCTGTATATTTTAATTTATTTAAATATTAACTTTTTTTAGTTAATATTATGAACATGTTTTTACCTTCCATGATAGGGCGTTTTTCTGTGTTTGCAATATCTTCTAAAGCTTCGATAAATTTATTTAATAATTCTTCACCTTGGCTTTTGTAATTCATTTCTCTACCACGAAATCTAACTGTTATTTTTAGTTTATTACCATCTTCAAGAAACTTTCTAGCATTTTTTGCTTTGAATTCAAAATCATGTGTATCAGTGTTTGGTGTTACTCTGATTTCTTTCATTTCAAAACTTTTTTGTTTTTTTCTAGCTTCTTTTTCTTTTTTTGATTGTTCAAATTTGTATTTTCCATAGTTCATTATTTTACAAACCTTTGGATTGTTTGATGAAACTAAAACTAAGTCTAAATTCTTGTCATAGGCTAAATTTAGTGCATCATTTAATTGCATTTCTCCTAATTTTTCATTATTTTCATCGATTACTTGAACTTTGTCAGCTCTAATTTGATCATTAATTGGTAAATCTTGTTTTATGTTAAAACACCTCCTAAAAATATTATTGAATTAAAAAAAGATTGGACGAATCCAATCTACTTCTCATTATAAATACAGATATAATATATGTTTTGAACATATTGATATATTTTAATATTTATAGACCTTTTCCTAAAAGTGAAGGTGAGAAGTAAACTTCTTCTTTAATAACTTCAATTAGTTTACTATAAAAAGATTGAAATGTCAATATTTTGGAATAATTTATTTTATAATTTAAGTGGTAAAATGTAGATTGGTTGACATATTGATTTAAATGCTGTAAACTTAAAGTATTGAAGATTATTGTTTTTTTCAATATTAAATTGAGAGGACATGGGTCCTCTCTTGGATTTAAGGAGGATAATATGATTAATGGTTTGTTTGGAAAAGTCAATAGTAACTCAAATGCTTCAGTAAAGAAGTCCTATTTGGCAGTAAGTAACTGTGTTCCTATTGAAGGAAGTAGGTATGTTTTACAGCGGATAGAATATGACGGTGAATTTTTCTTTCCGGTGGAAGTAAAGACATCTAAGATTCTTTCAGTGAATCGTAAGTCAGATGATGTTTTTATAATAGAAACTTGTAATAGCTTTTATTATGTAAAAGTCTTGGGGCTTATGCCTTCAAAGTTTAAATTAGCGGTAGCTTATAAGAAAACAATTTCTAACAAAAAGATGAATTGTTTCACTATTAGAGATGCAGGTGCAACGTATCAGTTAATTTCTACATTCACATCATATGTCGAGAGTGTTATCGATTTAAATGGAGTGTATGAGGTAAAAACAAGAAATTCACTTTACTATTTGAAGTTAGGTTGAAAAATTAATTGTTAAGAAAAAAAGATATTCTTTTTCCCACGATTGTGGGTTTTTTCTTTTTTTATATTGACATATATGGAAAAATATTATATTATAATATAGCGTTAAAGAAATATGACCTTTTAAAGCGATTCCCCGGTTGGTTTTGAAGGTTTCATATAGATAATTTTTATAGATAATGAAATGGAGGATATATTACCATGAATAATACTACTTATAGTGTTAAGAAAAATGAAATTAATAGAAAATGGTATATTATTGATGCTGCAAACAAACCTTTAGGTAGAGTTGCTTCAGAAGCTGCAAAATTATTAAGAGGAAAACATAAACCAACTTTTACACCTAATATGGATTGCGGTGATTATGTAATAATTTTAAATTGTAAAGAAGCTGTATTAACAGGTCATAAATTAAATCAAAAAGTATATACAAGATTTACAGGATATATTGGAAATATGAAAAGAGTTTTAGCTAAAGATATGATGGCTAAAAGACCAACAAATGCTATGATGATTGCTGTAAAAGGTATGTTACCACACAACAGTCTTGGTAGACAAATGTTAAAAAAATTAAGAGTATATGAAGGTAATGAACATGAAAATATGGCTCAAAAACCTGAAGTATGGAAATTTTAGTAGGAGGATCATAGATAATGGCTAAATCTAAAGCAGTTGAATATTTAGGAACAGGTAGAAGAAAAAGTTCTATCGCTAGAGTAAGATTAACTGAAGGAAATGGAAAATTCATTGTTAATGGAAAAACATTGGAAGATTATTTTGGTGTTGAAACATTAAGAGTTATCGCTAAACAACCATTAACAGTTACAGATACTGTATCAAAGTATGATGTTAGAGTTAAAGTTGTTGGTGGTGGATTATCAGGACAAGCTGGTGCAGTTCGTCATGGTATCGCAAGAGCTTTAAATATTGCTAATGAAGAAGAATTCAGACCATCATTAAAATCTAGCGGTTTCTTAACAAGAGATTCAAGAAGAAAAGAAAGAAAGAAATATGGATTGAAAAAAGCTCGTAAAGCTCCTCAATTCAGTAAGAGATAATATATTTTTAAACTCGCTATTGTGGCGAGTTTTTTATTGTGAAATTATATAAAAAGTGCTATAATTGCATTATAGGAGGTTAATTATGAGAGAATTAGGATTAAATAGTGGAATTTTAATTGGAATTGTTATTGTATGGATTTTATTAATTTCAATTAAGCAAGTTGATGAATACCAAAGAGGAATTTTATTTTCATTTGGTAAATTTGCAAGAATTTTAAAACCGGGTTGGCATCTTGTATTGCCTATAGTTAATAGGGTTGTAAAGGTTGACATTAGAACAAAGACAGTTGATGTTCCAGAACAAGAAGCTATTACAAGGGATAATGTTTCAATTAGAATTAATGCAGTTTTGTATTATAAAATTTTTGATGCATCTAAGGCTGTAATTTCTGTTGAAAATTATAATTATGCAGTTAGCCAATTGGCTCAAACAACAATGAGAAATATTGTTGGATCTGTTACACTTGATGAATTATTATCTGAAAGGGATAAGCTTAGTACACAAATTTGTCAAATAGTTGATGAAGCAACTGATCCTTGGGGAATTAAAGTTGAAAATGTGGAACTTAAAGATATTGCTTTACCTGAAGAATTGAAGAGAGTTATTTCAAAAGTGGCTGAAGCAGAAAGAGAAAAACAAGCTGTTATTACTAAATCAAAGGGTGAAGTTGAAGCTTCTGAAAATCTAGCTAAAGCTGCAACAATTATGGGAAGTACTCCTGGTGCATTACATTTAAGAACTTTGGCTACATTAAATGATTTGAGTAGTGACCAATCAAATACAGTTATTTTTGCTTTACCTGTTGAAGCTTTGGAAGCTATGAAAGGTTTATCTAATATAGGTAAAAAATAATTAGTATAATTTAAGTAATATAGGGGATATTCATTATATGGTGAATATCTCTTTTATTATATAAATAGTGGTTGTTAAATAATTTATTGTTGTGGTATAATAGAACATAAGTTTTGTTAAGGAGATATATCATGATTGGATTTCTAAGAGGAGTTATTGAGTTTAAGGCTAATAATTATATTTTGATAGATGTTGGTGGTGTTGGGTATAAAGTATTTATGTCGGCTGAGAGTATTAAAAATTTAGAAATGAATTCTAGTATTAAGATCTTTACATATACAAGGGTATCACAGGATGATATTAGTTTGTTTGGTTTTTTGACTAATGAAGAATTAATGACTTTTGAATTATTAATTAGTGTTGGTGGAATTGGAGCGAAATCTGCTGTAAATATTTTATCGAATATAGAGCCTACTGAATTTGCTATAGCTGTTATTACTGATGATGTTGCTACATTGAAAAAGTTACCTGGAATTGGTCCGAAGACAGCACAAAGAATCATTTTAGAACTTAAGGATAAGATTAAAACAGAGAATGCTGTAATTGCTACTGAAACTGTGGTAGTTAAGCATAAATTTAATCAAAATGAACTTGATGCCATGGATGCTCTTCAAGTTCTTGGATTTAATAGGAAGGATATTGAGAACATTATGGAAGGCTATGAGTCGACTGGAAAGAGTGTTGAAGATATTATTAGAGAGCAATTAGTTAAGCTTAGTAAATAGGAGGGATTTAATTGGATTTTAGTGAACCATTATCATATCGTATGATGCCTACAAATCTTGATGAGTATGTGGGACAGGAACATATTTTAGCTAAAGATAAAATTTTGTATAGAACTATTAAAGCTGATAGATTATCTAGTATTATTTTATGGGGACCTCCTGGATGTGGTAAAACTTCGCTTGCAAAAGTTATTAGTAATACGACAAAATATAAGTTTGTAAAATTAAATGCGGTTACTGCAGGTGTTAGTGATATTAAACATGCGATTGAAGATAGCAATGTGAGTATGTTTAATATGAGTGGAAAAGTTGTGCTTTTTATTGATGAAATTCACAGGTTTAATAAATTGCAACAGGATGCATTGTTACCATATGTTGAAAATGGAAAAGTAATATTAATTGGTGCGACTACTGAAAATCCATATTTTGAAGTTAATAAGGCTTTGATTTCAAGAAGTATGATTTTTCAATTACATCAATTATCAAATGAAAATGTTTTTACTGTTTTAAAAAGAGCTATTATTTCTGAAAAAGGCCTTGCTAGCTTTAATATTGAAATTAGTGATGGGACATTGAAGAAAATTGCTGTTAGTTCTAATGGAGATGTAAGAACTGCTTTAAATGCTTTGGAAATTGCAGTTTTAACTACTGCTCCTAATGTAACTGGAGTTATTAAAATAACTGATGAAATTGCTAAAGAATGTGTTGTTGATAATAAGATTATGTTTGATAAGGATGGAGATTCTCATTATGATAATATAAGTGCTTTTATAAAATCAATGAGGGGAAGTGATCCGGATGCGGCAATATTTTATTTGGCGAGGGCTATTTATGCTGGTGAGGATCCAGTATTTTTGGCAAGAAGAATTTGTATATTGGCTGCAGAAGATGTTGGTATGGCTGACCCAATGGCTCTGGTAGTTGCTAATTCAGCTCTTCAAGTGGTTAAGGCGATAGGAATGCCTGAAGGTCGAATTATACTTTCTGAAGCAGCAATATATATGGCTAATGCTCCTAAATCAAATGCTAGTTATAATGCAATTAATAGTGCACTTAGTGATGTGGAAAATGTTGATACAGGAATTATACCAATGCATATTAGAAATGCTCCTGCTAAAGGAATGGAGAGGGAAGGGTATCATGTGGGATACAAGTATCCGCATGATTATAAGAATCATTTAGTTGAGCAGCAATATTTACCTGACAAAATCAAGGATGTTAAATATTATTTTCCTGATGAAAATTGTATTAATAGTTTTAAGGATGAAGTTAGAAATAAAAATACCCAAGATAATTAATATCTTGGGTATTTTTTAGTTGTTATTTTCATTATTTGTATTTTGTTTACCGTCTTTTAACATTTCTGTCATTGCGCCTAAACCTGCAAGAGGTTTTGTTGCTTCGAAAGGTATAAATACTTTATTTGCTTCACCATTTGCAACATTTGCTAATGTTTCAAGTGATTTTA
>ERZ773099.1288-NODE-1288-length-18786-cov-6.083391_pt1 | contig 18786 bp, 13 predicted proteins | sample MGYA00511120_ERZ773099 | MGnify/ENA primary metagenome ERZ773099 (study PRJEB29015, sample SAMEA2738012) | human oral metagenome | biome: human oral; feature: human-associated habitat; material: dental | place: China | collected 2104 ...
CACAAATTTTAGAAAAGACTACGCTATTTCAAAAATTTTTAGGAATGAGAATAAAAGATTTAATATTTGGTCATGAAATCTCCAAGACTTTTGATTTGTTGTTTAATAATGTGGTATTGTTCAGTTGAACTTTTAGGGAGAACATATCTTGTAGAACGTCCCTTACCTTCTATTTCAATATACTTTTTATTTTGTAGGGATTTCAAGTTTTCTCTAAATTTATACTCAGTCATTAGAGAATTTTCAAGGATATCATTTTTAGTAATGCTGCCATTTTTAATGATATATTCAAGTATAATCTTTTCACTATCTGATGTATCTGCATAAGAAGACAGTAAATCTACTTTCCAGATTGTAACAATAGTACTATCAAAAGTTGTACTTACTTCAGGAATTTTTAGTTTATATTTTTCGGAAATATCAAAAATTTTTGGTCCACCTGACCCAGCTTTTTCTGACATCCCAATTCTACGGAATAATGAAGAGATTGTACTATTTCGCGTTTTGGAAGTTCCACCATGTATAAATTCGGGAATAGAAATTTTCATCTTACCTGGATTTTTAAATTCATAGAAGTCTTGGTATGCTGTAATAACTATAGGAGAATCAAAATCATAGTAAGCATGCATTAAGCAGTTCACTAAAGCCTCACGTATAGATTCAGATAGGTCTTTCTTGAATGGTAAACGATGAGCAGATTCGTTACTGAGCTCAAATCTATCATTTGTTGTAGTGGTTAATTTATTATATGCTAAATTGAAAAAGTCAAACATGTTCAAATCAGGGTACATCATATCACCTGTTGAAATTCTATCGTTCCACCTAGTTGAAAGAGATGTATCTTTTTCAAAATAGTCTAATTGGAATTTGGGATAACGAGAAATGATAGAATTATACTTTCCAAAGAATATCAGTCCTCCTGCGGTTAATTTATATATATTATCTGTCCTATCTTTTTTAAATACACCAATTTCGATTAGAAAATCTCTCAAAGAAATGCTATTGTATTTTGTTTTACCAGTAAGTTCAATTAATAATTGCTTATAATGTTCTATTGTATCTAAATTTAGGTCATTTTCGTCAAAATTATTAAGTAACTCACTATCAATATCATCATGTGAACTAGTCATAAGATATTTGAGTTCTTCTTTATCAAGTTGAACGTCGCCTTCGCCTAACCTTTTATATGATTTACGATAATCATTTTTAAGATGAACGGGTTTTTGGTCAGGATTAGCTTCTCTTACAGTGACTACAATAAGCTGTTTATTTTTGTTTGGGATATTAACGTATTCGATATCGTTGTCGGTAAGTAGATTACAACTGACTTTTTGTTTGTTTGCGACTAAAGCGAATAGATTATCTCGTATTTTTTGAGGATTGTTAACTCCTTGGTAGGGGTCAATATTTTTTTCGTCTATCCCGAGAATTATTTTTCCGCCATTAGTATTTGCAAATGCTGAGTAGGTTTCCCAGAAGGATTCTGGAAGACTGTTTTTAGCTTTTTTGTATTCTAAATCAACTCCTTCAAATTTTAAGTTCATATTTTTCCTTTCTAAAATATAACGTTACTTAAATTTGTTTTTAAACGATTGTCACGCGAAAAAGCAAATTTTACAGGAAATTAAAATCCTTGATTTCATAGTATTTCTGGGACTTTATCTTAAACAGTTACGCGAAAATCACGCGAAAATCACGCGAATATTGTTCATCAAAATTCAGTTAAAGAATTGTAGAATATAGAATAGACAGATTTAATTAAAAATTTTTTGATGAGATTTTTAAAACCCTACGCATGAATTTGTAATCTATTCCATTATAACACAACGATAAGAAAAATAGATGGTGGAGCGAGAATATAAAAAGAGAAACCTCATAATGAAGTTTCTCCTGCTTTTAATCGTCCGAATCTATATTCTTATTTCAAAAAAAGGTAGTGAAAAAGGTAGTGATTCGGTTGATTTTTATTGCAATGTACTGAAATTTAAAATTTCGAGAATCGCATAAAATCAAAGTTTCTAACGTCTATTGACGTGTAGTGAATCTCTATTTCACTTCTGTAAAGGTTGTGAATGTTATTTTAGCACCCTCTAAACGCCTTCATATCAACGTTTTTAGATTATTCTATAGAAAATGTAGTCATAAATGTAGTCATTTTGCTATGCCGTCAATTTTGCAATTTCTTTGAGGTAGATTTCAACTGCTTCTGCTTTCTTTTTCGGTGCCAATTCAGCATAAGTGTCCATAGTCGTTTTAATCGACTTATGCCCCATTCTTATCTGGAGTTCTTTCCAGTTGGCACCAGCATTCAGCATCAAAGAAGCATGTGTATGACGGAAAAGGTGGAAACCATAGTTTGGTAGTCCCAACTCAGTCAAACGCTTTTTAAGCGTTGCACGTTCATTTCTGTCACACATATAGTTCCCGTAAATTGTTGGGAAAATTAGATTCACAGTTGGTAAATCATTACTCACAAAGTAATCACTCATCTCAGCATGAAAAGCTTTTAAGTCATCCAAAGCTTGCCTTGGAACTGCAACTCTTCTGTTACCAGCATCAGTTTTGGCACTGCTCTTGCAAACAATCTCGCCCTTAATCCCAAGTTTCTTATTTCCAACTTTCCACATTAGTGTTTTATTGACAATAATTTCATTAGCATCAAAATCTAAATCATTAATTGTCAAAGCCAGAAGCTCGTTGATTCGAAGTGCGGAAGCTAGCAGCGTGTCGCAGATAACTTTAAATCGTCGATTAGCTCGAGTATCAGGAAGAGTATCAAGATAGTTCAGCCAAGTAGCTAAGTCCTCTCCGTGCAATACCATGATTCTCTCCTTTACCACCTTCGGTTTTGGAGGGATTTTTACTGTCCGAGCTGGATTATGAGAAAGTTCGAAATTCGTAATCCCATAATCGAAAATATCACTGAGTTTATAGATAACTGCACCGAAATCTTTTGCGTGTCCCTTTTTGGATTTTTTAACACCCGATTCAACAGACTTTTTAGATTGTTGAGCTAGTTTGTTAACCCAAATCTGAATATCTGCAGATTTTATTTCTTCAGGCCTATATTCTCCAAACTTAGGGATGATATAGGTATCAAGATAGCTTCGAACTCGGTTGATTGTATTCTGAGAAGTCACCCAAGTTACAAAACTGGCAAACCAGGCTTCAGCTAACTCCTCGAAGTTATTAATCAATAAGGTCTCTTTCAAAGTTGACCCCTTCGCTTCAAAATCAATCCGAGCTTGAATGACTTTCCTATCAAGACTTTTTAGAGTTTTAGCAGTTATAGATGATGTAACTTTTTTTCCAGTTTTAACGTCTACACCAATATACACACCACGTTGCGTATAACTAATAGTTCCATTATTCTTTGTAGTTTTAATGACTTTTCGATTGTTGTGAATGATAGTTTCTTTCTGCATAGTAGCCTTCTTATTTCGGATATATAAAAGGCTAAAATAACAACCTCACATGTATTTATTGTGATAGTCTTATTTTAGCACATTTTGGATTAAGGAGTTAAGTATTTTATAACATCTTCCATTTTGTAATAGACTGTACGTGTTCTTTCTATAGGAGGTTCAAGCCTCTTTAGACCAGTTTTCTCCCACGATTTTAAGGTGTTAGGAGAAATCTGAAGAATTGACAACAATTCTTTTTGAGTGACGATGTTAGAGCTTTTCTGTTTTTCTTGTTGATGTTGGATGATGGTTAATAAGGTATTTAACAATTGCTCAATTTGGGTTAATTTGGCATATTCATTATTGGTCATTATCGTTGTCCTTTCCATAGCCTGAGTGACGACGTGAGTCAAGATATTTCGCAAAGAAGTAGGTTTTATCAACTATAACACTCAGTAGTAATGGGTTTTCCTCACGAGCATATATGACAAGATTGTTAAACTCTGTAAAATTATGCTCCTCAATAGTATCAATCACAGTCGAAAGAAATTCATCGTTGTTATTGCTTATAAGAAATTTATCAAGTTCAAAGCCACACCCTGATTCAATATCCTCGATATCGTAAGGTGTCTTTTCAGGATTTTCAGCATGGATAAAGTAATCATACATACCTTTAGGGGACATGACGATTTCAACGTGACTTGGTGTGTTTAGTTTCTCTGTCAAAAGTTCTGAGACTTGCGAGTAGCTTTTAAGTGAGTCAAAGAACAAAGCGCCATGTTTATGTGACTTCTTAAACTCACCTGTTTGTCTATTGACATCTTTATCATGCCATGGACTGAGCACAAAGGGGACGTGCATTTCTTCAAGGATTTCCAAATAGTTTTCAGGAGCACTCTCTTGATAGAGAAGGAAAGCCCATTTGTTAGAACGTTTTTCTTTTGCCATAGGCAGGTTCCTCGTTTCTAGTTCTTATCTGTTAGGAGAATTTTAGGGTGATTTTGGTAGTCTTGTTTCAAAACTGTGATTATTGATTATTGGTGTAATGGGGGTCGTAGTAGCCCCATTACATAGCTAAGTTAGAGAGTTTGAAAGGGCAGTGCCGTTGGCTTTCACTTTGTGAGCCAAGCACCGCCCTTTCCTTATCTTCTTGTAGCTTTAAACCAGAGCTTATTTCCTTCCCGATTAGGTGAAGAAAAATAATAATTTGGATTACGGCTAGAAATTTCTTCCTTGATATGGGCTTCCATATCTCTCAGAAGTTTCTGAGCTTGTTGTGTTCTTGGATATTTGAGAAAGACGACAACATTACTTTTTCTGACATCAACAGTTGCTTTTCCTACTGTTTGGTTGAAATTTTTAAGAATCGGATTGAATTTTGTTATGGTTGTCTGATTATCAATCGTGATAGCAGACTCTGATTTATCATCTTGTCTGAGAAATTGTCGCAGGCGTATCGTCTGGTAGACAGACTTGAAGTAGTTCAAAATACTATCGCTAATCATTCGTTGGGTTAACTCAACGATAATCAGAGAAACAGCAAATAGTACAAGTATGGTAGCTATTTGGCTTGTATAGCTTCCTAGAAGACTAAGTTTATTTTGTATAATGATGATAAAACTATTCAATGATGGAATGTCAAAATCTCCAAACAATTTCACAAGTAAATTGAAAGCGAGACTGAGTATGGAGTTAATTAGCGCAAAGAAAAGAAGGCTAGCGTTAAGATTGTAAGTTTTTTGAAAGAAAGTCTTTTTCATGCTTAGAGTATACCTTTCTTGGTGTAGTAGGTGGGACAAAGAAGAGGAAGGACTTGATAGGGATGTTCATTATCAATAATTTGAATCAGTCCTGTCCCTTTTCCGATGGGGATAACAATTCCTTCAGGGTCTAAGTCAGGGAAGAGAAATTGCGTTGTCTTTTTGTTGATATTTCCGATTTGAATCAATACATTTAACTGTTCACGAACTGAGACAGGTATCGTATTATGGTCAAAACGTTGACTTACTAAAAAAAGGTGGACTCTAGTTGCACGACCAAGAAGAGCAATTTGAGACAATAGAGAAAAAAATGAATCCTTAATAGTCTTGTTTACGCCTTCACTCAAGGCAAGTACCTCATCAATGACAATTGTCAAATGGTCAAATTGATGTTCAGGATTGTCATAAAGGATTTCTTGCCGTTGCTGAATGAGATTTAGGCAAGTGCTGAGATTTTCATTGATTTCAGAAACAAAATCTGATTTTGAACGGTTCTTTTGAGGATGAATTATGGCAATGCCATTTTCACGAGCCCAGCGAGAAGGTGTATCAAATTTGGGGTCTACAATAATAAGTTCAGAAAAGTTTTTCAATAAACTTAGAAAGTAGGTAAGTGCATATGACTTCCCAGAGCCACTATTTCCAGCGATTGCTAGCGAAGTGACTTTATTAAAGTTCAGAGTGAGATTTTTCATAATTGGAAGAATATCTTTTTCCTGCATCTTTGAAAATTCCTCTAAATCTGAGATGACCAATCGTTCAGAAACACCTTTTTTCCAAGGAAAGAAAAGCCCTCGCTGAACATGAATATCATCAGTCTCTAGTGCCATGAAATAGGCTGAATTTTGCTTTAAGAGGGTATAACGTGGGTAAAGGGCAGCATTGGCAATCAAGAAAATTTTCTGATAGAGTTCATCATCAATGATATAACCTGCAGGTAAGCGAGGAATAAACAGAAAGCCGTCAGACATAATCTTAGTATCAAAGCTGTTGGTATAGCTAGTTTCCCCCTGCATGAGGGCTCCAAGTCCCATATTGAGACTTTGGAGCAGGTATTGAGCTAGTTCTTTATTCGTCATCATTTAACCTCCTTAATATTAGTAGCACGGAAATAGACATTATAGCCAACTTCACAGGCTTCTAGGTTCTCAAATTCAACCATAGTCATATAGGCTGGTAGTGTTACCTCAGATTCAAATTTCACTTGGAAGGGTGGAAGTCCTTTTTGACTGAACCAAGCTTTATGAGCAATAATTTCTCCTGTTGGCTGACCGTCTTCAAATCTCATTTGAGGTTCAAGTTCAGTGCTCAAACAATGAATTGCTTGTTTGATGTCAATATATTCAGTTGCTGTATTGGTTGAGTAGCCACCTTTGCGATTACGAGTTTTCATAGTTTTCACCATTTATCTTTCATTGTGTTTGTAGAGTCAGGTCAACATGCTCCTTTTAAGTCATGAGCTGGACTTTTGTTAGGTCAAGATTTCTTACCTCCTTATCTATAAGGAGAAAAAAGCAGGAAACTGGTAGTTCCTGCTAAAAGTTTTTTAGAAATATTTTCCGAGTTCTTCTTTTAAGATATCAATGGTGTCCTCATAGTGTTTTTTAATGGTTTTGTGGCTCTTGTACGGAGTCTCTTTGGTCAGTTGTAGTGCTGAAGTGCCATAGAGTGTAATTTCTAGAAAGATATGAAGGTCAACTTCTGGAAGTTTAGAGAGAACATTGTAGAGGTGTTCATTACGCTCCTTGATAAGTAACTGTTCAATCGGGTTATAAGTATTATCAGGATATAAGTCCATGAGCTCCGTTGCTTGTCCTTCATTTGAAACGATAGCATTTAGACTAGTCTTGCCATAATAGCGTTCTTTACGTTCAAGGTTATTCATTGATTGATTGAGTAGTTTATCAACTTTGCTCCAGTCACCACTCTTAATGGCATTTGCAATCTTGAGTTCACGTTTATCTTCGACTTTGTTAGTCATAAAGTTTCCTTTCCGTCCTAGGACGGAAGAGAAACACAGTAGTTTGCCGAATTGAGTATGAAAAATGCACACCAAAGAAACGGCGAAACATTTTACACAGTCTACACCTAGTGATGTAGCTATGTTCTGAGTTTCAATCCGTCCATTTGATGCGCATCAATATAGGACTATAAAAAATGATTTTGTTAAGATTTTCATCTTATGATTACATTGTAGTTGATAGTAATCACTTTTACCATGAACTGCCAATTCATGGCATTTAGAGTTACTGTTAAGGAATTTATCTAGGTGAGAGGTCAAATTATAGGCTAACTATTCTGCTAAAACATGAACTCCCAGTTCATAAAACACGTAATTTTTTTCAAAAAATTTTCTCACGTGATATAATAGTGATGAGAATAATTTGATTAGGAGAAGCGATGTGATACAGACTAATAAAACAGCACAACACAATACAGAAGGTAGTGTCTACCTTTTTTCAACACGCAAAAAACACCTTCACTCACTAAAAATGGAGGTGCTTTTTAATGGCTAAAAAAACAGTTTCTAAAGAGGCAACCTTAGAGCAGATTCTTTTTAATTGCCGTAATGCTTTGCGTGGAGCAGGTGGAACAGAAAAGAATCGTGATGCTGTTATTGGCTTGGTCTTTATAAAATTTGCTAGCGATAAATTTGAAAATCGTCGCCAGGAGATTAGTCATGAGTATGCTGATAAGCCTGAATTGGTAAAGATTTTGGTAGAAAAGAAGGATTCTTACACGTCTCAAAACGTCTTCTATCTTGAACCTGAAAGTCGTTGGTCTTATCTCGTACAAGAATCAAGTTCTAATGATATAGCAATTAAAATCGACACAGCTATGGCAATGATTGAAAAGGATAATCCCTCTTTAGAAGGTGCTCTTTTATCCAATTTTTATGCTGGTTTAGGTGCTGAGATTAGAACTTTAAAGAATTTGATTGATGAAATCAATAAGATTGACCCAAACAAGTTCCATGAGGAAGACTTAATTGGACGAGTTTATGAATACTTCATGCAATCTTATGCCGTGGCGAGTACTAAGGAAGAGGGGGAATTTTATACCCCACCTTCAGCAGTTAAATTGATTGCAGAACTCATTGAGCCATATTCTGGACGAGTTTACGATCCTGCTTGTGGTTCAGGAGGAATGTTTGTTCAGTCAATGAAATTTATTGAACAACATCATGGAAATAAGAAAAACATTTCTATCATTGGTCAAGAAAAAAACCCTGATACACGTCGTTTGGCAAAAATGAACCTTGCGATTCGAGGAATTTCATATAACCTTGGAAATAAGCCTTATGGTGAAAGTTCTAGTTTTACTGATGACCAGCATAAGGACATGAAGGTTGATTATATCATGGCAAATCCACCTTTTAACTTGAAGGATTGGCGTGGGGAAAAGGAATTGCTAAATGATGCTCGTTGGGAAGGTTATAAAATTCCACCTGCTTCCAATGCCAACTATGCTTGGATTTTGCACATGTTGTCTAAATTAGACGTGACGGATGGGATTGCAGGATTTCTTTTGGCAAACGGTGCTTTGAATGCAGATGGTGTTGAGTATGAAATCCGAAAACAGCTCATTGAAAATGATAAGATAGAGGCTATTATTGTCTTACCTCGCGATATGTTTTACACCGTGGATTTGTCATGTACTCTTTGGATAATTAACAATAATAAAAAAAGTAGCAAAAAAAACGGTAGAATACTACGAAATCGAGAAAAAGAGATTCTATTTTGCGATTTAAGACAATGGAATCAGAATATTGCACAATATACTATTCCTGGTTCAAGAACAACTCGTAAGAAAAAAGTAATCTTGACAGATGAACAAATTTCCAAAGTAAAATCGATTTATCAATCGTGGCAAAGAGGTGAGGGGTATGAAGATATACCAGAACTTTGTAAATCAGTAACAATTGATGAGATTCGTAATGGAAACTACTCTCTTGCACCTTCAAAATATGTAGAATTTATTGACCACGATTTAGATATTGATTATGATACTGAAATGTCACGTATCCAAACAGAAATGAAAGAGCTCTTAAAACTAGAGAAAGAATCACAAGCGAGTCTGGAAAAAGCCTTTAAGGGGATTGGATATGAAATATAAGTTAGTAGATTTAATCGAACAAATTGATAAAAGAAATACAAAAGGACAATACGGTTTAGCAAGTGTAAAAGGTATTTCTATCCAAAAAGTTTTCATTGAAACAAAGGCAAATATGGATGGCGTTTCTCTAACTCCATATAAACTTGTAGAACCTAACACATTTGCTTATGTGACTGTTACTTCACGAAATGGTGAAAAAATTACTCTTGCATACAACAATTCAACCAACACCTATATTGTCTCCCCTTCTTACATCGTATTTAAAGTAAAAAAACAAAATTTGCTCTCATCTGAATTTCTGTTCATGTATTTCAATCGACCAGAATTTGATCGCTTCTCACGTTACAACTCATGGGGGTCAGCTCGTGAGACCTTTTCATGGGACGATATGTGTGATATCGAAATCGACCTCCCACCTCTTCATATCCAGGAAAAGTATGTTGCAGCATATAAATCCATGCTTGACAACCAAAAGACTTATGAAACTGGATTAGAAGACTTGAAATTGGTTTGTGATGCAACGATTGAAAAACTTCGCAAAAAGAACCCATGTGAAGCAATAGGAAACTATATTGAGCAAACCGATGAAAGAAACAACGGTCTTGAACTAGAATCTGTTAGAGGATTATCCATTGAAAAAAAAATTATTCCGACTAAAGCTAAAATGGATGGTGTAAGTTTAGCTAGTTACAAATTATTTAAACCTGATGAAATTGCTTATATAACCGTAACTTCTCGAAACGGTGACAAAATAACTATTGCAAAAAATAATACAAACGACACCTACCTAGTATCGTCATCGTATATAACTTTTAAGATTACAGATAAGGAAATTTTGTTACCTGAGTTTTTGTTTATGTATTTTAATCGAGATAATTTTGATAGATTTGCCAGATTCAATTCATGGGGGTCTGCACGTGAAACGTATAATTGGGAGGATTTTATAGAATTTGAAATCCCTATTCCTGACATAAATATCCAACAGTCCATCGTAGATATTTATAATGCTTATATCACACGCAAGCAGATCAATGAAAGACTCAAACAGCAAATCAAGGATATTTGTCCTATTTTGATTGCTGGGGCGATAAAGGAGGCGAATGCCAATGCCTAAATTTACCGAAGCTCAACTTGAAGAAGCCATTATTGAGCTGTTTCAAGAACAGGGTTATGATTACATAAATGGCGACAAACTTCATCGCAAGTACGATGAGATTCTACTGGAAGAGGATGCGAGGGAGTTTCTTAGCCATCGCTACTCAAATCTAACCGCTACAGAACTAGAAAAGGTCATCAATAAGATTAAGTATGTCCCTAACACTCCGCTTTATATGGGGAATCGTGAAGCCTTTTATCTGATAAATGAGGGTTTTAACCTTGTTCGTGATGATTCAGCATTAGCACCGATTCATATTGAATATATTGATTTTAAAAATCCAGAAAACAACATTTTTAAGGTTGTCAATCAATATACGGTTCAAGATGTCCGTGAGCGCCGACCAGACCTGATTCTATTTATCAATGGGATTCCTGTTGCCATTTTTGAGTTCAAAACAGCCATTCAGGAGACAACAACCGTCTACGATGCTTGGAAGCAGATTGCCATTCGCTATAATAGGGATATTCCTTCTCTAATGAAGTATGCTTTCTTGTCAGTGATTTCTGATGGTGCGAATACCAAGTTGGGTTCTATCTTTACTCCTTACGAGTATTACTACTCATGGAATAAGGCAAATGACGGTGAAATGGTATCTAATGGTATTTCTGCGCTTTTGACCATGATTCATGGAGCTTTTGCTAAAGATAGAGTAGTTGCAATTTTACGAGATTTCATCTACTATCCTGATTCGGATAAAAAGGATACAGCTATTGTGACACGTTATCCTCAGTTTTTTGCAGCCAATAAGATGTTAGAAAATATCAAGTTGCATTTGAAACCTCATGGAGACGGTAAGGGAGGGACTTACTTTGGTGCGACTGGTTCAGGTAAGACTAATACCATGCTTTTCTTGTCACGTTTGCTAGCGACACATGAACGTGAAACCTTCAAATCTCCCACTGTTGTCATCTTGGTTGACCGTGAAGACCTAAGCGACCAGACCAGCAAACTTTTTGAAGGGTCAAAACGCTATCTGAAAACAGAAAAAGTCAAAACGATTGGAAGCCGAGCAGAACTTAAACAAGAGTTATCCATCAATGAAAGTGGTGGTGTTTATATTACCACGATTCAAAAATTTGAAGAGGCGACAGGACTACTTTCAGAACGGACAAACATTATCTGTATTTCAGATGAGGCACATCGTACACAGACCAATGTTGGTTCTAAACTGAAGTATACAGATGTTGGTGTTGAAACTTCTTACGGATTTGCCAAGTATTTAAGAGATTCATTCCCAAATGCGACTTATGCTGGTTTCACAGGGACACCGATTGATGAAACGATACATGTTTTTGGTGAAGTTGTTGAATCTTACACGATGAAAGAATCAACAGATGATGGCATTACTGTTCGTATCTCCTATGAACCACGTCTAGCACGTGTTATCACGAATGAAGAACAGGTTGCTGAAATTGACAACTACTACAAAGAAGTTGAGGAACAGGGTGCCAATATTGAGCAGATAGAGGCAAGTAAACGTACCATGTCTAAGGTGACACAAATTTTAAATCACCCAGACCGAATCCGAAAAGTAGCTGATGATATTGTTGAACACTATGAAAAGGTAGTTAGTGAGAAACCTGAGATTGTTCAAAAAGCCATGGTTGTTTGTTCGAACCGTGAACATGCTTTTAACGTTTACCAAGCTATAAAATCAGTTCGTCCAGAATGGTTCATTGCGAAGAAAACAGAGCGTGAGGACTTATCACCGCAGGAACTAGAAAAGTTAGAATCTCTTCCTAAAGTCAATATAGTTGCAACTCGTAGCCAAGATGATGTCAAGGAGATGTATGAATTATTAGGAGATGCTAAACACCGTAAGATGTTAGACGCTCAATTTAAAAACAATGATTCAAACTTTCAAATTGTTATTGTGGTGGATATGTGGATTACTGGGTTTGATGTACCATCTCTTGCCGTCATGTACATTGATAAACCCCTTCAAAAGCATACCCTTATTCAGACGATTTCCCGTGTAAATCGTGTCTTTGAAGGGAAAGACCATGGTTTGGTAGTTGACTATATCGGAATCAAGCGAGCCATGTTAGAAGCCATCAAAACCTATGGTGGTGAGCAAGAAAGTCCGATTGATGAACTGGAGATTACCTTGAAAATCTTTAGAAATCAGTTGAGTTTAATTGATGAATTGCTGGTTAATTTTGATGCTTCAGACTTCTATCATGGTACGCCTGCAGAGAGATTGCTTTGCCTTAACCGAGGGGCAGAGTACGTCCAAAGACTTCACGACATGGAAGTACGTTTTATGTACCTGTCACGTCGAATGAAGTCTGCTTATGAGATTGTGTTTCCCTCTGGAGAGCTTACAGATGAGGAGACAGAGAAGGCTCAATTCTATATGGCAATCCGTTCAATCATTTATAAGCAAACCAAAGGTAATGCGCCAGATGCTGAGATGATGAATAAGCATGTTCAACAAATGATAGAGGATGCGATAGCCTCAACTGGTGTGGAAGATATTGTTAATAATGATAAGCAGGAACTCTTTGATGAAAGTTTCTTAGATGAGCTTGATGCTCTAGAGATGCCCATCACTAAATTCAATGCCTTGCTCAAATTATTGAAACGTGCCATAGACCAATATGGTGGAACAAATCAAGTCAAGGCGATTGAATTTTCTGAGAGATTAGAGAGAGTTGTTGAAGCCTATAATAATAGAGATAGTCAAATTTTCGTTTCGGAGGTAACGGCAGACTTTATCAATAGCCTTTCAGATGAAATCATGAAGATTTTGAAAGACCTTCAAATTGATATGGCCTCTTTCAAAGATTTAGGAATATCATATGAGGAAAAAGCCTTCTATGATATCCTTATCAAGGTTCGTGACGAACATGAATTTGAATATGCTGATGAAAAATGTATTGACTTAGCTAAGGCGATTAAAGAATTAGTTGATGATAAGGCTCAGTATGCAGACTGGTCAAGTCGTGAGGATATCAAGAGCCAGTTAAATATGGATTTAACAATATTACTCTATGAAAACGGCTATCCGCCACAATGGAATGATGAAGTCTTTGAACAAGTGCTTGGACAAGCTGAAAACTTTAAATCATCTAAGAACTGATATCTAGGAGGATATATGGCTTCAATTACAAAATATGTAAAAGAGCATTACTTTGACGAGGTATCTAGAGCAGGGATTGACTATTTCTTACAGAATGTTATTGAATTAGGAGTTTCAGTTGATGAGTTAACTGAATCAATTTCTATTGAGTATAGTGACATAAAGTATGTTTCTGCTGGAAAGAGAGAAGATGGCTTAATAGATATTGATGTTGTATTGAACATCTTTGCGGAAGTATCCTGGCTTACTGGCTTTGAATCAATTACTACTCAAAAGAAAATTCGTTGGTTGCGTGTCTCATGTAGTGCACTTGTAGATGATGGACTTAAAGATTTTCAAATCCAAGCAGTTTCTCCATACAAGAAGGGCAGGCTAAGTCTTTTCGAACATCCTTTGTCTGATGAGTTAGTACCATTTTTATGGAGACATGAGTTAGATGATACAGCAGAAGCAATTTTGACATTGTATTATCCAGAAGTGCTTCAGTCACCCTTGCAAATCAATCCATATACTCTAGCTCGAACGTTAGGATTAGGGATTGAGTTTAGAGAAATTACTCAAGACACTTCTATTTTCGGAAGGATTTATTTTGAGGATGATACGGAGCAGGGGATATCTGAGAAGACTATCGTTATAGATAGTAACTTAGAAAAGATTAGACCCTCAGGGACTATCAATAATACTATTATTCATGAATGTTTACATTGGATTTTACACCGATATTCAGTGGAACTAGAGAAGGGTTCTGCTGATAGCGTGGCTCAAATTTCAACAACTGAAGAAGCTGTTGAAACGGATTGGATGGAATGGCAAGTACACAGCCTCGCTCCTAAAATCATGATGCCTAAAGCTATGACTCAACAATTTCTCAAATTGAAATTTGCCGAGTTAAAAGAAAATAGACAAGTGAACTCAATGATAGATATCATTGAAGATTTAATTAAAGCTACTGCGAATTATTTTGGGGTGACTATTATTGCAACTCAAAAACGCTTAGCAGAATTTGGGATAGAGGAGGCTAGGGGAGCATTTAATTATGTTGATGGTCGCTATGTTCCAGCCCATTCTTGGCAAAAAGGTTTTCTAGGGCTTGACCAAACATTTTCGATAGAGCTAAAGGATTTGTCAAAATTACTTTTAGAACATCAATCCGTTAAAAATAGATTAACAGAAGGTGGGCTAATCTATATTGACTCTCATATTTGTTTAAACGACCCAAAATATGTAGTTTTATCTGAAGATGATATTCCTAAGATGACCTACTATGCTCGAACACATATGGATGAGTGTTGTCTTGTTTTTGAAAAAAGCAATCATAATCAAAGTTCTTCAAGAGTAACATTTATCAATGTTTTGAATAATTCAGCTGAACTGAGTATCACTCCATCTTTTAAGTATCCAGCTAGTGATAGAAATTTAGATATAGAATCTAGAGCGAGGTTGCTAAGTGAATTAGGTTTTGAATTGAGTCAGGTTTTAAAGGAATTACCTTATGATTTTGGTGGTGCGTTAAATTATTTAAGAAAGTATAGGAAATTGACTAACGAGTCTTTATCGGAGTTATCTTTATTATCTGTAGAATATATTTCTAAACTTCAAAATAACCATATTAAAGAACCTTCCGTTAAAACAGTTGTAGCTTTATGTATAGCCATGTCGCTTCATTTTCAACTAAGTGATGAATTATTAAAACGTTCTGGTAGAAGTTTGCGTTCTCTATCTATGGAGGAAGATATGCTCTATAATCTTATGATTATGAGTTCTTCCGACTATACTGTTGAGGAATGTAATCAGATACTAATTGAAAACAATTTTACACCGCTGACCATAAAAAAAGACTCTAGCATTTAAGCTAGAGTCTTTTGTATGTCCAAATTTCTCAGTTTAGAAATCTCCTAAGGCAGCTAGTCGAACTCTCAACCTTCTTTTAACCACAAATCAAGAAAATATCTTGTACTGAATGGTACAATGAGAAAAATTATGTGATGTACTTGAATGTAATCTAGATGACATTTTAAATATGAATTAAACGAGAAGAGAATTTTATCCTTATGTTATAATAGAATATGAGAGGATTTCGTATATGGTAGTTATTTTGTCATTAATGGAAAATCTATTAGTAGAGCAACTAGGAAATTACTTTAATGGACTTATAGGTAAAATAAAATTAAGATTCGTTTTAAAAAGGCTAAAGAACGAAGTTGAAGTGTTAATATTAAAACAATATGAAGACAGGGAATATTATCTAGATTTTGATAGATTTTTAATTGAACAGAACGTTCTTGAAAAAATAATAAAAAATTTTCTTAACCAAGATGTTTTACAATCGAAAACAATAAATCAATCAGTAGATTTTTACATGAATTTGTTTGTTGAAAAATACCCTAAGTATAAATTATATAATATTGAGTTAAAGCATATTATTCAAAAATATTTTGAAATTATATTTAGACAACTTAATAAAATAGGGACTCCTGAATCGCAGGCACTGTGTCGGACTATTAGAGAGATTATTGAAGGCATAGACAGGCAGTTGCAGCACATAACGGCTATTGTGGATGATAATAATGCGATGTTAAAACAGGTTGTAAATGGTAATTTTAGAATACGTTCCTATATTGAAACCTTGTTAGAAACATTAGGTGATTCATTTGATCAGTCCAACTATTTTGAACGTAGTTTATTTCAGGATACCGAAGGTAGTAAGGAAAAAGATTCATTAGATACCCTTTTACAATACCATAAAGTTGTATTGAAAGGAGAAGCTGGATTTGGAAAAACATTTGAAACCTTTAAACTGATAAATCAATTATGTGCACAATATTCTAATTATCAATTAATTCCTGTATATGTTCCGTTAATGCAGTACGTGGATGGTTTAGGAACATTATTCGAGATTATTCAATCGAAAATGGAGCCTTTCTGTGAAGGAAATTCTAAAGAGGCTATTAATCAGCTATTCGCTAATAATCAATTAGCACTGTTCTTCGATGGTATTGATGATATTATTGATGAGAGAAAGAGATTGAAATTTTTTTCTGAAGTCAATCAATTAATGACACAATATAAACAAAATTTTTTCTTTTTTACCACACGAAATAATCGCTATAAGAATGAGCTTGGGGAAGAAAAGAATTTCTTTCTAACGAATCTTGCTGATAGTATGATTCAAAGTGATTTAATTAGACTTGGATGGTATAGTAATCTTCCTAAAGCATATCTTGAATTGTTTAGAAATCCTTTATTTTATAAGATTGGTAAAACTGTTCTGGCTAATAGACAAAATAAGGAGTTGCTCAATAGAACCCAAATTTTTACAGAGTATTTCGAAAACAATTATCGCTACAAAAATAGTTATTCAGAATTATCCCTACATGAAACATTAAATCTTTTTGGCAAATTTTCTTATGAGAATTTTAATCAATCTAGTTTTACATATAGCGAAGTAGATAAAATAATAAGTGCTTATCCAGTTTCTACACCGAATAAAAGAAATCTAATTGATTATTTCATAAATTTTGGAATTTTTGATACTTCAGATAGAATTACTTTTTCTCATAAACTATTTAGGGAGTTTACTGCGGCATACTATATTACAAATAATCTGATGATTTCATCCGATACTGAACTTCTTGAGAAGCTTATCTATAATGAAGAATGGCAAGAGGTAGTCGTTTTTATCTCAGGATTATTTTCTACTATTAATGAACAGGATAATTTTTTAGATTTTGTTCTACAGCATAACCTACCTCTCTATATTGAATGTGTTAATTCTAAAAATGATTTGTTAAGAAATGATGGAATAACTGATTTTTCCATAGAGAATCATGTGGAACGAATTTTATCAGAAATTCATAAAACTTATTCATTTATAGTAGAGAATTATTTTCATCCTATATCAGAGCAGTTTGAACCATTTATAACAGAAAATCAAGTGGATTCTAAAATCGGGATTACTGGAAGTATAGTAGAAAATAGTCTTTATTATTGGTTTGATATCGTGGATAAAAGTGTCCCAGATGTAAAAGTTGTCAGCTCTAATCTACTGAGTCAAGTGCGTCAAGAATATCAGGCTACAATATTTTTAAAAACCACTAGGATGGTTCAGCATAGTACAAACTTGGAGTTATCAGGATTTATAGGGGATAGTGGGCGAAAAATTGCAGTAGAGCTTATTAAAAGTAATTTGAAAGATATATTAGAAAAACAATCATTACCAGCAAGTAACTATATTTTATGTGAACTTTTAAAAGAAACCATAGATAGGTTATCTTGGCTTAAAGATATTGATGAAATCTCTTTGATGAGTAAAGAGGTTAGAAAAAGGATAGATGAAGCCCTTGAAGATTGTCCGGAAGTTTTAAGCTATACAACATCGGAAGGAGTAGAGTTGTTTAGTTTAAATAAATTGTTATCTATTTTACTACACTCTGGTGTGGATTATAGGAGTTCTATCATACCTGGTCGTGATAGAGAATATTCAGAATCAAATGGCTTAACAATGAACTTATATTCTACGAAAAGAAAAATAGAAATAGTTGAAACATTTTTTAATTTCGCTGAAGTGAGTTATCTGGAAATGGTGAAATATAACTTTCCTAAAATTTATAGATGTTTTTCAAAGTTTCAAGATATGCCGTACAAATTACTTATCACTTACAAAGATGATGAAAGTAATCCGTGGATAGGATATTATCACGTAGCATATTCAGGAGATAAAAATTTAGTTGAAGTATCTCATAGTGATTCGTTTAAGAATTATGAAGGAGCATATGATGAAATAATACAAAGTTACAATTTGTTAAATAGAGTTCCTAAAGATATTTCTACTCATGAGAGTGCTTTCTCAAATCTTTTATTCTCAAGAAATATTAGTAAAAATACTCCATTAAGTGATTATGTCCATAAAGAGATAAAGAACAGTTTAGAGGAGATTTTTGGAACAATCTGAAGTGTTTTTGAAGAGAGACTTATTAAGAGTAATGTCGACAGGGAACAGATGCTAGAAAACAAGACAATAAAAGCCCTCTAATCAATTTATTAGAGAGCTTTTATTATATATCCGAAATTTTGTATTTATTTCACAAAAAATGTAGTCAAAAATGTAGTCATTCGGCTGATTTTTATTGCAATACATTGAAATTTGAAATTTCAAGAATCGCCTTAAATCAAGGTTTTTTCGTCTCTACTGAAACGTAATGACCCACTATTTAACTTCTGTAAACACAACGTGTTTGCGAAGTTTTGGTGAGTATTTCTTCAATT
>ERZ773099.1290-NODE-1290-length-18777-cov-5.517680_pt1 | contig 18777 bp, 11 predicted proteins | sample MGYA00511120_ERZ773099 | MGnify/ENA primary metagenome ERZ773099 (study PRJEB29015, sample SAMEA2738012) | human oral metagenome | biome: human oral; feature: human-associated habitat; material: dental | place: China | collected 2104 ...
AAGATAATTTTTAACGAATCCAATAATAAAAAAAAGCCCTCCTAGGGAAAACACCCCAAAACACAGTCTTCCCCAAAAGAGCCTGTTAAAGAAAACAACTTCTACCAAGGAATAAAGCACGACAACAACAAGACAAGCAAAAAGGAATCTCATACTCCAAGGGCAGGGCTTTATCCGTCTAAACATCAAGTAAACAAAAGGAGTCACTACCCAGAGACACAAGAAAGAGAATTCAACCTTGCCTTTAAGAGATGGATATTTTGACAGATGTCTCACGCTTATTATGGATATCATGGATATCTTTAGCGTCTCCCTGCATTTCAGCGCTAAATTGAACTCACAGCCGTATCTTTTTCAGGTTCTGCTGCGCCTGGACAATGGCGGAGATCGTCGAGGCCATGGCTCCGACCTTGCTCGATGTCTCGTGCATGGTCTCGATGGCTCCCTCCATCTCGGCCGATGTCCGGTTCAGTTTCTCTCCGGCGTCCTGAATCATCGACTCCATGGATTCCATCGTCGTCCTGTTGTTGGTGAGGCAGTCCGAGAAGGAGGACAACGTCCGCTGAATGGTCTCGAACAGCTCGTTGATGCTGCGCATATTCTCCATCGTTCCCTGGACGGCCCCGGATATCTCGCCGACCTTGGCGTCGATGGACTCCGACGCCGTCCTGGTCTCCGCGGCCAGCTCCTGAACGTTGTGGGCCACGACCGCAAATCCCCTGCCGTGCTCCCCTGCCCGGGCCGCCTCTATGGAGGCGTTGAGCGCCAGAAGATGCGTCTGCTTGGCGATGCGCTGAATATTGTGGGAGATCTTGCCGATCTCGAGGAACAGTTCCAGGGTCTTGATGGTCGCGTTCAGCGTGTTGGAGACGGTCTCGCTCATGCCCTCCAGGCTTGTACCCGATTTAGCCATCTCGGCCATCAGGTTTGCATTGATCGTGTTGATGGCCTCGACGCCCTGTTTCGCATCCCGGCTCCCGGACGCGAAGTCCTCCCTCAAAGCCTGCAAAACGCCATAGAGGGTGGTAAACTGGTTCGAGGTGTCCTGAACCCGCTCCTCCACCTTGAGGACCCGGGAAACGAGCACCTCGTCCAGCTGCGACATGAAGGAGTCCATCTGAACGCCCGCGAAATACGCCCCTGAGAGAACGTGGATCAGCTCCAGGCTCTTTTGTTCCGTCATGGAAGGCCCCTCCTTTTTGCCTCAGCGTCCGTAAATCTGGTCGATGATATCCGTTCCGCACCGAAGCCCCTCGAACCAGGAGAGGAATTTTTTGACGTTCTCCCGGCCTTGGATTACGGCTCCGTGCTGGGGGGCGATCGTTTCGACGTCCAGGGTGGACACGCGACGCACCCAGCTGCGGCACGCCGCGTTGGAGGCCATGTAGCGCTTGTGGAAGCCCTCCATGAGCGGCAGGTGGGCCTCGAAGTCCGTCACGATGGGATAGCGCTTCCCCTCGGGAAAGAGCGCCGCACCGATATCTCCCGTAAAGAGGATCTTCGAAAGCGAGTCGTAAAGTGAAAAACACCCCGTGGAATGGAGAAAGTGCGAGGGGACCATCACCAGCTTCGCCCCGTTCGACAGGCTCAGGGACTTCCCCCCGTCGGGAATGGGGACGATACGCCGCCCGTCGTAGATGCCGAAGTGCGGAAGAAAGCGCACCCACAGCTCCGAGATGTGCACCATGGCCCTCTCCGCCATGGAGAGCCACAGGGTGATGCCCGAGGATACGTCGGGATCCTGATGGGAATAAAAGATATGGCTGATGGCCTTGAGGTCCACGAGCTCCGCGACGTTCGCCAGGACCCGTGGGAACACATGGGCCCCGCCCGGGTCGAGAAGCACGATCTCCCTTCCGGAGGTTATGACGTACTGGTTGGTCTGGACGGCCATGCCGTCCTCCTTCTCCTCCCAACCCAGCATGATGAAGCGGTGATCCTTTTGCTCGAAAAGAGGGAACGACTCCAGTTGCTGCATTTCAATCTGCCTCCATCCTCCGCATAGCCGTTCTCGGCGTGGCCTTCCCCCGCCTTCGCGCGGGTGGTCCGGTCAGTCCGGGAAGAGCTCGGAGATAATGTCCTGGACCTTCTCCACTTTATGGACTTTCGTCACGTTGCTGCCGCAGAAGAAGAGCCCGTTTTCCCAATCGCCGTTGAAGGCGTCCACCAAAGCCGCCGCGATGCAGAAGGTTTCCCTCGTCTTACGGTAGCGGCAGTGCGTCAGACAGTTGGCCATGCAGGGCTTGCTCTCCACGTGCCCTTCAAGGTAGCCGGCCACGAACGGGTTCTTGATGGCACGCCCCGGAAGTCCCGCAGGGCTGTGAATCAGGACGACGTCATCGGCCGTCGCGTCGATGTAGGCCTGTTTGAACCTTGGCGAGGCGTCCCCCTCCTCCGTGCAGGCGAAGCGCGTCCCCATCTGAACGCCCTTTGCTCCCAGCGCGAAGACCCGCTCCAGGTCGGAGCGGTCCCAGATTCCGCCTGCAGCGATGACGGGAACGTCGGAGTGCATCTCCTCCGCGACGTACTTGACCACCTCCGGCACGGCGACGCCAAGGGAAAGCGCAGGGTCGTAGACCTGCTCCATGGTCGTGGCGCCGAGGTGGCCCCCTGCCGTGGCAGGCTCTTCCACGACGAAGGCGTCAGGAGTCCTGCCGTACTTCTTCTCCCAGTGCCTCACGATCAGGCTCGCAGCCTTAGCGGAGCTGACGATGGGGACGAGGGCGACGTCCGGAAAGTCCTTCGTGTAATCCGGCAGACGGAGGGGCAGTCCTGCGCCGGAGATGATGATGTTCGCCCCTCCTTCGGCCGCTGCGCGCACCTGCGTGTCGTAGTCGGTCAGAGCGACCATGCAGTTGACCGCCAACACGCCGTCCGCGCCCGCCAGCTCTCGGGCCTTGGCCAACGTTTCCTTGATGACGATCGCGTTTGCCTCAAAGTAATTGTGTTTCGCGACGCTGAAAAGGGGGGAGTTATGGCACAGCCCGACGCTCGCGATCGTGCCCACGGCGCCGCATTTTGCAACGCTGCCCGCAAGACCCGCGCCGGAGATGCCGACGCCCATCCCCCCCTGAATGAGCGGATAGCGCGGTCGATACTTTCCTATTTTCAAAACGGGCACATCGGTATGCACCTGAGAAAACACTCCTCTGCGAATAAATTAAGAGAAACCTGGCCGCCAAGGCGCCCGATCAGTATAGCATAAAGCGTTCGCCGCTCCGGTCGCTGCACGGTGGATTCCGTCATTTGCACGGACTGTAGCCGCAGCTGAAGCAGTAGGCGCAGCCGGAGATCATCTCCATGGGCGCCCCGCACTCGGGGCAGACCGCCCCTCCCTCGTGGACCGCCCGGCCGCCCGCTGCGGGCTCGCTCCGCTCGATCAGCTTCTCCAGAAGCAGCGCGATGGCGTCCGGGATGGACCGGGCCACGTGCTCCTCGTCGAAGCCGAACATCCAATACTCCTTTCCCGATAGACCCCTCAAGGTGTCGATGAAGTCCTCGAGGCGGCATCCGGATCGCAGGCCAATCGAGATGACGCGCGAAAGCGCCTCCGTCATGGCCTTCAGTTCGGACCCGCTCTTGCCCACGTTGATGAATATCTCAAAGGGCGCGCTGCCGTCGAAGTTCAGCGTTATGTAAATGCTCCCCCACGGCGTGCTCTCCTTGATCGTCTTGCCGAAGACGACCAGCCCCGGACGCTCCTTCACCTTTTGGGAGGGCGCGCTGTCCTCCGCCGTCTTGATCTCGATGGGCTGATAGGAGCGAGAGCCGTCGCGGTAGATGGTGATCCCCTTGCAGCCCATGGCGTAGCAGTCCCGATAGACGCGCCGCACGTCCTCCACCTGGGCCGCGTTGGGCAGGTTCACCGTCTTGCTGATGCCGCTGTCGACGACGTGCGCAAAGATGCCCGTGACATTCACGTGCTGCTGCGTGGAGATGTCATAGGCCGTGACGAAGGCCGGGTTGGACAGCTTCCCCGTCGATCGGTACTCCTCGCGCTGCTCGGCCGTCAGGAGTTTGTGCCAGAAGTCGCGGTCCTCGGTGCCCGACCCGTCGACCTTTGCGATGCGTCGATTCCACGACCAGGCGAAGTTGGGCTCGATCCCGGAGCTCGCGTCCAGGATCATGGAGATCGACCCCGTCGGCGCAATGGAAAGACGGCGGCTGTTGCGCATCTCGCCGCGGACCAGCCCCTTCAGGACGGCCTTGACGTCATCAAAGGAAAGTGGCTCGATGGGGTTCAGCAGTTCCTCAAGCGTGTTGATCAGCGTCAGAGGAATGAGGTCTGAGCCTCGCATGTGCGAGAGGAGTTCGCGGTACTCGTCCCTGGAGAGGCGCTCGAACCACGCATCGCTGAAGAGCGTGCCGTCACTGAAGAGCCTCCCTTCCCCCTCGATCTCCTCGCGAAAAGCATCGAACAGGTCCTTAACCAGGCCCCGTTCCGGGAAGGGGTCCTTGCCGGCGTCGGAGACCATCTGGACGGTAGCGACCAGGGCGGAACGCGCCAGAATGCCGCTCAGGTTCCGGCAGTAGTCGTCGAACTCCCTTCCGCCGTAGACGATCCCCTGCAGGATCGAGGCGTCGGCCAGCCCCATGATGCCCAGCCCCACCGGGCGGATCTTTCGGGTCCTCTCTCCTATCTTCGGCAACGGATAGCTGCAGGCGTCGATGACGAGGTCCAGGTAGTACATGGACCGGAACACCTGATCCTCGAAGGCGCGCCAGTCGAATTCGCCGTCGCGCACGAAGGCCTCCACGTTGATGGACCCCAGGTTGCAGCTGGTGTAGTTCGGCAGCGGCTGCTCCCCGCAGGGGTTCGTGGACTCGATCTCCCAGTCGGGGTCCATCTTCAGCAGGTTGTCCTGGCGCGCCCGGTCGATGAAGAAGACGCCGGGGTCACCCCGCTTCCAGGCGCTCTCGGAGATGTGGTCCATCAGCTCACGCGCGCGAACGGTCCGGACGACGCTGCCGTCCGTTCGGGAGTGCAGGTCAAAGGTCCCGTCCTCCTCGGCGGCGCGCATCAGCTTGTCGGAGATCGCCACGGAGATGTTGAAGTAGGAGAGCTTGCCGTCCTCCGTCTTGCAGTCCACGAACTGATAGATATCGGGGTGATCGTCAAAGAGCATCCCCATCAGCGCCGCGCGGCGCTTTCCGCCCTGGACGACGACGGCTCCCATGGTGTTCCAGGTTTCCATAAAGGAAACGGGTCCGGAGGCCTGTCCGCCGGTTCCGGAGCCGATAACGGCACCGTGCTCCCGGAGGTGGCCGAAGTTGCTGCCGACGCCGCCGCCGAACTTGCTGATGACGCTGGCGTCCTTGACGGACTCAAAGATGCCCTCGATGCTGTCCGGGATGCTGATGACAAAACAAGCGAACAGCTGTTGGTTCTTGGTCCGGGACTTGAACAGGCGGTCGTAGTCCTCAAAGGACATCTGATCCGCCGGTTTATAGACGAGCTCGGCGAACTCAGGTTTTGCGGTCAGGCCGGCGGCCGAGCTGAAAAGGCAGGGGGAGTTAAAGAGGAATCGGCGCGACAGGATGTCGTTTGCGATGTTCTTCTCAAGCGTCCTGAGCCACTCCAGGGACTCCGAAGCTGCGGCGTCCAGATACTGCGTTTCCGCGCTTGCGATGGTCCGCGAGATGCGGCGCGCGAACTCCTCAAAGCTGGCCTCCTTGCGAAGCCCCTTCGCCAACGCATCGTAGCGCTGGACGAAATAGCGTTGAGCTAAGAGCCACATGGCGTTCTCGGAGAGGCGGGGCACGGAGGGCGTCTCCAGGCACTCCGCGGCGATGCGGCCGTCAAAATGCTCCTTGATGAACTGCTCCAAAACACAACTCCCCTTCTTCAAGCAAAGGACATGGCCCGACCTTCAGAGGCCTTCGGGCCTTCGTCAAAACGGCATCCCCCGATCAGGGGGACCGGAGGATGCCGTCGTGCGTATCCGAGTCTGTTTCGTTATCGGGGTCGAACTATTTTTGAGCGCTTCCCTGCGGGATATCGAGCACGATCCAGACGGCCTCCTGTCCCGCGTAGGGCTTGTCGTCGGGGAGGATCTCCAGGCTGGGCGAGCCCAGAAGCCCCTGTTCTTCGGCGGCCTGTTGCAGCTCCTCTCGCGAGTTGCCTGCCAGCGTGCCGACGTAGATTTTGTTCCCCTGCTGCACGACGGCGGCGTCCTCCAGCTTCTGCTTCAGGGTTTCCGCGGCGTTCGTGTCGGCGTTAGGCTCCTGGAACGCCTGACTCGCGACCTCCCGCGCCATCGACAGCTGCTCCAGCGGAGAGAGCCCCTGGCTGGAACGATAGAACTCCACCGCCTTGGCCCACAGGCCCTTTGCCGGATCAATATCCGCAAGCCTGAACTCCAGGAAGCTGGTGTCGACGGTTGGCGCCCACAGCGCAATGGAGGGGACGGAGAGCTGCACGTCCAGCGCGTCCTTGAAACGCTTTGCCAGGCCCGCATCGTACAGGGAGAGCGCAGCGGCAATGCCGTTCTTCTCGTCCGCCAGGAAGGCGCGAATCCCCTCGAAGTCGATGAAGAACGCCCCCACCGAATCCTTTTTCAGGAGCTCCGAAAGGGCCGCCCCTGGAGCGGGCGCCTTGGCTAGGGACGTGGGGTCGCAGAGCCCCAGCGTCAACGCCTCACCCTTGACGCCCATGAAGAGCGGGAGCGGGATGCTGGTAGCGTCAGCCTGAAGCATCTGATCCCAGCCATCCGCCTTCGCCGGGTTCACGGGCACCGCTTCGCTCGTCTCCAGCTTTTTAAGGAAGGCCGAAGCCGCCCCGTTGCTACGGGTCAGGGTCACGAAGACACCCGGAAGCTTCGCGTCCACTCCAATAAGGCACTTCAGCGAGATGTTCCCCCCAACCGAGAGGGAGAAGTCCCCGTTGATGAGCGCCTTCGCCTCAGCCTCCGTGATGCCTATCCCTTTGAGCTCGTTGACGGCGCCGTCCCACAACACCTTCAGGCGAGGATTGGAATCCAGCGCTTGGGACGATAGATAGCCGCCGCCGGCGATCAGCGGACTGCCCTCCCCCAGCGGGAGGATGCGCCCCCCCGACACGGGGTCGACGCCCTCCCAACTCGCAAGGTACTCCTTCGTCATGGCTTCCTCGACGTTGGCTCCCATGGAAACGAGGAATCGGTCCTTAAAGCCCTCAAAGGCCACCTCAAGGTCCAGGGGGGCGCGGAAGGTTTCCCGCAGCGCTTTCGAGTCCTCCTCCGTCCAGGTCACGTCGCCGTCCTCGGACGCTCTGGCCTTGCCGATGGCGTCAGCCAGGTCAGGGTCCAGGTGGAAGAAGGCGAAGTCCCCTGCTTTAAAGCGGCGCTTCATCGACAGCCTCTTGCCGCTGTCGCCGAGGGCTGCCAGGGCGCTCTTCAGGTCCTCCGGGGTGAGGGCCGCCAGGAGCAGGTTGTCCTTCGCTCCGAGGAACACCGCGCCGTTGACCTTGATCATGCCGTCCATGGGCTCGACCTGCGAAAAGGCCCCGCCCAGAGGGGACTCATCAGACTTGCTCCCCAGCAGGAGCAGCGACAGGTCGTCAGGCGACGCCTTACCGCTCGCGACGAGGTCCAGCTGCGGCTGAAGCTCCGGAGGAAAGGCTGCCGCAACCTGAATGGAACCGGTTTTGGCCTTCGGATCGTCCGTCCCCACAAGGATGGCGACGCCCTTCGCCGGGACCTTTTTCAGAGCGTCGGCAAAGACGTTGATGGAGGCTGCGTCCATTTCCCCTCCGAGAGGGGCGAGGACCTTCAGGTTCTCCGGGGAGAGCGCCCAGCGCACGAGCTCTCCCACGTCCTGCAGGTTCAGCACCGCGTAGACGGACTTCTCCGGCCTCGTGCTCAGCGCGTCGAAGGGCTGAGCGGCCCAGGACGACGAGGCAACCCCCAACGTCAGACAGAGGACGAGCGCAGCCTTGAAAAGCGTCTTCTTCAGGTTTGACATGAAAACTTTCCTCCTCACTGAAATTCTTTGTAGAGCCCCGATATTACCCCTTTGTGTACGCGTCGTAGATTTCCAGGAACGTTTCCGGCTTCAAGGAGGCGCCGCCGACCAGCGCGCCATCGATGTCCTCCATAGAGAGGAGCTCCTTGGCGTTGGCGCCCTTGACGCTCCCTCCGTAGAGCACGACGCAGCCAAGCTCTCCCTTTTTAGCGATCTCCCGAACGAGCTTGCGGCTCCAGGCGCAGACCTCCTGGGCCTGGACCGAGGTTGCGGACCTCCCGGTGCCGATGGCCCAGACGGGCTCATAGGCGTAGACGATCCTCCCGCACTCCTCCGCGGAGAGCCCGGTCAGGGCGGAGCGAAGCTGGTGCTCCATGACGGAGAACGCCTCCCCTCCCTCGCGCTCCTCCAGGGTCTCGCCGTAGCAGAGCACCGGGGTCAACCCCGCGTCCAGGCTGGCCTTCACCTTTTTTGCGATCAGCTCGTCGCCCTCCCCCAGGATGTGACGCCGCTCGCTGTGGCCCAAGATGACGTGGGTCACCCCTGCCTCCTTCAGCATGGGGATGGACACCTCGCCCGTAAAGGCCCCCTGTGGCTCAAAGTAGACGTTTTGAGCGCCGATGATGGGCGGGGTCTTCAAGTGCGCCGCCGCCTCGCGGGCCGCCCAGATGGAGGTGAACGGCGGAAAGACGGCAACCTCGAGCTCCTTTCCCAGCCTTGAAGCCCAGGGCTCGGCAGCGTCCCAAAAGGCCTTGAAGAAGGCCTCCGTCTCCGCCCTCGTCATGTTCATCTTCCAGTTGCCGTAGAGGTAAATTTTCTTCATCGTTCGTCCTCCCCTGCAAAAGTGTATAAGGATATCTTAAAGCTCGAAGGGGGCCATGCCCGGAAGTTTTTTGCCCTCGCAGTACTCGAGGCTTGCTCCGCCCCCCGTCGAAACGTGGGAAACCTTATCGGCAAAGCCGAACTGGCGGACGGCCGAAGCGGTGTCCCCGCCCCCGATGACCGTGACCGCGCCCGATGCTGTGCAGTCTGCAACGGCCCGGCAGATCGCCCTGGTCCCTTCGGCGAAGAGCGCGTTCTCAAAGACCCCCATGGGGCCGTTCCAGAGGACGGACCGCGCGCCCTTGAGGGCGGCGGAGAACTCCGCGATCGTCCTGGGCCCGATGTCGAGCCCCATCATGTCGGCGGGCATGGCGTCGCTGGCGACCGTCCGCGTCTCCGTCGCGTCCAGCCCCGAGGCGACGACGCTGTCCACGGGCAGAAGCACCTTCACGCCCATGGATCTCGCTTTACTCAGCGTTTCTCGCGCGAAGTCCAGCCGGTCCTCCTCGCAGAGGGACCTTCCGATCTCCTTCCCCTCCGCCTTGAGGAACGTGTAGGCCATGCCGCCGCCGATCAGGATGACCGTGGCCTTGTCCAACAGGTTGCCGACCACGGCGATCTTGTCGGAAACCTTGGCGCCGCCCAGGATGAGCACGTAGGGCTTCGCCGGGTTCTCGCTGACGGCGCCCAGCATCTCGCCCTCGCGCACCAGGAGGTCCCCCGCGAAGGACCTGAGGTGCGGGATGACGCCGGCCGTCGAGGCGTTGGCGCGGTGGGCGGCGCTGAACGCATCCATCACGAACACGTCGAAGGGCTTCGCCATCAGCTCCGCGAAGGCGGGGTCGTCCTTCTCCTCCTCCGGGTGGAAGCGGGAGTTCTCCAGCAGGACCACCTCGCCCTCACCGAGGTCCCTCATGGCGGCCTCGACCTTGGGCCCCACACAGTCGTCCACAAACCGCACCTTCAGTCCATAGGCCTTCTCCACGTCGGGGACGATCTGCGCGAGGGAAAACGCGGGGTTCACCTGTCCCTTGGGACGCCCGAAGTGGGACACGAGGGCGACCTTCGCGCCCGCGTCCATGAGCTTTTTCAGGGTGCCGGCATGGGCGCGGATCCTCGCGTCGTCCGTCACCTTCCCGTCCTTGAAGGGGACGTTGAAGTCCACCCGCATCAAAACCTTCTTGCCCCGGACGTCCCCCTGGTCAAACGTCTTCAGTCTCATCGCGAACATCAGCTCCCTATCGATGAAGTCTTTGTGCCGCCATCCCCCGGAGAACCCCACGTCCGGGACGGCAGAGAGGTCACGTAATCGTGCAGACGATTCCAGTGATATTTTACAGTACTTTTTGTAACTGGGGGGGATAATTTTTCCCCCAGCTCCGAGAGCGATGCCTCCGGGTTGGCGAGGCGCACCTCGACGATCCGGCGCATGAGGGGCGGCAGGCCGGGCAGCAGGCCGGCGCCGGACACCGCAAGCGCCAGCTCCATCTGTTCCGCCGCGACGCGCAGGTGCCTTTTGATGTTCACCGTGTCGCAGTTGCGCTCCCGGTTGGCCTGGTTCCGCATGGAGCGTATGATCGCCTTGTTTTCGAGCTGCAGCGAAACGGCGGACAACCCCAGGTTGCACAGGAACGTGACGATGCCCTCCTGGTTTCGCAGGAGCATCTCCCGCGCGCCGCGAAAGGGCCTCTCCCGCCAGGGGAGATCCGTCCTCCCGAGCAGCGTCCGCAGCGCCTCCGCGACGGGGTCCAAGGCGACGCGCAGGACGAGGTAGTACCCCGTCCGCGGGAGGTAGAGCCCGCCGCAACTCCCCCACAGGCCCCGCAGCCAGGCCCAGTGCCGGGACGAGAGGGGAAGCCCGTCGTTGGACAGCCCGGCGGCCAGGGCCAGGAGCTCCCCGCGAAACTCGATCGGTATGCGTATCCGGACCCGCCCCCCGCTCTCTGCGGGCAGGGTCACGGCGTCCGCGATGTTCCAGCCCGCGTCGAACCAGGACGTCCGGCGCCACAGCTTCAGGAGGCGGCGAGCCAGCCACAGCCGGGCGGTCCCCAGGACAAGCTGGTCGCCCCGCGCCGTGAGGAGCCCCGACAAGAGCCCGCCACACTCCGCCTCCACGAGGGGCGCCTCATCGCCGGGGCACGCGCTCCACTCGTCCCACAGCTCCTCGATCATGGAGTGCACGGCGCTATTCCTCCATGTGGCGGCAGATGCGGAAGACGATGGCGGCCAGCTTCTGCGGGTCGTGTCGCACCAGCTGCGCGTCCATGATGAGGGCGGTGGGGGCCTCGATGCAGATGCAGCCCATCCTGCGTATCCTCTCGCGCTGGTGGTGGTCCAGGTAGAGCGGGTCCGCTCCCCTCTCGTGATACGCGGAGAGGACGTCGTCGGGGAAGGGGTCGCTGTTGACGATGACGCACTCCGGGACCGTGCCCAGGGCCGCAGCCACCCATTCGAGGTGCTGCAGGACGTTCATCCCCTCCGTTTCCTCGGGCTGCGTCATCAGGTTGCAGATGTAGACCTTGGGGGCAGGGGCCTCCCGGAGCTTCCGCGCGAACTCCGGCAATAGCAGGTTGGGGATCACGCTGGTGAACAGGCTGCCCGGTCCCAGAAGGATGATGTCTGCGCCGTCAACCGCGCTCATGACGTCGGGCAGCGGGCCCGCGTTCTGGGGCTCCAGCCATATCTCCTGCAGGTCCCGCCCGCGCTCCGATATCTCAAGCTCTCCCCTCACCCGCGTTCCGTCCCTCGTCCGGCCCACCAGCGTGATGTCCTCCGTCGTCACGGGAAGCACCTTCCCCCGTATGGCCAGGAGGTGGTTCATCTGCTCCACGGCCACGCGGAAATCCCCGCACATCTCGGTGACGGCCAGCAGGAGCAGGTTGCCGAGGCTGTGTCCGGCCAGGTCGCCGCGGTCGAAGCGGAAGTCCAGGATGCGCTTCAGCGCGTTGTCGTTCTCCGCCAGGGCCACCATGCAGTTGCGGACGTCGCCCGGCGGCAGCACCCCCCACTCGGTGCGGAGCCGTCCGGAGCTTCCCCCCTCGTCCGTCACCGCCACCACCGCCGTGATGTTCCTCGTGAAGGCCTTGAGGCCCTTCAGGAGGGTGGAGAGTCCCGTCCCTCCGCCGACGGCGACCACGGAAGGGCCCGTCGCCAGCCTGCGGGCGATGGCGCCTCGAAACGGGTCCTCCGCCCGCGCCCTCCGGCTGAAGATCCGCACGTCGAAGGCCACGATGAGGAACAGGGTCGTGAATATCCCCAGAGCAAACCCCAGGGCCCAGTCGAGCATCATGTCGTCCCCTGCCCCCTGTCCCTATGGAGGAGGCTGACGCCCCTGGAGGGCTGCGCATAGCGTTCGTAAAGCCACTCCGTCACGGCAACGGAACGGTGGCGCCCTCCCGTGCAGCCCACGGCGATGTGCAGCTGCCCCCGCACCGCGTTCAGGTACTGCGGGATGATGAAGTCCAGAAATTCCCCGGTGCGCTCCAGAAACTCGTTCGTTTCCGGGAAGGACCGCAGGTAGTCTTGAACCGCGCGGTCGGACCCCGTGAGGGGCCTGAGTTCCGGGACGTAGTAGGGGTTGGGGAGGCAGCGAGCGTCCAGGACGAAGTCCGCGTCCTGGGGGACGCCATACTTGAAGCCGAAGGAGCTGAAGAGCAGGGACACCTCCTCCTCCGCCTCGTTCAAGAACTCGAGGAGCAGCCGCTCCCTGTGTTGGGGGAGGTCCATCCGTGACGTGTCGATCACGATGTCCGCCCGTTCGAGGACGGGGGCTAGAAAGTCGCGCTCTCGCGCTATGCCGTCGCTGGTGGACAGGTGCTTACCCAGGGGATGGATGCGCCGGGTCCTCTCGTAGCGCCTCAGAAGCTCCTCGTCGGAGGCCGTAAGGAAGAGAATGCGCACCCTCGTTCCGACCGCGTTGAGGTCATCAACGATCTTGGTGAAGTCTGCCGCGTTCTCCACGTTGCGGACGTCGAGGGTCACGGCGACCCCCCGTTCGACGGCGGAGGGCCGATGGGCGAAGAGCTGAAAGAGCTGGGGCAACAGTTCGGACGGAAGCCCGTCTATCGTGATGAACCCGAAGTCCTCCAGGACCTTCATCGTCATGGTCTTCCCCGCCCCGGACATACCCGTCACGATGATGAACTGCCTGATGCCCTTGCGCTGTTCGTTCACGTCGTCCTCACCTCCGTTGCAGCGGGTACAGCATCGAGGGGCGGCGGGTCCGTCGCTCTCCCCTGCCCGTTCCCTCTCGTTCCCGTTTATTCTACACTAGAACCCCCTGAGCGGGAGGGGCATTCGGCCCTTTCGCGGGGCCTGCAGGGGCTGGAAAAACCACCCATGGATTAAACCCCGTGAACGCCTATAATAGTTACGGTGTAGCGCCCTATTTTGTTTCGTCATTCGGTTATTATCACTCTATCTTAATTTAAGGAGGACTGTCATGCGATTCCAAAAGTGGTTGTTTCCAACGATCCTTGCGGTGCTCTGCCTCTGCCTTGGGGCGGCGCCGGGCCGGGCTGCCCTTCCGGCCGGGGTGCAGAGTTTTGCCCCGACGGGGAGGGTTTCGGACAACGTCTCCTTCCGTCTGGTCTTTAAGAACGCCGTCGCCGCGAAGAAGGACGTGGGGAGGGCGATGGGGGTTGAGGAGTTCCCCTTCGAGGTGACGCCGGCGATACAGGCCGAGGGGAAGTGGCAGAACGAAACCACCTTCACCGCGCGCCTCCTGGCGCCGCTCCGCATGGGAACGTCCTACACGGCGCGCCTTCGGGAGGGCCTGACGGACCGAAAGGGCAAGCAGATCCCGTCCGGATCTTTCTCCTTCCAGACGGACCCCCTGACGCCGACCGCGGTCAAGGCTGTCATGGGACGCGACGGCGCGCGCCTCACCCTCGCGTTCAACATGCCCGTGGCGCCGGCGGTCCTGCAGGGATTCCTCCAGATCGTGAACGAGAAAGGAGAAAAGCTCCACTTCTCCCTTCAGGGCGCCGCTCCCAACCGATCGGTTCAGGTCCTCGTGCCGCTGGGGCAAAGCCTGTCCCGCCAGACGCTGACCGTTCGTATCGCGGCGGGCCTGACCTCCGGCGAGGGGAACCTGGGCCTTGCGCAGGACTTCTCGTCCCGGGTAGTCCTTGAACCCCAACTGACCGTCGAGGGGATCCAGGGAGATGAGGGCCTGATCCAGGCGTCCTTCAACTTCCCCATCGATCCGGAGAGCGTCCGGGACTTCGTCGCCATTGAGCCACCGGTAGAGTTTCGTCTGGACTCCAACTGGAGCGGGAACGCCCTTCAGATTCGCGGGGACTTCGAGCCGCGCAGCCGCTTCGTCGTGACGCTGCGACGGGGGCTGCCCTCCAAGGAGGGCGGGCTTGCCCTGAAGGAGGACTTCAAGCAGGCCGTCATCATGCCGGACCTGGAGCCCAGCGTTTCCATCCCCACGTCGGGGACCTACCTCACCGCCATGGGCGGTGGCCTCATCCCCCTGGAGCTGGTGAACGTCAAAAAGCTGCAGGTGAACCTGTGGCGCCTCTATGAAAACAACATCCCCTACGTTATCCGCGGGGATTACAACAGCTTCTCGAAGGACCTGGCGCGACGGGTGTACAGCCGCGAGTTCAAGCTCGACCTGCCCCTGAACGAGCGCGTGCGGCGCAGCCTGGCCGTGGACGAGCTCGCCAGCGGCGACCGGGGGCTGTTCCTGCTCTCCGTGCGCGATTTGGATGCGGAGTACTGGGACGAGGAGAACCAGATCCTCAACCTCAGCGACCTGGGAGCCGTCGCCCGCGTGTGGGAGGACGGACTGATGCTCTGGGTCAACACCCTCTCGGGCACGCAGCCCGTGTCCGACGCGGAGGTCCGCATCTACTCCGGAGCCAACCAGGTGATCGCCCAGGGCAAGACGGACGCGGAGGGCATCTTTGCCTTCGATCGACCGGAACCATGGGGCACGGACGCGGGGGAACAGCCTCGCCTTGCCGTCATCTCAAGCGGCAGAGACCTGACCTACGTGCAGCTCACGCGGAGCCTGCTCTCGCAGGAAACGTTCGACACGGCGGGGCGCCCCTGGCTCCGGGAGGGGTATGACGCCATCCTCTTCGCGCCGCGCGATATCTACCGCACAGGCGAAGAGGTCCCCTTCAAGGCCATCGTCCGCGGCACGGACCTCTCCACGCCCGCTCCGTTCCCGGTCCTCTTCACGGTGCGCGACCCCATGGGGCGCCGCACGGAACAGCAGACGATGACGCTGAGCGATATGGGCAGCGCCCTCTTTACGCTGAAACTCCCCGCAAACGCGCTGACGGGGCTCTGGTCGGCTGTGATCTCCGTCCCCGGACGCGAGGAGAGCCCCATGGCGTCCATGAACTTCCACGTGGAGGACTTCGCGCCGCCACGCATTGAAGTGAAGATGAGCACGAACTCGAAAGCCCTCACCCACGGGGACGACTTCAAGGCTGCCATCACCGCGCGCTGGCTCTTCGGCGCCGACGGGGCGGGACTGCGCTACAAGACGTTCTGGAGCGCCAAGGACTCCCCCTTCGAGCCGACGCAGGATCGGTGGAAGGGCTACACCTTCGGCGACAGCTCAAGGAAGTTTGAGGGCGCACGAAACGACATGGATGAGGGGCAGCTCGACGCCTCGGGGCGGGCCACCTCAACGCTGACCCTCGACGCCGAATGGGAGGCGGCCTCCACCATCGCCGTGACCCTACGGACGGAGGTTATGGAGGACGGCGGGCGGTGGGTCAGCGATTCCATCACCCTCCCCTACTTCCCCACCTCTTGGCTTTTGGGCATTGCGGCAACGGAGGAGCAGATGGCGGTGAACCACGACCTCACCTTCCGGATCGCTGCCATCGATCCCCAGGAAGAGCCCGCCGACCCCGGCGACCTCACCGCCTCGCTCTACCGCGTCAGGTGGAACTACAACATCGTGGAGGTGGATGGCTATCGGCGCTGGCAGAGCTCTGAGGAGCTGACCCTTGTCGAGGAAAAGCCGGTGACGTTGAAGGACGGCCTTGGCTCCGTCTCCTTCCGTCCCGAGGAGTGGGGGACCTATCTGGTACGGGTGTCCGACATTGACGACAACGCGCGGGCTGCGATGCGCTTCTACGCCAGCGACGCGAGGTATGCCGAGCGCGGCGGCTCCCCCATCCTGGACCGCGTGGGCGTCTCCATGGATCGGGAGTTCTACAGGGTCGGCGACACGGCAAAGGTGACGCTCACCACTCCTTTTGAAGGTCTTTTGCTGTTCAGCGTCGAAGGGGCCCGCCCGATCTCCCGCCAGGTCCGCAAGGTGGACGACCCCGAGATCACGGTCGAGGTCCCCGTCACGCAGGACATGGTCCCCAACGGCTGGATCACGGCGTGGCTCGTCCGCCCCGTCAGCGAGGAGGACGCCTCCGCCTGGGGGACGCACCGCGCCGTCGGCGCCGCGCGCCTCAAGGCGGACCTGACGCCGTACAAACTGGACGTGGCCATGGAAGCGGTGGACAAGGTGGAGCCAGCCTCGACCCTGCCGGTCAGCCTGACGCTCAAGGACGCAGAGGGCAAGCCGGTTCAGGGAGATGTGGCGCTGGCGCTGGTGGACGACGCCGTCCTCGGCCTGACCGGGTACAAGACGCCGGACCTGTTGAACCACTTCTGGGGGTTGAAGAAGCTCAATTCCGAGGGGTATGACCTCTACGACCTCCTGATCCCCGTGGAGTCCCGCGCGACGGAACCGCTGCACCCCGCCGGCGGCGCGGGGATGGCGGCCCTTGCGGGAGCAGGCTCAAACGTGCAGCGCTTCAAGATACTCTCGCTCTTCCAGGGACTGCTCTCCGCCGACGCGGAGGGACGGGTGAAAGCGGACCTCGACGTGCCCGAGTTCAGCGGACGCGGTCGTCTTTTCGCCGTCGTCGCCTCGCAGAATCGCTTCGGGATGGCCGAACAGCCGGTGCAGATCGCCCGCAGCGTCGTCACCGAGGTGAACCTTCCGCGCTTTGCCGCGCCGGGAGACGTCTTCGTCGCGCCTCTGTCGATCTTCAACGCCTCCACCGAGGCGCGGGACGTCACGCTCTCCATCTCCGCGGAGGGCGGCCTGAAGGTTGCGGAGAGTCAGAAGACCCTTCGCGTCGAGCCTGGCGCTCAAGCCCGCTGGGAGACCGAGGTCAGCGTGCTGGAGCCGGGGGACGTAAGCTGGGACGTCGTGACCTCATGGACCGAGGAAGGCGGACAAAAGGAGTACCGGCAGACGATCGACCTGCCCATTCGTTCCCCCTGGCCCGTCGTGTCCCGATCGGGCTCCGGAGTCTTTGAGTCCGGAACGACCCCCATCGACATCCCGGTGTCGGACTTCTCAGGAACTATCTCCGGAACGCTTAGCCTCGCGGACACGCCCATGGTGGACCTGACGCGGGCAGTGACCTACCTGCTGAACTACCCCTACGGCTGTCTGGAGCAGACGCTTTCCGCGTCCTGGCCCTTCCTGGTGCTGCCGGACGCCGTGTCGGCACTGGACCCGCTCTTGGTCAACGACCAGCTGGTGCGCGACCGGATGGAGACCGCCATGGCGAAGCTGCAGTCGATGCAGCTCTACGACGGTTCCTTTGAGACGTGGCCCGGGACGGGACACCCCTACGTGTGGGGAAGCGTCTATGCGGCGCACTTCCTGGTGGAGGCGCAGCAGGCGGGAGTGGACTGCCCGAAGGACATGCTGGCAGGGGCTATGAACTGGCTGCACCAGTTCCTCGCCTCCATGCCTGGCGACGACTATCCCACGGCGGAAAAGGACGACTTCACGGCGAAGGCGTATGCCACCTACGTGCTCGCGCGAAATGGCGAGAAGCCGTTGGGTTGGATCGAGTACCTGCGCGAGAATCGGGAGAACATGTGGCCGTCGGGCCGAATCTGGCTAGCCGGCGCCCAGGCCGTGATCGACGGACGGGGCGACGCACTTCGTGAGCTGGCTCCCGTTGACTCGAAGCTTCCCCAGGCGGCGCGTTGGCGGACGCTCGAATCCGACGTCCGAAACGCGGCGCAGCTCCTCTCGCTCTGGATGGAGGTCGAGCCACAAGCCACCGAGGCTGTCGCGCTGGCGGCGTCCCTCGTGAAGTGGGGACAGGAAAATCGGTGGTACAGCACTCAGGACAACGCAGCGGCCCTGATGGCGCTTGCGCGCTACAACCTGAAGGTCGGCGCCGAGAAGGCGAACCTCCAGGGGACTCTGACCGATGGGACGAAGGACCTGCTGACCTACAAGAGCGGAAGCGCTTCCTCCATCGCCGCGTCCGAACTGCCCGCCCGCGTCACGTTGAACGTGCAGGGTACGGGCAGAGGGTACTACACCTGGAACGTCATGGGGACGCCCAAGTCCCAGCCCAAGGCCGAGAAGCGAGGAATCGACGTCGAGTGCGCGTGGTACGACGAGAAGGGCGGGGCTCTGGACCTCACGCAGCCCATCCCACAGGGCACGCGGATGCAGGCGGTCCTCACCCTGAAGCCCTCTCTGCCCGTCAGCGGACTGGCGGTTTCCTGCTTGCTCCCGGCGGGCCTTGAGCTGGAGAATCCGCGGCTGGATCCGGGCCTGGACGATGCCGCCGGGTCCTACGGCGTCGTCGGAGACGTCCGGGACGACCGCCTCCTGCTCTTCTTCGATCGCCTTGGGGGGGAGCGGACCTACAGCTTCAAGGTACGGGCCGTCACCCGCGGGACCTTCGTCGTTCCGCCGATCTCAGCGACCGGAATGTACGATCCGGCCGTACACTTTACGGGCCGGGGGCAGCCCGACCTGACCATCAAATAAGTGCAGGCTGACGGGATCAAGCGAAGGTAAAACGGGGGCGGACGCCTTTAAGGTGTCCGCCCCTTTTGCTTCAGATGCCGGCCGCTCGACCTATTTTAGGGAAGCGCTGATTAATCTTAAAAAGTTGTTAAAAGCAATCAAGGAGCATCAAACGAAGGGTATCCTTCAGTGCTTCCCTAAATTTTAAAATGGGGCTACGCCCCAATCCCCACGCGCTTCGCGCGGCCTGATGA
>ERZ773099.1292-NODE-1292-length-18766-cov-18.323072_pt1 | contig 18766 bp, 17 predicted proteins | sample MGYA00511120_ERZ773099 | MGnify/ENA primary metagenome ERZ773099 (study PRJEB29015, sample SAMEA2738012) | human oral metagenome | biome: human oral; feature: human-associated habitat; material: dental | place: China | collected 2104 ...
TGAATATGAGTGAAACGGGGGGGAATCCCCCATTTTCCATAGATATCCAAAAATTCCGGGATGCACTGCATGCCTCCTCGCCTATGAAGCTGACGGGCAAGGTAACGCAGATCATCGGACTCGTCATCGAGTCGCAGGGACCGACGGTTACGGTTGGTGAGCTCTGCTATGTGAGCTCGCATTTCGCGGGATTGCCGCCAATCCCTGCGGAGGTCGTGGGCTTCCGTGAGGGCAGCGTGCTTCTCATGCCCGTCGGCGAGATGCAGGGCATCGGCCCCGGTTGCGAGGTCATTGCAACGGGGCGCCGCCTGCGCGTGAAGGTGGGGCCGGAGCTGCTCGGGCGCGTGCTCGACGGACTCGGCAATCCCATCGACGGCAAGGGGCCGATTCTCGCAAAGGAAGAGTATCCCCTGCAGGCACCGCCGCCGCCGCCGCTCACGCGTCCGCGCATTCACGAGAACCTCTACGTTGGCGTGCGCGCGATCGACGGGCTGATTACGCTCGGCGACGGGCAGCGCATCGGCATCATGGCGGGATCGGGCGTCGGCAAGTCGACGCTGCTCTCGATGGTGGCGCGCAATACCGAGGCGGACATCAGCGTTATCACCCTCGTGGGGGAGCGCGGACGCGAGGTGCGCGATTTTATCGAGCGAGACCTTGGCGAGGAGGGGCTCAAGCGCTCCGTTGTCGTCGTTGCAACCTCGGATCAGCCCGCGCTCGTCCGCATCAAGGGCGCGATGACGGGCACGGCAATCGCCGAGTATTTTCGCGATCAGGGGCACAAGGTTGTGCTCATGATGGACTCTGTCACGCGCTTTGCCATGGCACAGCGCGAGGTCGGGCTCACCATCGGTGAGCCGCCCGCGACGCGCGGCTATACGCCGTCCGTCTTTGCGATGCTGCCGCGCCTTCTCGAGCGCGCCGGTACGAGCAAGAAGGGCTCGATCACGGGCATCTATACCGTCCTCGTGGACGGCGATGATATGAATGAGCCGATTGCGGATGCCGTGCGCTCCATCCTCGACGGGCACATCGTGCTCTCGCGCCGGATTGCGGCACAGAACCACTTCCCCGCGATCGATGTGCTCGGCAGCGTCAGCCGCGTCATGTACGAGGTTGTCGACAAGAGCCATCTCGAGGCGGCGCAGGAGATGCGTCAGCTCATGGCGGTCTACAGCGAGGCGGAGGATCTCATCCACATTGGGGCATATGTCAAGGGATCGAGCCCGAAGATTGACGCCGCGATCCAGCGGATTGACGGCATCAACGAATTCCTCTGTCAGGACATTTACGAAGTGACCTCCTACGAGGAGACGGAGCAGCGTCTGCTCTCCGCCGTGGGCAAGGCTGCGGCACCCGCAGCACCGAGTGCTGAGGCAGCATCATGAAAAAATTTCGATTTCAGCTCGAGACCCTGCTCAAGGTGACGCGCATGAAGAAGGAGGAGGCAGAGGTTGCCTTCGCCGAAGCCGTGCGCCGTCTCGAGGATGCACGCGCATATCAGCGTCAGCTGCTCGAGGAGATGCACCAGGGGCAGCAGGACTATGAGAGACTCTCACGAGAGGGGACGCGCATCAAGATCGGCACACTCATGAGCTTCAACCGCTTCTTTGGATGGAAGCGACAGCAGATTGAGGATCAGCAGCAGGTGATCCTGCAGGCAAGTGCCGAGCGGCAGAAGCGCCTCAAGGTACTGATGGAGCAGATGAGTGCCCTCAAGAGCATCGAAAAACTCAAGGAAAAGCGCCTTGCAGAGTACAAGGCGGAGGTCTTGCAGGAGGAGCAGAAGATGCTCGACGAGATCGGCCTGCAGCTGACCATGCGAAATAGGGAATTGGAGGAAGCAGTATGATGGATCTTTCGGGCGTCCAGCAGATACAGGCGCGCATTGCGGAGATTGAGGGGCAGTTCTCCCTTCAGAATCAGCAGCTTCCGGGTATGGATTTTGCCGCCAAGCTGCAGCGGGAGATCGATAAGAATACAGCGTCTGCGGCAGGAAAGGCGAATGCCACGCAGCGCGTGCAGGAGACAAACGCAGCACATCAGTCAGTGGGGGCCGCACAGGAAGGTCTTGCGAATCCCGACCTTGCACGCATGATTCACACGGCGGCCGCGAAATATGCCGTCGACCCGAAGCTCGTCTCTGCCGTTGCAGAGGTCGAGTCCGGCGGTGACCAAAATGCCGTTTCATCCGCAGGTGCGGTCGGCATCATGCAGCTGATGCCGGAGACGGCAGCAGGGCTTGGTGTCAATCCCTACGATATGAAGAGCAATGTCGAAGGTGGCGCGAAGTACCTGCGCGAGATGCTCGACACCTTTGACGGCGATGTGAAGAAGGCGGTTGCCGCCTACAATGCGGGACCGGATGCAGTGAAGGCATACGGCGGCGTTCCTCCGTATGCAGAGACGCAGAACTACGTGACGAGTGTTCTGGATATCTATCACTGAACGCATTGGGCACTGACAGGGGAAGAGAAAGAGGGCAGGGAATTCCATGTGGAAGAAATTGAAGATCCTATTCATACTGATCTTACTCCTCGTGTTGATTGCGGGAGGTTTTGCGCTCGGCGTCTATCTCCGTCTCTTTGACACGCAGGCGCTCAATGAGCAGTATGGGCTCCACGAGCTTCCCGTCGTCGGCGAGTACTTTGTTCCGCCGGCGGGAGAGCAGCACAATGCAGCCGAGACGGCGTCGTCACCTCCCGCATCAGCGGGCACTCCGGCATCCGCTGCGGCGGCACCGAAGAAGGCTCCTGAGAATGTGAAGATCACGAAAGAGGAGATCGAAAAGCAGCAAAAGGAGCGCGAGGCGGCGGAAAAGAAACGTGTGACAAAGCTTGCGCGCCTCTATAACGACATGAAGGCGGCAGATGCAGCAAAGGTCATGGAGAGTCTGGATATCGACCTCTGCATTGCCATCCTTCAGCGCATGGACGAGGGAAATGCAGCAAAGGTCATGGCAGCATTCGAGCCGGAGCGCGCTGCCCAGATCACACAGATCATCTATGAGGGCGTGCCGCAGCGCACGCGGAATGCACGCAATGCAGCTGCAGCGCAAGTACCCGGCATAGAACAGGGGGAAGAGGCTGCGCCGCAGCAATAGGGGAGACAGAGCACAGGATAGAGAGAACCTGCGAAGGAGCCGGGAGGCTGTTTCGCAGGTTTTTATCCGTTTATTGTTTGGGGGGATACATTTGCGCCGCATATTTTTACTGCTTGCCGTCGTGCTTGTCTCTGTTCTTGGCATCACCTTTGCCGCACATTCTGCGGAGGCGGCATTTAGTGACCGCGCAAAGGAGATGGCAAAGATTACGGGGGTGCGCATCGGAAAGACCGATGGGAATGTTCGCATTGTCATCGACTCGGATCGTCCTGTCTCCTATCAGCAGAGCGTGCTTGCAAATCCAACACGCATCGTTGTGGATGTGCAGAATGCGTGGATTGCGCCCGAGGCGAAGAAGAATACGGCGGTGGATTCGCCGTTCGTCTCAGGCGTGCGTGTGGCACAGTTCGACGCGACGACGGTGCGCATCGTGGTGGAGACCTCGGTGGGAAAGGACGGATATGAGGTCTTTTCTCTCGATGGGGGAAAACCGCGCATTGTTATGGACTTTGGTGCAGCGCCATCAGGAAATGTGACGAAACCGGCGCGCGATGATGAGCCTGCTGTCACCCCCTCCCTCCCGTCACAGGCGGACGAGGATGAAGAGGAGGAAGAGGATGTGCAGGATTCCCGTCCACGGGATCAGATTGACCGCGATCTGGATGCCATCACGGGGCTAAAGGGACGGAAAATCACTATCGATCCCGGACACGGCGGCAGCGACTCGGGGGCGATCGGACCGACGGGCATCATGGAGAAGTCCGTGACTCTGCGTGTCAGCCGCGAGCTCAAGCGCCTCCTCGAGGCGGAGGGTGCAACGGTCATCCTCACGCGTACGGACGATACGGAGGTCTCGCCCAAGGGGGCAAGCGCCACCTCCGTCGAGGAGCTACAGGCACGCTGCGATATTGCAAACAGGGCAAAGTCGGACATCTTCCTCTCGATTCATGCGGATGCGTTCACGAACCGCGAGGTGAAGGGGACGACCGCGTATTACTACACGCAGGGCACAAAGCAGTCCAAGCGCCTTGCCGACTGCGTGCGCACGGCGCTCATCGACTCCATCGGGACGATTGACCGAGGGACACAGACGTGCAATTTCTACGTTGTGAAACATACGGATATGCCCGCAATTCTCGTGGAGATCTCCTTCATCTCGAATCCCGATGAGGAAAAGATGATGAATAGTGCCGAGGGTGTCAAAAAAATCGCGCAGGGAATTGCGGACGGCATTGCCGATTACTTTGGATAATATCATCGGATAATACCTTTAGAAGGGAGGGAGATTTTGCAGGAAGTCCACGGCTATCCGGCGCGTGCGCGCCAGTTCTTCATCGTGCTGCTCCCGATTCTCATCACGCAGATCTCCCTCATGGCGCCCGGCTTCTTTAATACGGTTATGGCGGGACATATCAGCAAGGAGGATCTGGCGGGCGTTGCCGTCGGGGCAAGCATCTTCTTCCCCGTGTTTGGTGCTTTTGTCGGGCTCGTCTCGGGTCTGACGCCCGTGATCGCACAGCATTACGGCGCGCGGCAGACGCTTGCAATTCGGCGCGTCGTCCAGCAGAGTTTCTACTGGTCGACGCTTCTTGCTATACTCCTGCTCGTATGCGGTGTGCTGACCGTTCCGGCGCTCGTGCACGCGCTCGCACTCGAGCCTGTGGTCGAGCAGATCACGATGGACTATCTCTCCTATATTGCGCTCGGCATCATCCCCATTGCGCCTGCGAGCGTGCTGCGCAACTTCATCGACGCGCACGGGCGGACGCGCCTTACCATGTATATCACGATGACGACGATTCCAATCAACGTCGTACTCAACTATATCTTTATGTACGGTGCATTTGGCGTCCCTGCCTTTGGCGGGGCGGGCGCGGGACTTGGTGCGGCGCTGAGTTACTGCGTCTTTTTGGTGCTGAATATACTCGCCGTTCTCCGGATCAAGCAGTTCGCCGGCTATTATGTGCTTGCGCGTCTGCCGCGTCCGATTCTCGGCGACTGGTGGGCACTGCTCAAGATATGTGTCCCGATCGGACTCACGGTGTTCTGCGAGCAGAGCATCTTCGGGGCGGTCGGTCTCCTCATGGCGGCGTACGGGACGACCGTGCTCGCCGCGCATCAGGCGGCGATGAACTTCACCACGATTGTCTATATGCTGCCGCTCTCGGTCTCGATGGCGATCACGATCCTCGTGGGCTTTGAGGTCGGCGGCGGCCGCGAGAACGGCGCACGCGCCTATATTCGTCTCAGCCGTGTCCTCACGCTCGTCTTTGTCGGCATGATTGCACTCGCACTTGCGGCGATGCGCGACTTCGTGGCGGCGCTCTATACGACGAATCCCGAGGTGCAGGAGCTCCTGCGCGTCTTCCTCCTCTATGCGCTCGTCATGCAGTTCTGTGACTGCGTGAACGCACCCCTGCAGGGAGCACTGCGCGGCTACAAGGATGTCACGGTCACGTTCTGGCTCGCCGTGCTCTCGTTCTGGGGCATCGGTCTGCCGAGCGGCTACGTGCTCGCGGGCTGGACGGAGCTTGGCCCATTCGGCTACTGGGTGGGGCTGAACGGCGGCATCATCGTCGGCGCAGTCATGCTCATGATCCGCCTGCGCGTGATCGAGCAGCGTATGCGGCGGGCGAAGATGCAATCTGTTTGAGGTCTGTCATGTATACAGAAAACAGTCCCTGTCCGTGAAAAAAATCCTATTGAATTTCCTAGAAAACGTGGTATGATGTAGCGCATGAGGGGAAAGATACTCATAGGACAGTTCTCATAGTAAAAAAATATCCGACTATGTGATTTTTTTCACTATACAACAAGGAGTGGGGTCATTATGCCAGATCAGAAGCATATTGTCATCGTCGGCGCAGGGTTCGGAGGTGTGCGTCTTGCCAAGGAACTTGCCAAGGAAAACGTGCGTATCACACTTGTAGACCGTCACAACTACCATCTGTTTCAGCCGCTGCTCTATCAGGTGAGTACAGCAGTTCTTTCGGCAGGTGAGATCGCCTATCCGACGCGTGAGTTTTTCAAGAACTACAAGAATGTGGAGTTCTTTCTCGGCAAGGCGACGGGCGTCGATCAGGAGCGCCGCGTACTCATGACAAATCACGGCGAGATCGCGTATGACTACCTTGTGCTCGCGGCGGGCGCAACGACGAATTTCTTCGGCAATGAGAGCGTTGCGCGCAATTCCTACGCCATGAAGACCCTACAGGAAGCGATGACCCTGCGTAGCCATATCATCCACGAGTTCGAGCGTGCATCGAAGAAGACGGATCCCTCACTGACGGAGGAGCGGCGGCGCCATCTGAACTTTGTCATTGTCGGCGGCGGCGCGACGGGCATCGAAATGGCGGGTGCGCTGATGGAGCTCATCCAGATTTTTAAGAAGGAGTTCCATTCGATCAACTTTGACGAGGTTCATGTCACCCTCCTCGAGGCGATGGGCTCCGTCCTGCCGATGGTGCCGCCCGATCTGCAGCAGTATACGATCGACGTGCTCCGCAAAAAGGGCGTCGACGTACGCCTCAATACGGCGGTCACGGAGTACGACGGGAACGATCTAAAGCTGAACAACGGCGAGGTTGTCCCGACCAAGACGGTCATCTGGGCGGCAGGCGTGCGCGCACAGGATTTCATCAAGGACTGTGGCAGCAAGGTGGATCGCGCGGGGCGCATCATCGTGGAGGAAAATCTTCTCGTGCCCGGCAGCGACCATGTCTTTGCTATCGGTGACTGCGCGAATTTCCAGCATGGAGGACTCGAGCGTCCGCTCCCGACGGTTGCGCCTGTGGCGACGCAGGAGGCCATGCAGGTCAAAGAGAATATCATGGCGCTGATTGCAGGCAAGACCCCCGATCAGCTTGGCAAATTTGTCTACAAGGATCTCGGTGCAATGGCGACGATCGGCAAGGGCGAGGCTGTTATGAACGGCCCCATGCCCCTACTTGGCTTCACGATGAAGGCAAAGGGGTTTGTCGCTTGGTTCGCATGGATGTTCGTTCATCTCATTCGCCTTGCGGGAAAATATTCGGATTTCACGGTCTCTGTCAAGTGGATCTGGAATTTCTTCTTCGGGACGCGCGTCTCTCGTATCATTCTCAGTAAGATGGAGTAAAGGCTGCCGAATTACTTGCACACCGCGCTATTTTATGCTATACTTGCGCGGTAATGAACGCAGGGCGTTTGTTTATGACTCGTTCTCGGCGAGACAGCCGAGTTCAACCAAGTGTGCACAAGCGTGCTTGTATCCGGCAAAAGAAACGAGGTGTATTTACATGAAAGAGGGAATTCATCCCGAGTTCTTCGAGGCGACGGTGACGTGCGGCTGCGGCAATACGTTCACGACCGGCTCGACGAAGAAGGATCTGCGCATCGACGTCTGCTCGAAGTGCCATCCGTTCTTCACGGGGCGTCAGCGCGACGTTCAGGCGGGCGGACGCATCGAGAAGTTCCAGAAGCGTTACGCGCGGAAATAGCAGCGTAGGTGAGGCGCACTGCGCCTTGCCTCTTCGCCGCACGACAACAGGGAGAGGCTATTGTACGAGAGATCGTGCAATAGCCTCTTTTTTCTACGAAAAATGTCATGGAAAATTTCAGGCGTGTCACCCCACACATCCACAGGATAGATTCATTTTTCGCAACAGTATCATAGAGCAAAGGAAATCCTATGCCAAAGAAAATAACTGACCTTGCGGTCGGCGGGCAGGCGGTCATCGAGGGGGTCATGATGCGCGACGCGAATAAGACCGCGACCGCCGTGCGCCTCCCAAACGGGGAAATCGAAGTGGAGACGCATCCCGTCACGTCGATCCGTGACCGCTATCCAGTCCTCAACCTGCCGCTGATTCGCGGCTCTGTTATCATGGTCGAGTCCCTCGTCATCGGCATGCGTGCCCTCTCGTTCTCCGCACAGGCGGCGGGCGAGGAGGACGAGCAGATGACAAAGAAGGAGATCGCGATGACGATCCTCTTTGCACTCGTCCTTGCGAGTGTGCTCTTCATCGTCATCCCGACGGGAGCGGCGCATCTCGCTGCCTCGTATACGGACGATCCCGTTGTGTTCAATCTCATCGAGGGCGGCATCCGCCTCCTCGTGTTCCTCCTCTATATATGGGGCATCTCCTTTATGGGCGGCATCCGCCGCGTGTTCCAGTACCACGGCGCGGAGCATAAGACAATCCACTGCTATGAGGCGGGGGAGGCGCTGACGGTGGAGAACGTGCAGAAGTTCCCGCGGCTGCACCCGCGCTGCGGTACAAATTTTTTGCTGATCGTTATGGTCGTCGCCATCGTCTTTCACGTATTCTTCGGCTGGCCGGATCTCTGGCTGCGCATCCTCTCCCGCCTTGCCGTCCTGCCCGTGGTCGCGGGTGTCTCCTATGAGATCATCCGCTTTGCAGGACGCAGTGAGAACCGCATCGTGCACATCCTGATCACACCGGGGCTGTGGCTGCAGTATCTGACGACGCGCCCGCCCGCCGATGAGATGATCGAGGTTGCGATTGAAAGCCTCAAGGCGGTACTGCCGCCCGAGGACATCCCCGCAGGAAGTGGAAACTACCGAAAGGAAGTAACGTGTTAACCAAACTCAATGCCGTTGCGGACAAATATCATGAGCTTGAGGCGCTTCTCAGCGATCCCTCTGTGATGGCAGATATGGAAAAGTGGCAGCGCTATACGCGCGAGCATGCCGCGCTTACCCCGATCATCGAGGCGTACGATGCCTATCGACAGGCGCTCGCGACCATCGAAGAGGATAAGGAAATGCTCGCCGAGGCGGATGCCGAGATGAAGGAAATGCTCGCCGAGGAGATCGCAGAGGCGGAGGCGCGCCGCGATCAGCTGGCGGAGCAGCTGCCGATTCTTCTCCTGCCGCGCGACCCGAACGACGATAAAAACGTCATCGTCGAGATACGCGGCGGCGTGGGCGGCGAGGAGGCGGCACTCTTTGCCGCGAGCCTCTTTCGGATGTATGCGCGCTATGCCGAGCGGCAGGGCTGGCGGACGGAGATCCTGAGCAGCAATCCAACGGAGATCGGCGGGTTCAAGGAAATTTCCTTTCTTGTGAATGGAGCGGGGGCGTACAGTCGTCTGAAATACGAAAGCGGCACGCACCGCGTCCAGCGCATTCCCGTCACGGAGTCGGGCGGGCGCATCCACACGTCGGCGGTCACGGTCGCAGTGCTCCCCGAGGCGGAGGAGGTCGAGGTCACGGTCGATCCGAATGATCTGCGCATCGACACCTACTGTGCATCGGGAGCGGGCGGACAGTACGTCAACCGTACGGAAACGGCGATCCGCATTACGCATATTCCGACGGGCATTGTCGTGCAGTGCCAGGATGAGAAGTCCCAGCTCAAGAACCGTGAGAAGGCGATGAAGGTGCTGCGCGCACGGCTCTATGACCGCGCACAGCAGGAGCAGGCGGATGCCGTTGCCGCCGACCGCCGCAGTCAGGTCGGTTCGGGTGACCGCAGCGAGCGTATCCGTACGTATAATTTTCCGCAGGGGCGCGTGACCGATCACCGTATCGGGCTGACGCTTTATAAGATTGACGCCGTTCTTGATGGGGAACTCGACGAAATTCTCGCGGGACTCATCACAGCGGACCAGGCGGAACGGCTGAAACGGGTGAACTGATGGCGGATGCTGTTTGGACGATTGCACGGCTCCTCACATGGACGACAGACTTCTTTCGGGAGCATGACATCGAGAATCCGCGCCTCGATGCAGAGGTTCTGCTCTCTGCTGTGCTGGGCAAGGATCGGATGTATCTCTATGTGCATTTTGACGAGCCGCTTGAGCCGGCAGAGCTCGCGCAGTTCCGCGTCTCTGTGAAGGAGCGGGCGGCACGTATGCCGCTCGCCTACGTGCTCGGGCGGCGTGAGTTTATGGGACTCGACTTCCGCGTCACGCGCGATACGCTGATTCCGCGTCCGGATACGGAGGTGCTCGTGCAGTGTGCGGTGGATTTCCTGCGTGCACGCGCGGAAAACGGGGCGGACGATCTGCGTATTGCCGATGTTGGAACGGGCACAGGGGCGATTGCACTCTCTGCCCTTCACTATACGGAGGGGACGTGCGCGGATGCCGTGGACATCTCACCTGCCGCCGCCGCAGTTGCGCGGGAGAATGCCGAGGCATTGGGGCTGCTGGAGCGCATTGAGATTCAGGTCGGTGATCTGCTCACACCGCTTGCGGGGCGCAGCTATGACATGATCCTCTCGAACCCGCCCTATATTCCGTCCGCTGATATTGCGGGGCTGATGCCGGAGGTGCGCAGCTATGAGCCGCATCTTGCGCTCGACGGCGGTACGGACGGACTGGACATCTACCGCCGATTGACGGCAGAGGCACCCGCGCTCTTGAAGGCTGGCGGCGGGATCGCTGTTGAGGTTGGAATCGGCGAGGCGCACGCTGTTGCGGCATTGATGGAGGCGCATCCGCGCATTGTGCGGACAGAGACGCTGAAGGATCTCGGCGGGATTGAACGCGTGGTGATGGGGTATACGGAGTGAGGAGGGAAAGCATGGATACGGAGATTCTTCGCCCGACTGCTCCCGCAGATTTTGAGCGTGCCGCGGATTTCATTCGAAGCGGCGCGCTTGTTGCATTTCCTACGGAGACGGTCTACGGACTCGGTGCAAACGGTCTGGATGCGGCGGCGTGCGCCCGTATCTATGAGGCGAAGGGGCGTCCCTCCGACAATCCGCTCATCCTTCATATCGCAGACCTTGCGATGGCAGACACCGTCGCAGCCGCTGTGCCGTCCGTCGCCGCACATCTCCTCACGGCGTTTGCGCCCGGACCCCTCACCGTCATCCTGCCGAAGGCAGCGCATATCCCAGACATCGTGACGGGAGGGCTGCCGACCGTCGGGGTGCGCTGCCCCGATCACGCTGCTGCGCGTCGTCTCATTCGTGCGGCGGGTGTTCCGATTGCTGCGCCGTCCGCGAATACCTCGGGGCGTCCGAGTCCGACGACGGCAGCCATGGTTCATGCGGATATGGCGGGACGCATTCCACTCATCCTCGATGGCGGCAGCTGCCGCCTAGGGGTGGAGTCCACAATCGTCGACTGCACGGAGGAGGGGATTGTCACCATTCTGCGCCCCGGCGCAATCACACGCGAGATGATCGCGGCGGAACTGCCGCACATCGCGGTGCGCATGGATGCGGCGCTCACAGCGGCGGACGAAGCGCCGCGTGCACCCGGCATGAAGTATACGCACTACGCACCGCGCGTACCGCTCACGGTCTATGTGGGGGCGGGGACAGATGTCGCAGCAGTACTGGGGGAGGAGATCCTGCGCCGTACGGCGGCGGGGGAGCGGCCCGCACTCATCGCAAGCGATGAGACCATCGCGGCGCTTCGTGACCTCATTCCTGCGGTGTATACGTATCACTGCGGTGCGCGCGGCAATCACAGCGCATTTGCTGCCTGTCTCTACGACGCGCTCCGCCATTTTGACGATATGCCCGTGACCTCCCTCCTCGCCGAGGGAACGGGGGAGGAAGGACTCGGACGTGCGATCATGAATCGCCTGCGCAAGGCAAGCGGCGGGGCTGTTTGCTTTGTGTAAAGCGTGCGTGCGTTGTGTAAATGCCTCGTTCTGGAAGCGCGCGAACGCAAACAAAAACCGACAGCCGCTCTGTTTCGAGCAAGCTGCCGGTTAGATCGCTATTATCATAAAGTTTAAACACGTTCCTTATTCAGTTGTTTGCATCGGGCAGAACACCTCTGAACTGCTCGACCGTGTATTGTACGTTCAGCTGAAACCGTTTTGGAGATCTCTGATATCATCCAAATTTGCGCGCTTGGTTTTCGAAAAACGAATCGTACAGAGAAAATTGTCATACCCCGACGTTGGGGCAGACGGCGCCGCAGCCATTCCTTGCTGACACAATGCCATCATGAGGTTTGCTCGATTGGCAGCCTCGCATCTTCTTCAAAGAAGCATTCCCATCAGGGGGCATGGTCACCGCGCTGAATGAAATGTGTCAATAGACATTCTCCTTTCCATCATATTCACGTTTTAGGAGAGATATCTCTTTTCTTGCATTTATCATATCATAAATGACGGCATTGTGCAACCATTTTTTGGAAATGATTGGAGAAGTGTGTGTTTTCAGCATTGCTCAACCTTTTCTTTCCCCCGCGCTGTCCGAACTGTTCCGCTTATGTGGAGGACAGAGGCACGTTTTGCGCTGTGTGTGAGCGGCGACTCATTCATGTGCACGCCCTCGCACGCCCGCAGGAGTTCTTGTCCGATCTCGACGGTATCTGGGCGTTTGCGCATTATCGTGAGGGCGTTCGCAATCTCCTGCGCGCGCTGAAATATCAAAGGAAGAAGTCTGCGCTCCCCGCACTGCACACAATCTTGGCAGCGGGGGAAGTGCCTCTTGCACAGCTGCCGCATCCCCTGACTGCGGTTCCAGTCCCTCTCTCGCCAGAACGCCTGCGCACGCGCGGCTTCAATCAGGTGGAGGAGATCTTTGCACCATGGCTTGCGGCACATGATATCACGCTCGCTCCGCTCCTCGTCCGCACGCGTGAGACGGCGCCGCTCTATGCACGTACGCGCGCAGAGCGGCGGCAGGAACTCCGCGGTGCTTTTGCCATGGCAGAGAGCGCGCATGCTGCGGGGAAAAATATCCTGCTCGTGGACGACATCATGACGACGGGAGCGACGCTTGGCACATGCGCGCGCACACTGAAGCGTGCGGGGGCACATCATATCTATGCGTTCGTTTTGGCAAGCGAGCATCTGTGATGTATGTCATAGGACATCTGCCAATGTGCTTGTAAAAAGTACGGGAAAGTCCTATAATGAATGTGTATTATTATGGGGGATTCCATCGAAAGTACCGACATGAGCCCCTATGCGGCTGTATGATCGGTGCTTTTGTTGTTTAGGAGGGGTTCTATTGCAGATGAATGGTGCACGCGCTCTCTTGGAGAGTCTGAAGGCGGAGGGGGTTGAGGTCGTGTTCGGATATCCGGGCGGCGCTGTCCTCACGCTTTACGATGAAGTGTATAAAATGAAATTCCCGCATGTTTTGACGCGCCACGAGCAGGGCGCGGCACACGCGGCGGACGGTTACGCCAGAGCCACGGGCAAGGTCGGCGTTGCCTTTGCGACCTCGGGTCCGGGCGCAACGAATCTTGTGACAGGTATCGCAACGGCACACATGGACTCCGTCCCAATGGTCTGCATCACGGGGCAGGTGGCGAATCCGTACATCGGCAAGGATTCGTTTCAGGAGGCGGACATCGTCGGCATTACGACGCCGATCACGAAGCACAACTATCTGGTCAAGGATGCCGCTGAGCTGCCGCGCGTGGTCAAGGAGGCGTTCTACATCGCACGCACGGGGCGTCCCGGCGTCGTGGTCATCGATGTGGCAAAGGATGTATTCGATACGCCGATCGACTATGAATACCCTGCCCATGTGGATCTGCACGGCTATACGGATCATATTCCGTTTGACATGGAGAGTGTACGTGCGGCAGCCGAGGCACTGTCAACGGCGCGCCAGCCCCTTCTCTTCGTCGGGGGCGGTGTCGTGCTCTCGGATACGGCAGCGTATGTGCGCGAGATCCTTGCGCTCACGGGGATGCCCTCCGTCGCGACCCTGATGGGAATCGGCGGCGTTGCGGCAGAGACCGAGGGCTATACGGGCATGGCGGGCATGCACGGCTCCTATGCGTCCAATATGGCGATTCAGGAATGCGATCTTCTGATCGCGCTCGGCACGCGCTTCAGCGATCGCGTGACAGGGAATACGGCGGCATTTGCACCAAAGGCAAAGATTGTTCATTTTGATATCGATCCCGCGGAACTCAATAAAAATGTGCGCGTGGACATCCCCATCATCGGGGATCTGAGGCAGACGCTGCCCGCGTTCGTGGATGCCGTGCGTGCGGTGCAGGACGACCTCGCTGTGCGCTTTCGTCCATGGCGCGGTGAGGTGCTCTCAATGGAGCGCGCGCATCCGCTCGGCTGGAAAAAGTCGGAGGACATTCGCCCCGAGGAGCTCATCAGCCGTGTACGTGAGCTTGTCCCGGAGGATGCCATCTGCGTCACGGATGTGGGACAGCATCAGATGTGGGCGGCGCAGTTCTTCGGCTGCCACGAGCCGCGCCACTTCCTGACCTCGGGAGGACTCGGCACGATGGGCTACGGCCTGCCCGCAGCGATCGGCGCGAAGCTCGCCTGCCCCGATCAAGAGGTTGTGCTCATCACGGGGGACGGCAGCATCATGATGAACTGCCAGGAATTTGCGACGATGGCGGACAATGATATCGATGTGAAGATTGTCATCGTACACAATTCGATTCTCGGCATGGTCGGACAGTGGCAGCGGCTCTTCTATAGCCACCATTACTCTGCCTCGGAGCTGAAGGGCAAGACCGACTTCGTAAAGCTCGCCGAGGCGATGGGCGTCGCAGCCTGCCGCATCGAGACGCGGGAGGAGTTTGCGGAGGTTCTGCCGCGTGTGCTGCGTGAGAAGGGCGCGCGCCTGATCGATGTGATCGTGCCGGAGGAGGCGGATGTCGTCCCGATGGTGCCGGGCGGCAAGCGGCTGGATCAGATGGTGCTGGGAGGTCGATAAGATGGATAAGTATTTGCTTGCCGTACTCGTAGACAACAAGCCAGGCGTCCTGACGCATATCGCGGGACTCATCAGCCGCCGTGCGTTCAACATCGAGAGCATCTCCGCGGGCTACACGGAGGAGACGGATGTCACACGCATCAACATCGTCGTTTCGGTCGCCTCGGAGAACGAACTGCGGCAGGTGGTTACGCAGCTCTCGAAGCTGATTGACGTGGTGAAGATCGTCAACCTCACGCAGTTTGAGTCCATCACGCGGGAACTCGTGCTCATCAAGGTACACGCGACGAAGGAGAACCGCGCGGAGATCATCGACGTGGTGAACATCTTCCGCGCGCGCATCGTAGATGTCGGCGTGGAGAATGTCGTCATCGAGCTGACGGGGGATGCGAAGAAGATTGACGCACTCTCGGAGCTGCTCTCGGACTACGGCATCATCGAGATTGCGCGGACAGGAGCGATTGCGCTCTCGCGCGGTCCCGTCCCCGTGAAACAGATGTAAAGGACGCTCGTTCCATTGGGCTGACGTGCGTTCTTGTGGTATCACCTCCTCAGCGGAGGTGGCGATTAAAATGTCTAAATTTTTGAAATAAAGGAGAACTTGCCATGAATTTCAGAAAGTGGGGGCTTCTACTCCTGCCGGCTGCCTGTCTTGGGCTTCTCGGCTGCGGGCTGACAGGGGGCAATTCGGATCGCGTCATCTATGCGAATTATGATGACAGCGACGGATTCTGTGCGCAGATCAAGGATGCCTTTGCGGCGAAGGCAAAGGCGGACGGCATCGAGGTCGAGTTCCTCGACGCGAAGAACGACGGCAATATGCAGATCGATCAGCTCAACGAGGCGATCAGCAACGGCGCTGGGGCGATCATCCTGCTTGCCGCCGATGGATCGAGCATCGTGAAGACCATCGAAAAGGCGAATGATGCGGGCATTCCCATCATTACGGTCAACCGCAGTGTCGCGGGTGGAACGGTGCTGCGTGCATACTCCGACGATGTGGAGGCGGGGCGCATGCAGGGCGAGTACATGGCATCCCATCTGCCGCCGAATGCAAAGATCGTCTACCTGCATGGGGAGGGAACGCAGGGCAGTGCTGTGGGACGCTGGGAGGGGTTCAAGGCGGCGTGTCTTGACAAGCGCCCTGACATTCAGCTGCTTTCCTCTGTCGATGCGGGCTGGAGCAAGGCAGAGGCCTTGAAGACCATGATGCTCTGGATGAATATGTTCCCCGAGATCAATGGCGTCGTTGCCGGAAATGATGAGATGGCGCTCGGTGCCCTTGCTGCACTGAAGGGCGCAAACCGCCTTAAGGGGTGCCTCATCTCGGGCGTAGATGCAAGTCCTGCGGGGCTTGCCGCTGTTGAGGCGGGCGAGATGGTGCAGACCGTCAAGCAGGATGCAAAGGCGCAGGGTGAGGGAGCGCTTACGCTCGCAGAGGGATTCCTGAAGGGGAATCCGCCCTCCGGCGATCTCGCCATTCCCTTTACATCCATAACAGCAGACAACGTTGCACAGGTGAAGTGAGGAGGAGAGCGCGATGAACATTCCATTCATTTCGGCGGACGCGATGAAGAACTATGCGGTGCGGACGAAAATATTCATCCTGTCCGTTTCCCTGCTGGCAGCGATGCTCCTCATTGCCGTCGTCGGCATCTACTCGAACTATCAGGCACAGCAGTCGCTGGATGATATGTATCATCACAATCTGATGTCGACGCAGTATTTGAATGATGCAAATACGCGGCTGCGGAAGATCAGCGTCAATGTCCCCTACCTCCTGCAGGAGGGCGTTCCGGCGGATAACCGCAAGATCCTCGTGGATGATGTACTCGGCAATCTAAGCGGCATCCGCCACGATATAGAGGAACTGAAGAAGATCGACACGAGCGAGCGCGCACAGGCGACGATCACGGAGCTCGACAAGAATCTGAGCATCGCCATAGATAAGGTCGGGGCGATCAACAATATGGGGACGACGCCCGAGGATCGCATTGCGATCTTTGACAATATCGCCTCACTCACGGTGATCTCAAGCAATATGGCAGTACTCACGCCGGACAACGTATTTCAGGGCAAGCAGGTCTTTGAGGCGAACAATGTGCGCTATCAGCGTACAATTTACAGCTTTGCCATCATCATCCTGATTGCGGTAGGCTTTGGCATGCTCGTGTCGCGGCGCATCGCGGATAATATCTCCGACCCGCTTGCCGCCTCCATCGGACATCTGAGTGCAGTCGCCTCCGGTGACCTCTCGCGTGAGATTCCGCGCGAACTCTCGGAGCGGCAGGATGAGATCGGTACGGTCGTCAAGGCGCTCGGCAAGATGCAGGGCTTTATGAAGCAGGTGCACGAAGAGGCAGAGCAGACCGATGCGATGGTCGCGGAGCTTGAGCAGATGCTGCAGGGACTCAACAACGATACGCAGGATATGTCTGCCGTGACAGAGGAGATGTCCGCCGGCATGGAGGAGACAGCGGCGTCCACATCGAGTGTCCAGCATCTCAGCGGTGAGCTGAATGACGGAATCAAGAGCGCGGCAGATGCAGCGCACGCGAGTGAGGAATATACGCGCGAGGTCGCGCAGCGTGCTGCCGATCTCCAGACGAGCATGGAGCAGTCGCGCCTGAACACGCGGAAGATCTACGGAGGAACGAAGTCCTCCGTGGAAGAGGCAATCGAGTCGGCGAAGGTCGTCGAGCAGATCGAGCAGCTCACACATGACATCGGAGAGATCGCCGAGCAGACGAACCTCCTCGCGCTCAACGCGAGCATCGAGGCGGCGCGTGCAGGCGAAGCGGGACGCGGATTTGCCGTGGTTGCGGGCGAGGTTGGAAAACTCGCCGAGCAGTCGCACGGAACGGCGGAGAAGATCAAGGGACTCACGGGACAGGTCACGGGATCCGTGCAGGCACTCTCGGACGGCACATTCAAGCTGCTCAGCTTCATTGATGAGAATATTCGCAGCGACTACGATCTGATGGACAAGACGGCGGTGCAGTACAAGGAGGACGCGGAGTACTTCCGCAAGAATGCTGCCGCGACCACCGCGCGCTCGCAGCAGCTCTTGAACTCCGTCAGTGAGATGAACGCGGCGATGGAGGGCATCCGCAACGCGACCCACGAGGGCGCAGAGGGCAATACGCGCATCGCGGAGAAGGTTGTCTCCATGGCGGCAGAGTACGAGGACATCCTCACGAAGATCCAGAGCTTCAAGGAAGGGACGGCACGCCTCAAGAACCTTGTGGCGGCGTTCAAAGAATAACCAAATCCAAAGCCTGCCCCGCCATAGCGCGGAAGAGGCGTCTTGAACGGGAGCATGAAGCATTTCGTCTTCATGCTCTTTGTTGTTTTTTTGACTTTTTTACAAAATATCTATTGACTTTTTGACTTAAAACGATTAGTATAGACATCGTAAGTTAGCACTCAGCAAATGAGAGTGCTAACACAATAAAAAGATTTGTATGAAACTAGGAGGCAGATACCATGATTAAGCCACTGGGCGAACGTGTTGTCATTGAAGTCGCGGAGAGCGATGTCACGACGGCGAGCGGCATTGTGCTCCCCGACACGGCGAAGGAAAAGCCGCAGAAGGGCAAGGTCGTTGCCGTTGGCACAGGAAAGCTGCTCGATAACGGCGAGCGTGCTGCGATGGAGGTCAAGGTCGGCGACGGCGTTGTCTTCTCGAAGTACTCCGGCTCTGAGATCAAGGTGGACGACAAGGACTACCTCATCGTTCGAGAGAGCGATATTCTGGCAATCCTGTAATAGATCGTAGTTTGGGAGGTAGTATCAATGGCAAAGCAGATTCTGTTTGATGAAGAGGCACGCCGCGCTCTTGGTCGCGGTGTGGACGCACTGGCAAATGCGGTTAAGGTTACGCTCGGCCCCAAGGGACGCAACGTTGTTCTCGACAAGAAGTACGGCGCACCGACGATCACGAATGACGGTGTGACGATCGCACGCGACATCGAACTCGAGGATCCGTTCGAGAATATGGGCGCACAGCTCGTGAAGGAAGTCGCGACGAAGACGAACGACATTG
>ERZ773099.1293-NODE-1293-length-18764-cov-34.160190_pt1 | contig 18764 bp, 13 predicted proteins | sample MGYA00511120_ERZ773099 | MGnify/ENA primary metagenome ERZ773099 (study PRJEB29015, sample SAMEA2738012) | human oral metagenome | biome: human oral; feature: human-associated habitat; material: dental | place: China | collected 2104 ...
CCCGGAGACGACCCGGGCGGGCCATCACGACCGGCCCCGCGCCCCGGCGCCCTTGACAACACCTCGTATCACACCCGGGGAACGCACTCAGAACCACTCCCCGAACAGCCTTCATAATATCGCCTCCCGGAAATACGACCAGACGCCCGCCGAATAACCTTCCTGGGACGTCGTGCGGGGCCCGCCGGTCCCGCGCCGCGCCAGCCCGCGGCGGGTGTCACGGGGACGACCCGAGGTTCCGACACGCGCTTTCCGTGCTCGCTGTCCGCGGCGGAGGTCGCGGGGATGGTCTTGATGCGTCTTCGGAGGAGGTTTGGCGCCCTGGGAGGATCGTTCGCGCTGGCACGTCGGGTGCGTTCGGCGACTTCCGCGTGATTCCGCGGTTTTTGTGGAGCCGATGCCGGGTGCGGGGCGGAACGATCCTCCCAGGGCGCCATTTTGCGCTTCAGGCCCCGCTTCCGGGAGGGGAATCCGTGTCCGGTGAGGCGCGTGTGGCCCATGGGGGCGGGTCGGGCTCCGCGGTGATGCCGGCCCGGGGCGCACGTGTCCGCCGGGGGCCGGCTTGGGCGAGTCGGGACCCGCGGGTGACCGACTTCGGCCCCCGGGCGCCGTCCGGCAGGTCGGGTGGGTCGGGATTCGCGACCCGCCCGCCGTCCGGGCCGGTGGGCCCGAACGGCGGCTGACGCGCCGGCACGACGGCCGAGCCGGCCCCGCCGCCCCCACCGGAGCCGTTTCACCCGATCTCGGCGAAGGCGGCCAGAATCTCGTCGGGCAGTCCCGCCGCCCGCAACCCGCCCAGCAGCGCCCCGCCGGTGGCCCCGGAGGCGATCACCCCCCACGCCCGGTCCTTGGCGCTGTAGGCGATCTGCGCCGCCTCGAGGATGGGCAGAGCCTCCTCCTTCAGCGACGGCGGCCGCGTGCGCACGCCGGTGAGCACCAGTTCGACGCCGTCGGCCGGTCGGACGGCGCCCAGGGCGATGTCGACGCCGGGGCCCAGCGCGAAGCCGTCGGCCGCGCGCGCCGTCACCACCGGCTCCCGCCCACCGGCCCCGGACCCGGCCCCGCTGCCGATCCCGACCCGGTCGGCCCGCAGCGACGCGTCGTCCACGCACAGCAGGTGGACGGTGATCTCCCTCTCGGCGGGGACGACGCCGTCGGGCCCGGTCTGCTCAATGGTCAGGCGGGCCGTGCCCCCGGCTCGGCCCCCGGCCCCGTCGCAGGCCCCGCCCGCCTCGTCCCAGGCGAGGGCGAAGCGGGTGCGCACGACGCCGTCCTCGCCCGGGTCGGGCGAGCCGTCGTCCTCCTCCAGGACGAACTCGCCGTCGGCCCCCGGCACGACGATGACGGACAGGCGGCGCGGATTGTCCCCGGCCGCCTCGCCCAGGTCCTCGGCGCCGACGACGACGGCGCCCGCGCGCGCCAGGACCGGCAGGCGGTCCAGCGGGCGCGAGAGGGTCAGGTTGCGCCCGGCGGCGTCGGGGCACTCGTAGCGACGGCCGGTGACGACGTCGAACCAGGTGCCCCGGGGCAGCCACGCGTCCTCGCGCGCCAGGGTGCTGACCGGGTCCGCGGGGTGGACGACGGGGACGATCACGAGGTCGCCGAAGAGGAACTGGGTGCGGTGGGCGTAGGCGCCCATCTGCGTGGGGAAGTCGTGGTAGAGCGGTCGGACGGGGCCGACGCCCTCGGCGCGGGCCCGGCGCGCCCACGTGTACAGGTAGGGCACGAGCCGGTGGCGCAGCCGCAGGTGGGCGTTCATGGTGGCCCGGGCGTCGCGGGAGAAGCGCCACGGCTCCTTGGAGTTGAACACCGAGTCCGTCGAGTGGAGCCGGTTGATGGGGGAGAAACAGCCCAGCTGGACCCAGCGGGCCGCCATCTCGTCGTCGCAACGGCCGAACATGTGCCCGCCGATGTCGTTGGACCACCAGTAGTAGCCGATATTGGCGGCGGTGGCGGTGAATTCGGGCTGGAAGCGCAGGGAGTCCCAGGTGATCACCGTGTCCCCGGAGAAGCCGATGGGCGTGCGGTGACTGGAGGCGTCGGCGAAGCGGGAGAAGGTGATGGGACGACGGCGGTAGCGCTCGACCCGGCCGTCGGCCCCGGTGCGGGTGCGCTCGCGCCCGGAGTCGAGGTAGTGGACGTGGTTGAGCATCCACAGCGGGTCCAGCCCCGGGATGTCGGTGACGCCTCCCTGCTGCCAGTCCAGCCACCAGAAGTCCACGCCCTGCTCCTCCAGGGGGTGGTGGGCGTGGTCGAGGTAGGCGGCGGTGAAGTCCTTGTCCCCGATGTTGAAGGGGATCTCGTCGCCGGAGGCGGGGTCCAGGCCGAGCCGGCGCATCATGGGCTCGTAGGCGGCCTCGTGGCGGCGGATGCCCGCGGCGGGGTGCAGGTTGAGGGCGACCTGCAGGCCGCGGGAGTGCAGGGCGGCCAGGAAGCGCTCCGGATCGGGGAACAGGTCGGTGTTCCAGGTGTAGCCGGTCCAGCCGTTGCCGATCGCCGGGTCGATGTCCACCAGGTGCCAGTCCATGTCGATCACGGCCACGGAGAAGGGCAGCTCCTCGGCCGCGAACCGGTCCATGAGAGCCAGGTAGGAGGTCTGGGAGTACTTGTGGAAGCGGCTCCACCAGTTGCCCAGCAGCGCGCGCGGGATGAGGGGCGTGGGGCCGGTCAGGGCGAAGAAGTCGCGCAGCGCCCCCCGGTAGTCCTGGCCGTACCCGAACAGGTACAGGTCCTCGTCCGGCGTGCGCCCGTCCACGGGGTCGGCGCCGGGGCGTGGGCGGACCCATTCGTCGCGCTGGAGCAGGAGCGAGGCGGAGTCGTCGACGACGGCGATGCCGTGGGTGGCGAGCAGGCCGGGGTCCAGGCGGGCCCGCCCGTCGACCTCGTCCAGGGTGCGGCGGGTGCCGCCGAGGTTGGTGGGGTAGGTCTCCTCGGGGTCCCAGGTATCGCCGTGGCGCCAGGCGCCGCCGTGGGGGCTGATGACGGCGGTGCGCAGGCTCACGGTCAGGCCCGAGCGGGAGAAGCCCCGGGAGGGCTGGTAGGTCAGGTGGAGGTGGGCGGTGAGGATCTCGACCCGGTCCTCCCCGCGGCGCACCTCGAAGTCCGGCACCGGGCCCAGGTCGCGCGAGACCACCAGCTGGGTGGCGGCGTCGACGAAGTCGCCGGTGCGGGAGTGCTCCATGCGGATGAGCCGGTCGGTCAGGACGGTGAAGCGGGCTCCGTCCGCCGTGACGACGGCGTCGGGGCGGGCCGGGGCGGGGCGGAGCCCGGCGGGGGCGGGGGACAGCGGTGAGGTCATGGATCAGCCCTTGACTGCGGCGGCGGCGGCGCCTGCGATGAAGCGCTTCTGGAAGATGAGGTAGACGACGAGGACCGGGATGACGGAGATCGTCGTGGCGGCGAAAAGACCACCGTAGTCGGTCCCGTAGCGGCCGTTGAAGGTGGTCAGACCCACGGCCAGGACCTGCTTGTCCTCGCTGTCCATCATGAGGTAGGGCCACAGGTAGTCCTCCCAGGACCACAGGAACTGGAAGATGGCCAGGGCCGAGATGGGGTTGCGGCTCATGGGCAGCACGATGCGGTGGAAGATGTAGATCTCGCCGGCGCCGTCGATGCGGGCCGCCTCGAGGATGGCGTCGGGGATGTCGCTCATCGACTGGCGGAACATGAAGATGCCGAACCCGGACAGGGCGGCCGGCAGGATCAGCGCGATGTAGTGGTCGCGCAGCCCCCAGGACGCGAACATGCTGTAGCGCGGGATGATGGTCACGGCCCAAGGGATCATCATGGTGCCCAGGATGAAGCCGAAGACGGCGTTGCGCCCCCGGAAGCGGTACTTGGCCAGGACGTAGCCGCACAGGCAGCTGGTGTAGATGGTCACCGCGGTGATGACCAGGGCGACCCCGAGGCTGTTGAGGAAGAAGCGGAGGAAGTCGAACTTGTCCTGCAATCCGGTGAAGTTCTCCAGGGTCCACTCCTGCGGGAGGAGGGACTGGCGGAGGCTGACGATCTCCCGGTTGGGCTTGAAGGCCGAGAAGAGCATCCACACGAAGGGGAACACCGTGGTGATCCCCAGCACCGCCAGGACGCCCTCCAGGACGATGGTCTGAATGCGCCGGCTCATCGTGCACCCCCGCTGCGGCGGTAGGACACGGAGAAGGACAGCGCGGTGAGGGCCGCGGTGATGACCAGGAGCACGAAGGCGATCGCCGAGGCGTAGCCGAAGTCGTACTTCTGGAAGGCCTCGTCGAAGATGATGTAGGAGATGAGGTAGGTGGACTTGCCGGGCCCGCCCTCGGTCATGATGAGGATCTGGACGTAGGCCTGCACGTAGCTGATGAGGGAGGTGATGACGACGAAGACCGTCATGGGCCGCAGCAGCGGGTTGATGACGTAGCGGAACCTCTGCCACGCCGACGCCCCGTCCACGCTCGCCGCCTCCAGGGCGTCCTCGGGCAGGGAGTGCAGGGCCGACAGGAAGAGGATGACGGCGTAGCCGAAGTCCTTCCAGACGGTCATGGCCATGACGGCGGGCAGGGCCCAGCGGGAGTTGTGCAGCCAGTTGAGGTCGATCCCCAGGAGGCTGTGGAAGACGCCGATCTGCGGGTTGTACATGAGCTTCCACACGTAGGCGATGGCCACCATGGGGGTGACGGTCGGCATGTAGAAGACGGCGCGGAAGAAGGTCTTGTGCCGCGTGACCCGGGACCAGATCGCGTAGGCCAGCGCCAGGCCGAGGACGACCCGCAGCGCGATGACGACGACCGAGAAGTAGGCCGTGTTGGTCAGGGACGTCCAGAACGTCGGGTCCGCCGCGATGTCGGAGTAGTTCTCCAGGCCGACCCACCGGTAGGTGCCGTTGAGGGGGTTCCACTGGTGGAAGGAGCCCAGGAGGGCCTGGACGATCGGGTAGACGAGCAGGACGGCGTTGAAGATGACGATCAGCGCCACGACGCCGTTGCGCAGCGATCGCTCGCCGGCGTACGCGCGCCTGCGGCCGGCGGCGGGGGCTCCGCCCGCGGCGGGGGTCCTGGGTCTGGTGGCGGGGTCTCCGCCCCCGGTGGGGATGGTGGTGGTGCTCATGATCGGGGCGGTGGGCGGTCGGGGCCGCCCACCGCCGGACTCCTGTTCTACTCGGCTGCTTCTGCTCGGCTCGGCCGCTCTACTTGGCCTCGTCGGCGTGGGCGTAGTCGCCCTCCACCGACACGAAGGAGGTCTTGGCCAGGTCGGCGTCGATCGCGGACTGCGCCGCGGAGAGCGCCGCGGGCGCCGCGGCGCCGTTGTACAGGACGTCGGCGACGGCGGTCTTCGCGTTGTCCTCCACGGTGGCGGGCATGGGGCCCGGCCAGATGTAGCGGTCGATCGAGCCCAGCGCCTTCATGACGGGGTGGGCGGCGATCTCGTCGTTGTCCGCCAGGGAGGCCGACGCGGGGAACAGGCTGTAGCGCAGGCACAGGTTCTTGAGCAGCTCGTCGCTGGTGAGGAAGAACTTCAGGAAGTCCTGGGCGGCCTCCTGGGCTCCGGCCGGGGCGTTCTTGTTGATGCCCGGGGTGGACTCGCCGTTGCAGCGGTCGTAGGCGTAGGGCGCGGCGCCCGCGGCGCCGACCGGCGTCTGGAAGGTGCCGAAGTCGATGGAGGGGTACTTGTCCTTCAGGGTGCCGTAGTAGTGGCCCCAGTTGTAGGTCATGGCGGACAGCCCCTGGCCGAAGGCCTCGTCGGAGTCGCTGCCGAAGTCGGGCGAGCCGACCTTGTCGACGCCGTACAGGTCGGTGAGGAAGGCGAGGTCGGCCTTGACGACGTCGGTGTCGAGCTGGACCTTCTTGCCCTCCTTGTCGAACAGGTTGGCGCCCGACTGGTAGTGCTTGCCGAGCAGGAGGACGTAGGCGGAGGTGTTGAAGTTGAAGCCGGCCTGGCTCAGCGAGCCGCCCTCGCCGATGGTCAGTTTCTTGGCCACCGCGCGGAACTCCTCCCAGGTCTTGGGGATATCCGCCTCCGCCAGCCCCGCGGCGGACCACATGGTCTTGTTGTAGTAGATGAGCCCCGTCATGAGGCCGTAGTCCAGGTAGTACACCCGGCCGTCGATGACGTGCCCGTTCACGCCGACGAAGTCCGTGCGGGCCGCGTCCAGGTCGATGTCGTAGGCGGCGCAGTACGGCAGGATGTTCTCGTGGTGGGAGTTGTGGATGTTGAAGATCGCGGGGCCCTTGTCCCCCTGGAGGGCGAGGGGCAGCTTGGTCCAGTAGTCGTCCCAGGGCTGGTTGACGATCTTGATCTCGACGTTGGGGTGGATCTTCCGGTAGGCGTCGGCGAAGGCGGTGAACTGCTCCTCGCCGTCCCACAGCCACCACTCCAGGGTGATGGGCTCGCCGTTGTTGACCAGGGTGTTGGGGTCGTAGGTCAGGGTGGTCCCCTGGACGGGCAGGCCCTTGTCCGCCGTCGTGTCCTTGGTGGGGCCGCCCGAGCCGCCCGAGCAGGAGGCGAGCGGGATCAGGGCGGCGAGGGAGGCGGCGCCGAGGAGGAACGAGCGGCGGGAGGGGTGCGGGGCGGGTGCCATGGGGACTCCTGTGTCTGAGGCGGAGGTGCCGGTCCAGCACAAGGTGTTGCGCTAAACCTAGTTTAACGGTACACCTCTGTCTGTAAGATGGTCAACACCGCAGCCGGACCCGGGAGGAACGACATGGCCACGCTTCGGGACGTCGCCCGGCTCGCCGGGGTCAGCGCCATGACCGTGTCCAACGTCATCAACGGGAGGGAGGGCAGGGTCTCCGCGGCGACCGTCGAGAAGGTGCGGGCCGCCGTCGAGGAGATCGGCTACGTCCCCAACGCCTCGGCCCGCTCCCTGGCGTCCTGCTCCTCGCGGATCATCGCCCTGGTCTACGGCGCCGTCCCGGGCCGCGCGGCCCTGGACTCGCCCTACGAGTCGCTCTTCGTGGGCGCCTGCGAGGAGCGGGCCCGCGGCGCCGGCTTCGCGCTCATGCTGTGCGGCGCCACGCGGGTGGCGGAGACGGTCTCCCAGCTGCGCTCCTGGAACGTGTCCGGGGCGGTCGTCATGGCGACCACCGCCATGGCCCCCCGCGACTTCGCGCGCCGCGTCGCCGCGCCGTCGGTGTTCGTCGACGCGTACGAGGACCTGGGCGAGGTCTCCCACGTCAATATCGACGACGTCGGCGGCGCGCGGATCGCCGGCGAGAAGCTGGCCGCGGCCGGGCATCGGAACATCGCCTTCGCCGGCCCCTCCACCGCCAGGCCGGGAGTGGTGCGCGCCAGACTCGACGGCCTGAGGCAGGGGCTCGCCGCGCACGGCGCGACCCTCGAGCGGCGCAACGTCTTCCTCGCGGAGGTCGACTTCGGGCAGGGGCAGGCCCTCGCCCACCGCCTGGCGGAGGGGCGCAGGGAGATCACCGCCGTCTTCGCCTCCGGCGACATCCTGGCGCTGGGGATCGTCGCCGGGCTGAGGCAGTGCGGCCTCGACGTCCCCGGGGACGTGTCCGTCGTCGGCTTCGACGGCCTGGAGATGTCCGCGTTCGCCGTCCCGCGGCTGACGACCGTGCGCCAGTCGGTGAGGGACAAGGCCACGACGGCCGTGGACTACCTCGTCGGGGCCATTGCGGCGGACGAGCCGGCCCCCCGCGGGACGATCCTGCCCGTGACCTGGATCCCCGGCGAGACCCTCGGGGCCCCGCCCGCCCCCGCGACGACCCGTGAAGGAGCAGCGCCATGACCGCACCCGACCCGCTCCACGTGCCCGAGGGCAGGGGCCACCCCTACGACCATGGCGACGAGGAGCGCGTCCCCCTGCTGCCGATCGCGGGGGAGCCCGTCAGGCTCGGGATCGTCGCGGGGCGCCCGCCGGCCGGGGCCGTCGTCGAGATCGAGACGCGCGCCGGCGCGCGCGAGCGCCTCGCCCTGGCGCCCTCCGACGCCGCGGGGCCGGTCATCGGGACCGAGGGGCACCTCGCCTCCGCGCAGGCGGCCGCCGTCGGCCCGACCGGCTGGACGGCGACGATCCCCCGGGCGCCCGAGGGGCCGTGGCGCTACCGCTTCCTCGTCACCGATCCCTCCGGGCGGGAGTCGCGCACCGACTGGTTCCCGGTGGAGTCGGCGCGGTGGACGCCCGGCCCCGCCCGGGGGGAGGCGGGGCGGCTGCGGTGCCGCCGGGCGCTCGGGGACTCGATCGCCTGGCTGACCTCGTCGGCCGGCACCCACGGCGTGCGCTTCGCCATGCGGCTGGAGCGCGGCGAGCACGTCGTCGGGCTCGGGGAGCGCTACGACGCGATCGACCAGCGCGGGCACGACGTCGACCTGCGCGTCTTCGAGCAGTACAAGGGGCAGTGGCGCACGCCCTTCACCTACTTCCCCGTGCCCTTCGCCCACGTCGTCGGCGCGGCGGGATGGGGGTTCCACGTGGCCGCCGCGGGCCGCACCCGCCTGGCCATCGCCTCCGACGACCCCGACGCGCTCATCGTCGAGATCGACCTGGGGCGGGCCGAGCCGTGCCCCGAGGTGGAGGCGCCCGTGTGGGACGGCTCCCCCCAGGAGGTCCTGGCGGCCTACACGGCGCGCACGGGGCGCGGCGAGGAGCTGCCCGAGTGGGTCTTCGGGCTGTGGGCCTCCGGCAACGAGTGGAACACCCGCGACAGGGTCATGGAGCAGGTCGAGCGCCACGAGCGGGAGGGGATCCCCGTGTCGGTGGTGGTCATCGAGGCGTGGAGCGACGAGGAGGGGTTCTGCATCTTCCGCGACTCGCGCTACCGCGGGGACCCCTCCCGGCCCTACTCCTACGAGCACTTCGAGTTCCCGGCCGACGGCGCCTGGCCCGACCCCGCCGGAATGGTCGCCGAACTCCACGACCGGGGCGTGCGCGTCATCCTGTGGCAGGTCCCCCTGCAGAAGGACGAGCCGGGCCTGGGCGCGCCGGCCGCCGCCCAGCGCGACGCCCTGCTGGAGTCCGGGCACGTCGTCCGCCGGGCGGACGGGCGCCCCTACGCCAACCGCGGCTGGTGGTTCCCCGGCGCGCTCATGCCGGACCTGACCACCGCGCAGGGGGCGCGGTGGTGGACGAGCTGGCGGCGCTACCTCGTCGCGGACGTGGGCGTCGACGGGTTCAAGACCGACGGCGGCGAGCACGCCTGGGGACGGGACCTGCGCTTCGGCGACGGCAGCGCCGGGGAGGCGGGGGCCAACCTCTACCCGGTGGCCTACGCGCGCGCCTACGGGGACCTCCTGCGCCGCGAGGGCCGGGCCCCCGTCACCTTCTCCCGCTCCGGATTCACCGGCTCCCAGGCCCACGGCGCCTTCTGGGCGGGCGACGAGGACTCGACCTGGGAGGCCTTCCGGGCCGCGATCCGCGCGGGGCTGACGGCCTCGGCCTGCGGCGTCGTCTACTGGGGGTGGGACATCGCCGGGTTCTCCGGCGACGTGCCCGAGGCCGAGCTCTACCTGCGGGCCTGGGGCGCGTCCGTCTTCATGCCCCTGATGCAGTACCACTCGGAGTTCAACGGGCACCGCGCCCCGTGCCGCGACAGGACGCCCTGGAACGTCGCCGAGCGCCGGTCCTGCCCGCGGCTCGTGGATCTCGCGCGAGAGCTCGTCGCGGTGCGCCAGGGCCTGCGCCCCTACCTGGTGGAGCAGGCCGCGCGGGCCCTGCGCGGCGGCAAGCCGCTCATGCGGGCCCTGTTCTTCGAGACCTCCGACCCGGCGATCTGGGACTACGAGACCGAGTACCTGCTGGGCGACGACATCGTGGTCAACCCCGTGACCGAGCCGGGGCGCGGCCCCTGGAGGACCTACGCGCCCGCCGGGAGCTGGATCGATCCGTGGACCGGCGAGCGGGTGGACGGGGGCGCCGTCCACGAGCGGGACTACCCCCTCGGCGAGGTGCCGGTGCTGGTCCGGGCGGAGCGGTGGGGGGCTCTGGGGCCCGTCTTCGCCGGCGGGAGATCCGGCGATCCGGACCCCGGCGGGGGGAGCCCCGCCGGCGCGCCCGTCACAGCTCGCCCATGACCCGGGACCTCAGGGCCAGGCAGGCCGCGCCCCGCGCCCAGTCGACCCGCTCGTGCTCGCGCACCGCGATCGTCGGGCTTCGCGCGCTCGCGCGCCGCACCGCCGCGATGCCCACCATCACCTGCTCCTCGAACAGCGAGGCGACCGCGGCGCGCTCGCCGGCCACGACGACGACCTCCGGCAGGGTGAAGGCGGCGAGCATTCCGATCAGGCGCCCCAGGCGCCGGGCGAAGGAGGCGCACACGGCCACGGCCGCCCGGTCGCCGTCGGCCGCGCGCCGCACGATCGCCTCGGCCCGCATCGGCCCGCCGCCCGCCGCCGCCCAGGCCCGCTCCAGGGCGGTGTCCGTCAGGCAGTCCATGGCCGGTGAGGCGACCGGCGGGCGGGCGCCGTCGGGAACCGGGATGGTGCCCAGGAGGCCGAGCTCGGCGTCGGGCGAGGTGATCACCCCGCCGTCGACGACCAGCCCGTAGCCCACGCCCACTCCCACCGTGACCAGCGAGAGGCGCCCGTGGTCCCGGCCCGCCCCGAACCACGCCTCGTGCTGGGTCAGGGCGGTCAGGTCGTTGCCGACCCGGGTCGGCAGGCCGGTGCGCGCCTCGGCCGTCGCGGCCAGCGGCACGCCGTGCCATCCCAGGAAGACCGCCTCGTCAACGGTGCGCCCGTCGCGGCTGGTGCCCCCCAGGCTAATGCCCAGGCAGCTCGGTGTGGCAGCCCCCCGGCGGCGGGCGAGCAGCTCGCCGACGACGTCGGCCAGCAGATCCGCCACCCGCCGCGGGTCGTGGCCCGGCAGCGGGCGGCGAGCCGTCTCCAGCACGTTCAGGCGCAGGTCGGTCAGCACGGCCGTGAGGGTGCGCGCCGACACGGAGACGCCCACGAGGCTCTCGGCGTCGGCCCGCAGCTCCAGGGGGGAGGGGGGCCTGCCCGCGCCCGAGGCCCGCTCGGGGCGGGTGGCCAGCAGGCCCTGCTCGACGAGGGGGGCGGTCAGGCGTGTGATCGACCCGGGCGAGATGCCGACCAGGCTCATGATCTGCGGGCGCGACAGGCGCCCGTGGCGCAGGAGGGCGAGAACGATCGCCCGCTGGGTCCCGCTCAGCTCCGCCCACGGGGAGGCGGGGGGCGTCGGGCCCCCGCCTGCGGACGGTGCGGCCTGGGCGGGCATGGGGCCATCATGCCCGATCCCGCGGAACCGACGGCATCGGGCTCGCGCGGGCGCGACGGGGAGGCGCCCGACGGCGGGGGCTTGTCACGTCGTTTATTTTGTAGCAAAATAATCTCGGGTCGCGGCCCCCGGGATCGCGACCAGACCCCACTCACCCACCTCAGCAAGGATGCACGGAGGTCCCTTCATGACAGCACTGAGCAGGCGCTCCTTCCTCGCCGCCGCGGCGGGGACGGCGGCGCTCGCGGCCGCCGGCGGACTCGCCGGATGCTCGTCCGGCGACGGCAGGGTCCATCTCGAGCTCTTCCAGTTCAAGAGCGAGGCCATCAACCTCTTCGACCGGATCTGCGCCGACTTCAACGCGGCCAACCCCGACATCGTCGTCACTCAGAACTTCCAGGCCAGCAACATCACCTCTCTGCGGGCCCGCCTGGTCAAGGGCGACATGCCGGACCTCATCACCATCAACGGCGACTACAACTACGGGGCGCTGACCAGGACCAGCATCTTCTACGACTTCGGCCGGACCGCCCTGCTCGACGGCGTCAACCCCGCCTTCGCCTCCATCCTCAACACCCTCGGCCAGGGCGGGGAGGGGCAGACCAACGGTCTCGCCTTCGCCGACAACGGCTCGGGCATCATCTACAACAAGGACATCTTCGCCGAGGCGGGCCTGGAGCCGCCCACCACCTGGGACGAGCTCATCGGCATCTGCGACGAGCTCACCGGGCGGGGCATCAACCCCTTCTACTGGGCGACCAAGGACAACTGGACCGGCGCGCCGGCCTTCTCCTCCCTGTCCGGCTCCTTCCTCACCGACGGCGTCGCCGCCTGGTACGCCAAGCGCGCCGACCTGTCCTCGGGGACCTCCTTCGCCGAGCTCACCCCCGTGTTCGAGAAGATGCTCCAGGCCTACGGCTACGGCAACCCCGACAAGGCGGGCCTGGGCTACAACGACGGCAACCAGGGCTTCGCCCAGGGCAAGGGAGCCATGTACTGGCACGGCACCTACGCCATCCCCGCCATCCGCTCCTACAACCCCGACATCAACCTGGGCACCTTCGCCACCCCGGCCGACACCGCCGCCGACACCAGGGTCGTCTCCGGCGTCGACGTCGCCCTGACCATGGGCGAGGACCCGGCGCACCCCGAGGAGAGCCTGCGCTTCTTCGAGTACCTCATGAGCGAGGCCAATATGAAGTCCTACTGCGACGAGCAGGTCGCCTACCCGACCCTGACGGCGCTGTCCACCACCGACCCCGCGCTGGAGGGCCTCCAGCCCTACTTCGACTCCGGGCGCGTGGCGACCTACTCGGACCACAACTTCCCGCCGGCCATCACGCTCAACTCCTACCTCCAGCAGTACTTCTTCAGCGGCGATCTCGACCAGCTCATCACCACCCTGGACAGCCGGTGGGACAAGGTCGTCCGCCGCATCAACGAGACGGCGTGAGAAAGGCGAACGCATGATGACCACCACGACCACCGACTCCGGGGCCAGGGCCGCGACGCCGTCGGACCGCCGGAAGGACCGGAGCGGCCGGGGCAGGAGGATCGACCCGGCCTTCATCTGGATGACCGTGCCCGCGGCCGCCGTCTTCACCGTGCTGCTGACGATCCCGCTGCTGACCGGCTTCTTCTACACCTTCACCAACTCCAAGGGCTATGGAGACTGGCACTTCGTCGGGCTGACCAACTACAAGAACCTCTTCACCGACGACATCATCTGGGGCTCGTGTTCACCTTCAAGTACGCGATCGTCGCCTCGCTCCTGACCAACCTCATCGCCCTGGGCCTGGCGCTGCTGCTCAACTCCAGGATCAAGGCGCAGAGTCTGCTGCGCGTGGTCTTCTTCGTCCCCTACGTCCTGCCGGTACTGGTCGTCTCTTACATCTTCAGCTATCTGTTCACCAACAACCTGCCGGCGATCGGACAGGCCCTGGGGTGGGAGTGGCTGAGCACCTCGCTGCTGGCCAACGAGGACCTGGCCTGGCTCGCCATCGTGCTCGTGGGCGTGTGGCAGGCGGTCGCCTACAACACGATCATCTACCTGGCCGGGCTGCAGACCGTGCCCGATGAGATCTACGAGGCCTCCGCGCTCGACGGCGCCGGGCCCGTGCGGCGCCTGTGGTCCATGACCCTGCCGCTCATCATCCCCTACATGGGCATCAACATGGTGCTGTCCTTCAAGGGCTTCCTGGGCGTGTTCGACCAGATCGTCGCCCTGACCAGCGGCGGCCCGGGCACCGCGACCCAGTCCATCTCCTACCTCATCTTCACCAATGGCTTCCAGGGCGGCGAGTACGCCTACCAGACGGCGAACGGCATCATCTACTTCCTCATCGTGGTGCTGCTGTCCTTCGCCCAGCTCCGCTTCACCCAGAGCCAGGAAAGGGTCTGATCCGCGATGACCACCACCACCGCCCCCGCGTCGCGCCTGGGCGCCGGCGCCCCCGAGGTCTACCGGGTCCGCCGCCACTCCAGGGGCACCTTCGGCCGCACCAACTGGTGGGGCACCGCCCTGGCGGTCGTCCTGAGCCTGACGATCCTGGTGCCGCTCTACTTCACCGTCGTCACCTCCTTCAAGACCACCGAGGAGCTGGCCGCCTCCGGCTGGGCGCTGCCCGAGCACTGGAGCCTGGACAACTTCCGCACCGCCTGGGAGACGACCTCCTACCCCAAGCGGCTGCTGACCACCTCGATCATCACCGTGGGGGCCACCGTCTTCACGCTGCTGACCAACTCGATGGTCGCCTACGCGCTGGGGCGCAATATGCACCGGCCCTGGTTCCGCCGCATGTACTACTACTTCGTGGCGGCCCTGTTCGTGCCCTTCCCCATCATCATGCTGCCGGTGGTCAAGGAGACCGCCCTGCTGCACCTGGACAACGAGGCGGGCCTCATCCTGCTCTACGTCGTCTACGGCCTGGCCTTCAACATCCTCATGTACACCTCCTTCATCAAGGCGATCCCCGAGGAGCTGGAGGAGGCGGCGGCGATCGACGGCGCCTCGCGCTGGCAGATCTTCTGGAAGATCATCTTCCCGCTGCTGTCGCCCATGAACGCCACGGTCGGGATCCTCACCTGCCTGTGGGCCTGGAACGACTTCCTGCTGCCGCTGGTCATCCTCACCGACCAGACCAAGGCGACGCTGCCGCTGGCCCAGTACGTCTTCCAGGGGCAGTTCAACACGAACTACCCGGTGTCCTTCGCCTCCTACCTCATGGCGATCGCCCCTATGTTCCTCGTCTACGTCTTCGCCCAGCGCTGGGTCATCTCCGGCGTCATGCGGGGGTCGCAGAAGTGAGATCCGCGGGGCGGGGCCGGTCCGGTCCCGCCCCGCCGCAATGCACCGCCGTCTCGCCCCGCCGCATCCCGCCGCGAGACCGGCCGGGCCCGCCGCCCGGACCGCCCCGGAGTGGGCCGGGGCGGGATCGGCCAAAATACACTGTCGCCGTCGTCCCACCGCAATCGGCATCGCACCGGAAGGACCTCCCATGAACCGCCCCGCCCTCATCACCAGCCCCCGTCACGTCGGAGACGACCCCGACTGGTGGCGCCGCGCCGTCGTCTACCAGGTCTACCCGCGCTCCTTCCAGGACACCGACGGCGACGGCGTCGGCGACATCCCCGGCATCACCGCCCGCCTCGACCACCTCGACCGGCTCGGGGTCGACGTCGTGTGGCTCAGCCCCGTCTACCGCTCCCCGCAGGACGACAACGGCTACGACATCTCCGACTACGAGGACGTCGACCCGCTCTTCGGGTCGCTCGCCGACCTCGACGAGCTCATCGCCGCGCTGCACGGGCGCGGCATGCGCCTGGTCATGGACCTGGTGGTCAACCACACGAGCGACGAGCACCCCTGGTTCGCCGCCTCCCGTTCCCGCCGGGACGACCCCAAGCGCGACTGGTACATCTGGCGGCCGGCCCGCGACGTGCCCGGCCTGGAGCCCGGCAGCCCCGGCACCGAGCCCACCAACTGGGGCTCGGCCTTCTCCGGCTCCGCCTGGGCCTGGGACGAGGCCACCGGCGAGTTCTACCTCCACCTGTTCTCCCCCAAGCAGCCCGACCTCAACTGGGAGAACGACGACGTCCGCCGCGCCGTGCACGCCATGATGGGTCGCTGGCTCGACCGCGGCGTCGACGGCTTCCGCATGGACGTCATCTCCCTCATCTCCAAGACCTACCCGCTGGTCGACGGCGTCAAGCGCGACGGCGACCTGTTCGGCGACGGCTTCTCCGCCGTCGCCAACGGCCCGCGCGTCCACGAGTTCCTCCACGAGATGTGGCGGACCGTCTTCGCGCCCCGCTCCCGCCACATCCTCACGGTCGGCGAGACCGCGAACGTCACCCTCGCCCAGGCTCAGCGCTACACGAACCTCGACGCCCCCGAGCTCGACATGGTCTTCCAGTTCGAGCACACCGGCCTGGACGCCGGTCCCGGCGGCAAGTTCGACCCGCGGCCCGTGCCCTTCGTCGCCCTCAAGGAGAACCTCGCCCGCTGGCAGGAGGGCCTGGCCCCGGTCGACGGCGTCGAGCGCGGCTGGAACTCCTCCTACTGGGACAACCACGACCAGCCCCGCGCCGTCTCCCGCTTCGGCGACGACGACCCGGCCTGGCGGGTGCTCAGCGCCAAGACGCTGGCCTCGATCCTCCACCTGCACCGGGGCACGCCCTACGTCTACCAGGGCGAGGAGCTCGGCCAGACGAACACGGTCTTCCGCGGCCTGGAGGACTACCGGGACCTGGAGTCCATCAACCACTTCCACGAGCGCACCGGCGTCGGCGACGACCCCGCCCGGGTCCTGGCGGCCCTGGCCCGCGTCTCCCGGGACAACGCCCGCACCCCCGTGCAGTGGGACGCGACCGCGAACGCCGGTTTCACCACCGGCGAGCCGTGGATCCCCGTGACCCCCAACTACACCGAGATCAACGCCGCCAGCCAGGTGGGCGTGCCCGGGTCCGTCTTCGAGCACTACCGCGCCCTCATCGCGCTGCGCCACGACGACGACGCCGTCGCCCTCGGCTCCTTCCGGCTCCTGGCCGCCGATGACCCGGCCGCCTGGGTGATCCTGCGCGAGAGCCCGCAGGGCGGCCGGGACGGGGGCCGGGCCGACGGCGGGCGCGAGCAGGTCCTGCTCCTGGCCTGCTGGGGCCGGGACGGGCTCGACCTCGCCCCCGGGTCGCCGCTGGCCGCGCGCCTGGCCGATGAGGGGCTGGACCTGGGGGAGTGGTCCGACGCCGAGCGCGTGCTGATGGCCTCGCTGCCCGCCGACGAGGCGGCCGGCTCCGGCACGGGCGCACCCGAGCGGCTCGGGGGCTGGGACTCGGTCGTCCTGCGCCGCACCGTGTGAGGGGCGGCGGACGGCGTTCACTACGCCTCTTTCCCTCTGCTACGCCTCTTTCCCCTTCACTGTACGAGAAAAAGGGGCGTAGCAAAGGGCGGAGAGGCGTAGCAGATGAATGTGGCGGCGCGGGCCGGGTGACGGCCACAGCGAGCGCCCCGATCGGCTGGGCGGGCCCGCGAGAGCGTCCTCAGGGGCGTGTCCTCGCGGGTCGTCCGGCAGATCTCGGGATCCTGGGGCCGGTCGTGGTCGTCGCGGACCGTGGTGCCGGTCCCGCCCAGGAGGAACCTCGCCGCCCCGGAACCCAACGTCCGACACGGGAACGCAAGACCACTGCTGCTCGGGGACTCGACTCTGCCGTCTCGACGAGAAGGACACACTGGGATAGGTTGTCGTCATGGTGATCGCGCGATTGGCGGAAGTCAGGCTCCACCGTTTCAAGTCCTTTCGCGGAGCGACGGTCCCTCTCGGGGACCTGACGATCCTGACTGGGCGTAATTCGAGTGGCAAATCGAATGTTCTCGATGCGATCGAGGCGCTGTCCCGAATCTCCGGTGGAGAATTTCTCGGCGATGCCCTCGATGGCGGACGCCGAGAGGGCGGTCCGGTGCGCGGCGGCTCGCGCGGGTGTGCTCCTTACGGGGAGATCTCATTCAAAATCGGGTGCCGGATCGAGATCGGGGACGACGGGACCGCCCTGGACTACGATGTCGAGGTCGGAGTGGATCCGACTTTGAAGATCCTGGACGAGAGGCTCGTACAAACCGGCGCCGGGGAGGAGAAGGTCTGGTTCGATGTCAAGCGTGCGAGTCGGGAGGGCCTGGAGATCTCCTACAGAAGCGGCGTGAACGGATCCAGCCGGTTGGTTGCGATGCGCGACGACCGGAGTGTTCTGGGGCAGATCAGGACCGCACTGATCGTCGAGACGGAAACCGTTCGGCGGCTGGTCGGGTGTGCGATGACGGTGGCGGACGCGCTGGCCAACACCTTCAACCTGGAGCCCGCGCCGCGGTTGATGCGTAATTATGTCCCGCCGGGGGAGTGCCGGTTGAGAAGGAACGGCGAGAATCTGGCCGCCACCGTTCTTCATCTTCGGACTGCGGATCCGGGGCGGTTCCAGGATCTGGAGGACATGGTGCGCATCGTCTCGGATTGCAATGTGGAATCCCTTGATTTTTCCTGGACCGATGAGGGTCGGGTCATGCTTGCTCTTGATGAGGGGAGGGGAAGACGCACTACGGCCAGGCTCATGAGTGACGGGATCCTGCGTTTCAGCGCGGTGGCCACGGCCCTGATGACGGCGTCGACATCGCTTGATATCGGTAGATCCGGTCCGGCCAGTCCCGCGTTCGATGCACCCGCCCCCGGAGTCGTGCTCGCGATCGAGGAGATCGAGAACGGACTCCACCCCTCTCACGCGGCGCGTCTGCTCGACCTGGTCGAAAGCGTCTCCCGGCAGCCGGGCGTTTCGGTACTGCTGACGACGCACAGTCCGGCCCTCCTCGACGCAATCGACGGAAAGGCGCTCCATGATGTTCTCGTGTGCTATGGCGGTCGAGTCTCCCCCCTGATCGATATGCCGGGGTACGCGACGGCAATGGCCGGAGGAGGTCTCGGGCGCGTGGTGAGCCAGGGCGGCCTCGTATCAGCTGGGACTCAGGGCGCCGACGACTACTCCGGGTTCCTGCGCCTGATCGGGGCGGAATCATGAACGTCTGGTTCATCGATACTTCTGTTCTCGATCAGATAATGAGCCTTTCTCACTAGAAGCGGCGTCCCAGAGGCTGGAATCGGTGCGGCGGAGCCTGATTCCCGGTGTGGTCCTGGCGGAGGGCCGCTCCCGGGTGATGCGGTTCCTCTTGGGTCGTGCGGGGGTGTTGCACATTCGAGGGCGGCGCCTCCGCGGGCGGATTCCGAGTTTTCCGCATGATTCCGCACCCTTCCTAGAACGTCGATTTCCAGTGGAAGGGCTCCCATGTGCACAGGAACCCGCCCTGCACATGGGAGAATTTCAACGGCGTTGAGCGCCGAGGCGTTTCCGCATGATTCCACCGATCCGCCGCCAACCGATCCCGGTCGAATGTGCAACACCGCCCCGACCGGTCCCAACAGCGTATCCGGGCCCGACGACACCACCCCGACACCGCGGACACGACGCCGTCCCGCGCCCGTCCTCCCGCGCCATAGCGCCGATCCTAGACCCCGCACCACCACTCCTGGTGAGAAAGGCTCAATCCCGGTCCGCCGGTCTC
>ERZ773099.1294-NODE-1294-length-18753-cov-2.923307_pt1 | contig 18753 bp, 16 predicted proteins | sample MGYA00511120_ERZ773099 | MGnify/ENA primary metagenome ERZ773099 (study PRJEB29015, sample SAMEA2738012) | human oral metagenome | biome: human oral; feature: human-associated habitat; material: dental | place: China | collected 2104 ...
GGATCCGGAATCGCCGGGGCGATACCGAAAGTCCATTGCTTCCTGGCACGCAATGTCTTGATTCGCCCGTCTTGTCAGGGGCCTGCCCCCGGCAGGGCACGATGCCGCGGCCACAACTTTTTATGTTTTTTTCACATGCAGGAATTTTTACGGTGCCTGTTTTTTTTGTGTGTGCAAAGAGCTAGGCAAAATTGCCAAGCTGGAGTATAGCTTTCAAAACTTGCAGAGCATTTTGATCGTATGACCAATCATTTTTTTTCGAGTTCTGGACAAACTGTGCGATTTTTTTGAACTTCATGCCCGAACCCAAGGAGTGTCGTATGGCGAACCAAGCCCTTATCAATGACTTCAAAGCGCTGCTCGGCGCGGAAAACGTCTTCGATTCCGAAGCTGACCGCATGAGCTATTCCTACGATTCCGCTGTCCTGCCCGCGGTCATGCCCGCCTTTGTTCTGCGGCCCACTACCACGGAGCATCTGGGGCTGTGCGTCAAAAAACTGTACGAAAACGGCATTCCCATGACCGTGCGCGGCGCCGGCAGCAACCTCTCCGGCGGCACCATCCCCGATGTGGGCGACACCGTGGTCATTCTGACCACAGGGTTGAACCGTATCCTTGAAATCAACGTCAACGACCTGTACGCCGTGGTGGAACCCGGCGTTGTCACCGCTGATTTCGCTGCCGCGGTAAGCCGGAAAAAACTTTTTTATCCCCCGGACCCCGGCTCCCAGGCCGTGTCCACCCTTGGCGGCAACATTGCCGAAAACGCCGGAGGCCTGCGCGGCCTTAAATACGGCGTGACCAAGGACTATCTCATGGGTATCGAATTTTTCGACTCCACGGGCGAGATCGTCAAATCCGGCTCGCGCACGGTCAAGTGCGTTACCGGGTACAATCTGGCCGGTCTCATGACCCAGTCCGAGGGCACGCTGGGCGTTATTTCCCAGGCCATTTTCAAGCTTGTGCCGCCGCCCAAGGCATCCAAGGCCCTGATGGCCGTATTTGCCAATGTGCAGGACGCCGCCGAGGCTGTGGCGGGCATCATTGCCACCCATGTGGTGCCCTGTACCCTGGAATTTCTTGACAACAACACCATCGTGCGCGTGGACGACTTCACCAAGGCGGGCCTGCCGCGCGATGCCGGCGCCATTCTGCTCATTGAGGTGGACGGGCATCCGGCCCAGGTAGCCGACGACGCTTTGGCCGTGGAAAAGGTGCTCAAGGAAAACCGCGCCACCGCCGTGCATGTGCCCAAGGACGCCGACGAAAAGTTCAAGCTGTGGGAGGCCCGCCGCATGGCTCTGCCCGTGCTTGCCCGCTGCAGGCCCACCACTGTGCTTGAAGACGCCACCGTGCCGCGCTCGCAGATTCCGGCCATGATGAAGGCCGTCAACGATATTGCCGCCAAGTACCGTCTTGAAGTAGGCACCTTCGGTCACGCCGGGGATGGCAATTTGCACCCCACCTTCCTGTGCGACAAGCGCGATGCCGAAGAATTTGCCCGTGTGGAAGAAGCCATTGACGAAATGTTCGACGTGGCCATCAAGCTCCAGGGTACCCTTTCGGGCGAGCACGGCATTGGCACGGCCAAGGCCAAGTGGATGGAAAAGGAAACCTCGCGCGGCACCATTCTGTTTTCGCAGCGGCTGCGGCGTGCCCTTGATCCCAAAGGTCTGCTCAATGCCTCCAAATTGGTGGGAATCTAGGAGCTGCCATGAGTACGTTGCATGAATTGGCCCAGCGCCTCATGGCGCTGGATGACAGGATCACCTCCTGTATGAAATGCGGCTTGTGCCAGGCCGTGTGCCCCATGTTCGGCGCTTCCGGGATGGAGGCCGACGTTGCGCGCGGCAAGCTGGCGCTGATCGACGGTCTGGCCCACGAACTGCTCAAAAGCCCCGAAGGCGTTGCAGACAAGCTGGGGCGCTGCCTGTTGTGCGGCTCCTGTCAGGCGTCCTGCCCCCCTGGGGTCAAAATCATGGACATTTTCATGGAAGCTCGTGAAATCGTCTATGAATTCATTGGCCTGCATCCGGTCAAGAAAATGATCTTCCGTACCCTGCTGGCCAAGCCGGGGCTGTTCAACTTTGCCATGCGCCTGGGCGCTCCCGTGCAGGGGCTGATGTTCCGCAAGACCGACGATGTGCAGGGAACCGTCTGCGCTCCCATGCTTTCGTTCATGCTGGGCGACAGGCATATCCGTCCCCTGGCCAAAAAGCCCCTGCATGCCGTGCACGGTGTCATCAACGAGCCGCGCCGCGCTGGCGGGCTCAAGGTAGCCTTTTTCCCGGGATGTTTGGGCGACAAGATGTACACCGGTATGGCTGAAGCCTGTCTCAAGGTTCTGCGCCATCACAATGTGTCTGTATTCATGCCCGCCAACCTGGCCTGCTGCGGCATTCCCGCCCTGTCGTCCGGCGATGTGCAGGGCATGGCGGGGCAGATGAAAGCCAATGTGGAAGCCCTGAAAGACGGCGATTTTGACTACATCCTGACCCCGTGCGGCACCTGCACCGCCACTCTCCACGAACTGTGGCCCAAGTATGCGAACCGGCTGGAATCCACTCTGCGCGACAAGGTCAGGGAGATTTCCGCCAAGGCGATGGATATCAACGCCTTCCTCGTGGATGTGCTCAAGGTGCAGCCTGCGGAGCAGGCGGCGGACAATGCGGTTGCCGTGACCTACCACGACTCCTGCCACCTCAAGAAATCTCTGGGGCTGACAAAGCAGCCGCGGTGGGTGGTTTCCGCCAACCCGGCCTTCCGCCTGACGGAGATGGCCGAGGCGGACCGGTGTTGTGGCTGTGGCGGCTCTTTCAATCTTTTTCACTACAACTATTCCCGCCAGATCGGGCAGCGCAAGCGCGACAATGTGGTGGCATCGGGGGCCAAAGTGGTGGCCGCGGGATGCCCCGCGTGCATGATGCAGCTTGAGGACGTGCTTTCCCACAACAATGATGTGGTGAAGGTGCGGCACACGGTGGAAATATACGCTGACAGCCTGAAATAGCGACACTGCGGAGGCGGGCGGCACACCGCCCGCCTCCCATTCCGAACAAGGAGAACCCCTATGACCCATCAGGAACTGGTAGAAACCTTTTCCTCCAAGGCCGCCATCGTCAACGCCGTGGTGCAGGAACTGCCCACCATGGTCGCCGCCCTGCAGTATGTGGCGGATGTCTGTGCCGCCAAACAACCGGCGGAACTGCTGGCCGATGAGCCGGACGCGGAAAAAGGCCCCCTCGGCCCCAACAAGGTGCCCACGCGCGTCAAGCGCATTGTGGCTGCCCCGCAACTGGGGGCAGAGGACTTTGCCGCTCTGGCCGGGCTGTGCGAGGAGCGCGGTTTCCTCTGCATCAGGGAAGGGCTGCACAAACATCTTGCGGGCATTGACGTGGGCCTTTCCGTGGCCGAACTGGGCGTTGCGGCCAGCGGCACCTGTCTGCTCAATACAGATAATGAAGACGTGCGGCTGGCGGGCATGATTTCGGAAATTTCCATCATCCTGCTGCACAAGTCCACAATCTTTCCCGATCTACCGTCCATTGCCCAGCAGTTGCGTGAGCGCATGAACTCCGCGCCCGCGACGTACACCACCCTGGTAACCGGCCCCAGCCGCACTGCGGATATCGAGCGTGTGGCCGCCGTGGGCGTGCATGGCCCGCTGGAACTGCACATCATCCTTTTGGAGGACTAAAGCATGCATGACGCCCTGAAAAGCTCCTCGGGCTACCACAAGGAGCTGAACGAAGCTCTCAACGACGAATTTTTGCGCCGCACACTGGACACTTTTGCCGTGGCCTACCGTGCCAACCGGGAAACCGTGTTCAAGGAAGTGCCCGAGCGCGAGATCATCCGGAAGGTTGCCGACGCCAAGGACTACGCCTGTCAGCATCTGGAAGAACTGTACGCGCAGTTCAAGGCCGAGGCCGAGAAGCGCGGGGTTCACGTGCACCGCGCAGCCACCGCCGCCGACGCCAATGCGCTCATTGCGCGCATTGCGCAGGAAAACAATGTGAAAAAGGTGGTCAAGTCCAAGTCCATGACCGCTGAAGAAATCGAACTGAACCCCGCCCTGGAAGCCCAGGGCATCACCGTGGACGAAACCGACCTCGGCGAATGGATTATTCAGTTGCGTCATGAAGGGCCGTCGCACATGGTCATGCCCGCCATCCACCTTTCCCGCTATCAGGTGGCCGAAGACTTTGAAAAAGCCACCGGCGAAAAGCAGGATACTGATGTGCAGCGCTTGGTAAAAGTGGCGCGGGTGCAACTGCGCCGCAAGTTCATTGCCGCGGACATGGGCATCAGCGGCTGCAACTTCGCCGTGGCCGAGAACGGTGCCATCTCCACCGTGACCAACGAGGGCAACGCCCGCATGGTCACCACGCTGCCGCGCGTGCATGTGGCCATTGCCGGTCTGGACAAGCTGGTGGCCAAACTGGACGACGCCCTTACGGCCCTGCTGGTGCTGCCGCGCAATGCCACGGCCCAGCGCCTGACCACCTATGTGACCTGGATGTGCGGGGCCGGTCCCTGTGCCGCCACGCCCGACAACAAGAAAATCCTGCACGTGATCTTTCTGGACAACGGGCGTACGGAGATCGCCAAGGATCCCCTGTTCTCCCAGATTTTCCGTTGCGTGCGCTGCGGAGCCTGCGCCAACGTCTGCCCTGTGTACCGCCTGGTGGGCGGCCACAAGATGGGCTACATCTATATCGGCGCTATCGGCCTGATCCTGACCTACTTCTTCCACGGCAAGGAACGCGCCCGTATCCTGAGCCAGAACTGCATGGGCTGTGAATCGTGCGCCAATGTCTGCGCCGGCGGCATTGAGCTGCCGCGCCTCATCCGCGAGGTGCGCGCGCGGCTGAATGCGGAGCAGGGCGCGCCCATTGAGGCCAACCTGCTTTCGGCGGTGATGAAGAACCGCAAGCTGTTTCACCGGCTGCTCAAGTTCGCAAGCTTCGCCCAAAAGCCCTTCACCCGCGGCAGCCAGTTTCAGCGCCACCTGCCTGCCGTGTTCCTTGGCAAGCACAACTTCAAGGCTCTTCCGGCCATTGCCAACAAGTCCTTCCGGGATCTCTGGCCGAACCTGATGCCCAAGGTGCAGAATCCTGTCATGCGTGTGGCCCTTTTCAGCGGCTGCGCCCAGGACTTCATCTATCCGGAAGAACTGGAAGCCTGCGTGAAAATTCTGGCGGCCAAAAACATCGCCGTGGACTTTCCCATGGAACAGTCCTGCTGCGGCCTGCCTTTGGAAATGATGGGCCAGCGCGCCACGTCCGTGGACGTGGCCAAGCAGAACATCAAGGCTTTCCGTGGCGGCAACTACGACTACATCATCACCCTGTGCGCTAGTTGCGCCGGACACCTCAAACACCACTATCCCCAGATTCTGGAAAAGGACTACTCCACGGTGGAAGCCCAGGCTTTTGCCGACAAGATCATTGACTTCAGCTCCTTTGCCCATGACGTGCTCAAGCTCTCGGCCGAGGACTTTGCGCATTCGTCCCAAAAGGTGACCTACCACGCTTCCTGCCATCTGTGCCGGGGGCTTGGGGTCAAGGACGCCCCGCGCGCGCTCATGGCCGCAGCGGCCGAGTATGTGCCCTGCGAGGAAGAAGAGGTCTGCTGCGGCTTCGGCGGCAGTTATTCCGTGAAATTCCCGGAAATTTCCGCCCGGTTGCTGGAAAAGAAGATCAACAACATGAAGGCCACCGGCGCGGACCGGCTGGTGGACTGCCCCGGATGTGTCATGCAACTGCGCGGCGGTGCGGAAAAGCACGGGTTGAAGATCAAGGTGGACCATATTGCCGAGCTTCTGGCCGACAATCTGAAGAAAAACTGACGGTGTGCCGCCGGGCTGCAGGAGCCCGGCGGCATGCTTTCAAAGCATGCTGCCAAGGAGGAGTGTATGTCCATTGGTTTTCTGGCGCTTCTTGCCGTCATCCCCATTCTTGTGGCCCTCATCCTGATGGTGGGGCTGCGCTGGCCGGCCACCAGGGCCATGCCCCTGGCCTGGCTCTTTTGTGCCGTCATCGGCTATTTGGGCTGGAAACTGGAGCCCATGTATATTCTGGCTCTGTCCCTCCAGGGCGTGGTCATTGCCATCGGCGTGCTGATCATTGTTTTTGGCGCCATTCTCATCTTGTATACGCTGGAAGAGAGCGGCGGCATGGAAACCATCCAGTACGGCATGCAGAACGTGAGCCGTGACCGTCGCCTCCAGGCCATCATCATCGGCTTCATGTTCGGGGCCTTCATTGAAGGTGCCGCCGGTTTCGGCACTCCCGCCGCACTGGCCGCGCCCCTGTTGCTGGCTCTGGGCTTCCCGGCCATGGCCGCTGCCGTGGTCTGCCTGGTGTTCAACTCCGTGCCGGTGACTTTCGGCGCGGTGGGCACGCCCGTCATCGTGGGCTTCGGCTTCCTCAAAAATCTGGTGGCCGACGCCGTAACGGCCAATCCCAACCTGCCTTTCAAGGACTATGATGGCTTTTGCGCTGCAGTGGGCCAGTGGGTCACCTTCATGCACGCGCCCATGGCCATCCTTTTGACCATTTTCATGCTGGGCTTCATGACCCGCTTCTTCGGCAAGGAAAAATCCTGGAGTGTGGGCTTTGCCGCTTGGAAGTATTGCGTTTTTGCGGGAATTTGCTTCCTTGTTCCCTACCTTGCCTGCGCCTGGCTGCTGGGGCCGGAGTTCCCCGCGCTTCTGGGCGGCCTCATCGGCCTTGGTGTGGTGGTGTGGGGCACCAAGAAGGGATTCTGCGTGCCCAAGGACGTGTGGGTCTTTGCTCCTGCCAATGAGTGGGATGCCTCCTGGACCGGCAGCGTTCCGCCCAGCACCAAGACCGAATTCCATGCCAGCATGAGCCAGTTCCAGGCTTGGCTGCCCTATGTGCTCATCTGCATCCTGCTGGTCATCTCGCGCATTCCCGCCATCGGCCTCAAGGCCTGGCTGCTCAGCTTCAAGGTGTCCTTTACGGACATTCTGGGCTTCAAGGGCGTCAATGCCAGCATTGATTATCTGTACCTGCCCGGCACCTTCTTCATCGTTGTGTCCCTGCTGACCATCCTTCTGCACAAGATGCCCGGCGAAAAGGTGTCCCGCGCCTGGGGCGAAAGCCTGCGCAAGATGAAGTCCCCCACCATTGCCCTCATTTTCGCCGTGGCTCTGGTGTCCATCTTCCGCGGTTCGGCTACAAACCCCGCGGGGCTGCACTCCATGCCACTGGCCCTGGCCGACGCCGTTGCGGCTGCCGCCGGCTCCATCTGGCCCATGCTGGCCGCTTTTGTGGGCGGCCTCGGAGCCTTCATTACCGGTTCCAACACCGTGTCTGACCTCATGTTCGCGGAATTTCAGTGGAACATGGCCCAGACCCTGGGCCTGCCCCGCCAGATCATCGTGGCGGCTCAGGCCGTGGGCGGCGCTATGGGCAACATGGTCTGCGTGCATAACATTGTGGCGGCCTGCGCGGTTGTGGGCCTGTCGGGACGGGAGGGCGAAGTGCTGCGGCGCACCTTCTGGCCTTTCATGGTCTACGGCATCATAGCGGGCCTCATCTGCTTCCTGCTGGTGGGGCTCAACTCCGGCGTGTTCTAGACACATCAGGACGGCCGCAAGGCTCTGTCTGAAACCAATGGCAAAACCCCGTTCGCGGGGTTTTGCCATTGGCGCGTTGTGCGGCTTGTGGAAAACGGCAATGGTCTGAAAATGCTCCCTGTTCCGGACGCATAGTTGGCCCGTCATGAGCTTTGGGAGCAACGGATACCGCTCAGCGGGGGGCGCGGCGCGGCTGCAAGTATTGGGGTTGAAAAAAGAAGCGGTAGTTTTTTGCCGGGGAGAGGTATTGCGGGCGTATGGCCTGACCTTCAATGGACAGGGGCTTGTCTGACAGCCCGAAGGGCAGCATGGCGTGGGTCGGATCGTTGTTTCCGGAAAGATTGAAGACGGGCATGCTGCTGTCGGAAGTTCCGGCGGTCAACGCCGGGCGGCCGGAATCCGGCAGAGTGCCGGAAGTGTTGGCGGGGCGGCGCGCTGTGGCGTTGAGCAGGCTCGGCATGGGGATATCCGTGCGGCGGAGCACCTCCAGAAAGTCATTGCCGGTACGCCCCACAAAGCTCACCAGGGCGGAACCGTCCTCGGCAACCAGCAGGCTGACCGGCATGGTGCCGCCGTGAATGCCCATGAATGTGGCGCGGGTTCCGGCGGGCATGACCACCCAGCCGCTGGTGTCGGGAGCATCGGCGGCGCGGGCGGCCAGAGGGCAGAATGCCGCCAGCAGGGCGCAGAATACACAGAAAATATGCCGCATCCGGTTCTCTCTCCCCATTCCGGCGCAACAGTGCGCTTTTGTTCCGGGGCCTCGCGCCAGCCGAGCTTTGCACAGAGGCACAAGGTTTTCTTGCTGTAGTGAGCGGGGCGGAACTTGTCAAGCCGCACACGCGTGAGCCTGCCGGGGTGCGCGGGGCTTCGCATGTTCAATCTTCGCGGGGCATTGCGCGCTTTTTGCCCAGGCCGCTCTGCGGCCAGGGGGGCGCAATTTTTGCGCAGGAGGACTGTCCGTTTTGTGGCCCGCCTGTTCTGGCAGAGAGGTTTTTGTGTTTCTGGCCGGGCTTTTTGGGGGGCTGGGGGGCGGCGGGGTCCGCGTATCCTGCATAGGCACCGCCCGCCAGTGCCCAGAGATACAGCCCCGCCACGGTGGCGTACGGGGCATAGCGTTTTTTGTATCTGGCAAAAAGCGCGGGGGTAATGGCGCGGTGCCGGTAGAGCATCCTGAGCCCGCGCTGGATGGCCAGATCTCCCCTGCTCAGGATATTTTTGCGCTGCATGGAAAAGGTCATCAGCATTTCCGCCGTCCACATGCCGATGCCCCTGATTTCGCTCAAGCGCCTGCACACCGCATCGTCGTCCATACCGTGCAGTTGTGCGAGATCAAGCCTGCCGCTCATAATGTCTCTGGCAATTTCGCTGACATAGGCGGCTTTTCGCAGGGAAATGCCGCAGGTTTGCAGGGTTGCGGCCGGGATGGACGCCACATGCTCCGGTGTCAGGGGAGCGAACATGGCGCAGGCGCGCTTCCAGACGGTCAGATGGGCCTTGGCGGAAATCTGCTGGCCGATGATGGCGTGAACAAGAGCCATGAAAATGTCGGGAATAACCTCCCGGCGCACAGGACCAACGGTTTCGATGAGTCGGGCCAGCGCCTTGTCCTTTTTTTTCAGATGGGCGATTTCCGCTTCGCCGTAGGCAAAATACGCTTGAGCGTCTGTTCCGTCCCCGGGGGCAGCTTCGGGGAGCAGGGGAAGGGCAGTGTTGTCGTGGCTCACAGGGCTGTTCCCTTGCGCGGGATAAAAAAGCCGGACATATCCACACCTTCCAACTCCAGCAAGCGCATTTTCCGGGCAATGCCTCCGCCGTAACCGGTCAGATTGCCGCCTGCGCCGACAACCCGGTGGCAGGGAATGATGATGGAAACAGGATTGTGCCCCACCGCGCCGCCCACAGCCTGAGCGGCCATTTTTTTGCCCGTGTGCGCGCTCATTTGTCGGGCGATTTCACCGTATGTCGTGCACTGCCCGTAGGGAATATGGCGCAAAATGTTCCAGACGGCCTGCCGGAAGGCGCTGCCCTGGGGGGCCAGGGGAATGTCGGCGATGGAAGGCTTTTTCCCGGCAAAGTACGCATCCAGCCATTTTTTTGCCTGATCCAGAACGCCATGCCCCTCTCGCGTACTGCCTGTCGCGGGCGCGAAGTATTTTTCGCCTTCAAACCACAGGCCCGCAAGGCTTGAGCCGTGGCTGACCAATGTTATTGCCCCCAGCGGGGACGCATATTCTGTGGAAAGCAGCATGGGATCTCCTCTATATGGGGAGCTTTGGTTTTTTGCTGGCCCGGTGCTTGCCGTGCGCAAACGTGGTTTCATGGCCTGTTTTTGCGTTTTCCCTTTTCCTTTTTCTGCGCCGGAGCAGCGGCGGGAGGCGCAGGCGGTGGCGGCGGTGGCGTGAGATCCGGAGGAGGGGGAATCTGCGGCAGATTTTTTTCACTGCCCAGATAGTGCAGAAAAAAATCCTCCAGGGCGGTATGCATGCTTTTGTGGATTGCAGCGCGGACGGGAGTGGAAACAGAGCGGCATATCTCCGGCAGGGCGTCTTGCAGCGGCGGAGGGCAGGAAGCCATGAGCGCCCCTGCGTCAGCCTGCTCAAGGGATATCCAGCGGGGCTTTTTCTCCATCATGTCGTAGATATGGCGGGAGTGGAGAGGCGTTGTGTTCAGGGTATCTCCGGCGGCGGCCATGAGCAGCAGCGGCGGATGCAGCCAGCGAAAGGAAGCGCGCGAGAAAAGCATGCCGAATCCGGGCGCAACGGCGGCAATGGCCCTGATCCGGGTATCGGCCAGGCTTTTTGTCAGGGGCAGGCGGCGGCACAGCCCGTCCATGCGTTCCCTGCCCCAGACATTGCAGTACATGTCCTGCACCGGAGCTTGGGCGCAGTATGCCTGACGGTTGTCGCAGTCCGGCAGCGCGCCGCCCAGAAGCAGAACCGCCGTTGCTCCGGAGCCGAAACCCAGCGCGCCGATGCGCTCCCTGTCGATGCTGGACTCCGTATCACTGTCCGACAGCAGGAGGTCAATGGTGGCGCTCAGCTCCCGCGTCCGTCCCTGAAGCTGTGCCCAAGTGAGCAGGCTTTCCATATTGTCCATGCAGTCGGCAAAATGGGCGGGGGCCGCCACCACAAAACCGCACGAGGCCAGCCAAGCCGCAGTGTCGTGGTAGCTGAAGCGCGTTCCCGCGGTGTCGTGCGAGAGCAGAATCAGCGGAAAGCGCCCCTCCACGGCCTTGCCGTTGCGGGCAGCGGAAATGGTCCACGGAGCGTAGTTCAGGGTGTGCGGAGCGCGCACGGAAGGATACCAGACATTCACATCCAGGCGCAGGCCGCCGTCAGCCGCGCACTGGCCCAGGGTGCGAAAACCCACCTGATAAAATTCTGTGGCCGTGGCGGGCGCGGCAAAGGCCAGCAGCAGGGCGGCAAAAAGAAACAGGCGCATGAACATGTTGTGCCACAAGCCGCCGTGAGGTACAAGGGTGGCGCAAAAACCGGCAACCGCAGGCAGGCGGCACGAGCGGCCACCAAGCCTGCGTCTTCCGGGAATTCCGGGCATTTCAGGAGCGGCGGATTGTGGAACTGATGGCATATCTTGTGGATTTTATCCTGCACATTGACGTGCATCTCTTTGAACTGGTGGAAAATTACGGGCTCTGGATATACGCCATTCTTTTTGTTATTGTTTTTTGCGAAACAGGCCTTGTGGTTACGCCTTTTCTGCCGGGCGACTCCCTGCTTTTCGCCTCCGGGGTGGTAGCCGGAGCCGGCTTTACGGGCTACGGGCATACTGTGGGGGTTTTTCTGGCGGCGGGCATTCTGGGAGATGCCGTGAACTATGCCATCGGTCGCCGCGTGGGGCCGGCCATTTTTGCGCGGGAAAACCGCCTCATCAAAAAGGAATACCTGCTTCAGGCCCACCAGTTTTATGAGCGCCACGGCGGCAAGGCCATTGTGCTGGCGCGTTTTGTGCCCATTGTGCGCACGTTTGCGCCCTTTGTGGCGGGCATTGCGCTCATGCACCCCAGAACATTTTTGTGTTTCAATATCACGGGCTGCATGCTCTGGGTCGGCAGTCTGGTCTCTGCGGGGTATTTTCTGGGCAATCTTGCCTGGGTGCGGGAAAAATTCAGCCTCATCGTTTACATCATCATCGCGCTTTCGCTTTTGCCTGTGGTTTGGGAAATCATCGGCAGCAGGCGCTCCGGCAAAGGCTCCCAGCACCGCTGATCCTGCTCCGCGCGTTTCTCTGCGCGGGAGCGTCCGGATGCGAGAACTTTCAGTGAGCGGGCGAGAGCAGCAGCCTCCCTCCCTCCATATGGGCCTGACGGTTGATGCACAGGGGGGCATCTTCCTGATGGTGGGAAACAAAAACCATATGCATGCCCTGTGCTGCCAGTTGGTCCAGCAGGGAGAGGTATGCGGTACGGGTGGACTCGTCCAGCCCGGAGCAGGATTCGTCCAGCAGCAGAATATCCGGCTGGCCCATGAGGGCGCGGGCCAGAAAAAGGCGGCGTATCTGCCCTGTGGAGAGATGCCGCACAGGCCGCCCGCCCAGTTCTTCCACCTCCTGCGGGCTTTTTTCGGGAAAAAGAAAATGCATGTGGCGCAGGGCTTCGGCGCGTTCCGCCGGGGAAAAACGGCGGTAAACGCCGATGCTGTTGTCGCTGCCCGTACAGACCATGTCCAGGGCATTCAGGCTGTAGCCGTAGAGCGCCTGCGACAGGTCGGAGACCAGCCGTATGCCCCGGCGCACGGCGGCCAGCGTGTCCACTGGCCCTTCGTGCCCAGGCAGCCGCCGCGTCAGCCGCCCGCCCTCGGCCACAAACTCGTCCCCGGCCAGCAGGCGCAGCAGGGTGGACTTGCCCGAGCCGTTGGCTCCGGTGATCTGCCAGTTTTCGTTGAGGTACATGCTCCAGGTGATTTCGTGCAGGATTTTTTTGCGACCCACATAGACACTGGCATTCTCCAGTTCCAGCAAGGGTTCGTCCGTCAAGATGCCTTTTGTGCGGGATGCTGTGCTGGCGACCGCGAACGGGCTATGGAGAGCAGAAGGCGATGTTTTTTCGGGCAGCGCGGCATTTTTGCGCGCGGCGCGCGGCGGGGCTTCCAGCAGTTGGCCGTCGTACACAAAACGCCGGTGCACGCACCAGGAGGGAATCTGCTCCGGGCGGTGTACCGCCATGATGACCGTGCAGCTTTGGGCGCATTCGTCCAGCACTGCGGAAAAAATTTTGCGGTGCGTGGCGTCCAGCCCCTCAAGGCATTCGTCCAGCAAAAGCAGGGGAGAGGCGCGCAGCAGCGCCCGTCCCAGCAGCAGGAGGCGGAGCTGGCCTTGTGAAAGGGTGTCTATGCTGCGGTCCAGCAGGCCGGTGGCGTGCAGGCGGGCGGCCATGTGCTCCACAGCCTGCCTGCGCCTGGCATCCTGAACCGGGGAATAGAGCAGAGAGCTTGCTTCAAAGCCGGTGAGCAGCAGATCCCGCCCCGCAAAATCCCATGCCTGTCGTTGACAGTTTTCCTGCTGGACGGGAGAGATCAGGGATGTCATGGCCCTGCCCGCCAGGGGGGAGTCTTCCGCTCCCTGGGGGCCGTGCCAGAGAATTTTTCCCTTTTCCGGCCACAATTCTCCGGCCAGCAGGCGCAGCAGTGTGGACTTGCCCGAACCGTTGGGCCCCAGCAGGGCACAGTGCTGCCCCTGTTCGATACGCCAGTCAATACGGCGCAGAACGTTTTTCCGGCGCGGGTCGCCGGGCAGAAACAGGCTCACATCGCAAACGGAAACAAGAACAGACATACGCCATCCGTGGGGAGGTTTTTGCGGGCCTGGGTCATGCTCACGGCCTGCGAGCGCGGCATTTCATATGGGGTGCGTGGTTCTGCGCCCCCGCTCGAACACAGTATACTCCCGAAATCCGAAAGAGCGGGCATAGGAGGCCAGACGGGCAAAACCGTAGCCCACATCATCGCGCCCGTGCGCGTCGGAGGCAAAACTGACCGGCAGTTCCAGTTCCGCGGCCAGAGCCATGATGGGCGGCGCGGGATAGATTTCGCGGCATGCCTTGCGCAGCCCCGCCGAGGAAATTTCCATGCTCATGCCCTGATCCCGCAGAGCCTGAAGCCCCTGGCGGATCAGCTCCAGGCTGCAGGGATCAGCCAGCCAGACATGGAAACGCTCTACGGAAAAAATCTTTATCAGGTCGGGATGGGCCGCAATCCGGAAAAGGCCGGACGCGATCATGCGCTGCCAGGCCGTGAAATAGGCAACATAGTGTTTTTCGCACTCTTCCTGGGAAAGATCCTTCCAGGCATCGGAGCCGTCGTCAAAGCCCCAGCGGCCGAGAAAATGGACGCTGCCCAGAAGATAGTCAAAGTCCCAGGCAGTGCAGGCGGCGCGCACATGTTCTTCCTCTCCGTCCAGCCAGTCCATCTCCATACCAAAAAGAACGCGGCATGGCCCGTGGGCATGAATTTTCTTGAGCTCCTGCACTTCACGGGCATAGTCCGGCAGGTGGCGGGAAAGATGCTCGCGGTATTCGTTGCGGTAGTCAAAGCCCTGCGGTCGCGGCGAATGTTCGGAAAAACCGATCAGTTCAAGGCCTTTCGCCGCTGCTGCGGCGTGCATCTCGTGGGGGGTGTTGCCACCGTGAGAATAGCGCGTGTGCGTATGCAAGTCTGCAAGGATCATGAAAAAATTCCTGGTTGCCGTTGGGCCTGCAACAAAGAGTATGACCCCGAAAGCCTTTGCTGGCAAGCCATAGGCGCATCCGCTTGGGAGCGCGATTTGACTTTGGCGGGAAAAAGGGTTTTTTGAGAAGGCAAAAGCAGGTTTGCGTCGCAGCCCCACGCCTGCGGATGCGTGAGAAAAATTTTTTTTGGAAGCGCGAAAGTGCCTTGCCGCGCCGCGTTTTTGCGGCGCACTCCAGTCCGGTTGCGGCCTGAAGTATCTGCTCCTGCCGCCGATAAGAAGCCAGTAGGGGCTTGGCCCACAATCATGGAGGGAATGCTTGTGACAGAAATTACCGAAGCGGCGCAAAAACCGCAGCAGAGTCCGCTGCCGGACATGACGCAGATGCACGGCATCTCCGAGGACGATTTGCTCCAACTGGTCACTTTTCGCATTGCCGAAGAGGAATTCGGCGTGGACATTCTGGCCGTGCAGGAAATCATCCGTCCCACGCAGATCACCATGGTTCCCCAGGCTGCAGCTTTCATCGAGGGCGTGATCAACCTGCGGGGCAAGGTCATTCCCGTCATCAACATGCGCACCCGGTTTGGTATGCCCGTTGCGGAGTTTGACAGTAAAACGCGCATTATTGTCATGGAATTCGAGCAGAAAATCGTGGGCATTCTGGTGGACGGCGTTTCGCAGGTTCTGCGGATTCCCGTGTCCACGGTGGAGGGAGCGCCGCCCGTGGTCTGCGGCGTGGGCTCCGAATATATCAAGGGTGTGGGCAAACTGGACGACCGCCTGCTGATTCTGCTTGACTTGGACATGCTGTTGAGCGACATCAGCGCGGACATGGCGTAGGCCCGGGCCTCGTCCGGGGGCCGCCGCACGTGACCGTGCGGGCGGCTGCGCGCCTGCCGCCACATCCCCGGAGGTACACATGCGCCTTTCCCGTTCCATTGTGGGTGAAGCCGAAGCCCGTGCCGCAAGTCGTGTCATTCTGGAAGACGGCTATCTGGGTATGGGCAATGAGGTGCGTCTTTTTGAAGAGGAACTGGCGCGCTATCTGGGGGTCGAGCCTTGGCAGGTGATCACGGCCAATACGGGCACGGCGGCTCTGCATCTGGCTCTGGACGCTGCGGCCGCGAGTTCTTCCGCAAGATCTTCCGTAGTCGGCGGCAGACCCGAGGTGCTTGTTCCCTCCCTGACTTTTGTGGCGTCATTCCAGGCGGTAGTCGCCGCTGGCTGCACGCCCGTGCCCTGCGATGTTCTGCCGGAAACCGGCACCCTTGACCTTGCGGACGCCGCAAAGCGTTTGACCCCCCGAACCATTGCCGTCATGCCCGTGCACTATGCCAGCAACCCCTGGCAACTGGATGCGGTATACGCCTTTGCCAACGAAAGGGGCCTGCGCGTGGTGGAAGATGCGGCCCATGCCTTTGGCTGCAAGCACCGTGGCCGCAGGATCGGCAGCTTCGGCGATCTGGTCTGCTTCAGTTTCGACGGCATCAAAAACATCACCTGCGGCGAAGGCGGCTGTCTGGTGGCTTTTGATGCCGCATCTGCGCAACTGGCTGCGGACGCGCGCCTGCTTTCGGTGCGGGGCGATACCGGCCAGCGTTTTTCCGGCGGGCGCTCCTGGGATCCCGACGTGACGCGGCAGGGCTGGCGGTATCACATGAGCAATATCATGGCGGCCATCGGCCGGGTACAACTGGGGCGGCTGGAAGGGGAATTTCTTCCCGCCCGCCGTGTTCTGGCGGCGGTCTATGAAAAGCGGCTGGCGAATCTTGCCGGGCTGGCGCTGCTGCGTACCGACCCGCAGGATTTTGTGGTGCGCCATATCATGCCCGTGCGCGTTGCCGGGGGCCGCAAGGACGCGCTCAAGGAGGCTCTGAACGCTCAGGGCATCCCCACGGGTGTTCACTACAAGCCCAACCATTTGTTGAGTTTTTTCGGGGGCGGCGCGCAGCATTTGCCCGCAACAGAGCAACTCTATGCCGAACTGCTGACTCTGCCCCTGCACCCCGGCCTGACCATTGCCGACGTGGAAAGTGTCTGCCAGGTCATAACGTCTTTTTTTGACGGATGCGCTTCGTGAGGGGAGGGCTGCGCCGCCCCGTCCGGAAAGACCTGACAGACTTTCTGCGCGCTCTGGCAGGGCGCCGCTGGATGCGCTTTGGCATGGTGGGCGGCGCTGCGGCTCTGGTCTACGCTCTTTTGGGGATTTTTTTCGTCAGTCTCTGCGGCCTGCCCGCGCTGGCGGGCAATGCCCTGGCCTATGCGCTGAGCTTTGCGGTTTCCTATCTTGGGCAGAGCCTCTGGACTTTTGCCGGAGAAACAAAGCCTGCCGCAGGCAGGCACGCCTCCATGCTCCCCCGTTTCGCCCTTGTCCAGCTTCTGGGGCTGGGGCTCAATTCCGTTTTTGTCTGGCTGTTTATGGCTTTGGGGCTGGAATATGCCCTGGCTATGGGGGCGTCCGTCTTTCTGGTGCCCCTTGTGGTGTACGCGCTGTGCAAATACTGGGTGTTTCGCGATCCGGGCCAAAGCGGGGCAAAAGATCCCGCCAACGGGCCAGGCAGGGAGGAAACATGAGCACGCCCCGGGTTTCCGTTATCATGAATTGCCTGAACAGCTCCCGCGATCTGCGCGAAGCGCTGGACAGCGTTGCGGCCCAGACATTTGAAGACTGGGAAATTGTCTTCTGGGACAACGGCTCCACAGACGACAGCCCGGCCATTGCCCGGGCTTTTGGCGGAAAGCTGCGCTATTTTCGCGGTGAGGCCACAGTGCCTTTGGGGGCTGCGCGCAATCTTGCCCTGGCGCAGGCGCGGGGTGATCTGGTGGCTTTTCTGGACTGTGACGATATCTGGCGCGCGCGCAAGCTGGAAAAACAGGTGGCTCTGTTTGATGCCAACCCCCGGTTGGGGTTGGCCTGCACCGATACCGAGGTTTTTGACGGCAGGCGGGTGTGCAAAAGGCTGTTTGCCGAAAGCCCTCCTGCGCGGGGCATGGCCTTTGCCCCCCTGATGGAGAGGCAGTGGATTTCCATGTCGTCGGCCATGCTGCGGCGCGAGGCTCTGGCGGGTCTTTCTGCCCAGGGGGCGGCGCCGGGCGGGGGAACCAACGGGCACTGGTTTGACGAAAGCCTTAACGTCTGCGAGGAGGCGGACGTTTTTTACCGCATTGCCCATGACTGGGAACTGGACTTTGTGGACGAACCTCTGACCCTCTGGCGGGTGCACGGGGGCAACACGACCTTTCTCAAATTCGGCCAGTTCGCCGAGGAAACCCTGCGTATTCTCGAAAAGCACCGGAAGCTCTATCCGGGGTATGACGCCGAATATGTGGGCCTTGTGGCACTGCTCACACGTCGGGCGGCCTTTCAGCGGGCCGTGGATCTCTGGCGTCGGGGGCGCAATGCCGAAGCCCGCGCAGCCATACGGCCCTGGCGCGATTTTGGCCGCAAATACAGGCTTTTCTGGTGGGCCAGCTATCTGCCGGGCTCGCTCTTTGCGCTGGCCGCGCGCACCTACTTTTTTTTGCCTTTTTTCCTGCGGCGTTAGCTCTTGAAAATATTTCTGTTGCATCCGGGAAAACTCCACTGTATCACTCCGCTAAAACAATGTTGCGGCTCTGGCGAAAGGGGGCCGGGCCTGTGGGGCAGGCGCGGCCGTCAGGCCAAGAACATCAACGTGTTGGGAGGACAGGTGGCCTGGACACAAGTGTACGATCCTGTGGGCGGCGCGGTGCTCTCCGCCCTTGTGGCAGGAATTCCCCTGATCAGCCTTTTTTACATGCTGGCTGTGCGTCGGTCCAAGGGGCATTATGCCGCTGCTGTGGCGGTGATTTTGTCCCTGATTCTGGCTGTGGCCGTGTGGGGCATGCCCGCAGGCACGGCATTCAGCGCTCTGGTCTTTGGTTCGGCTTTCGGGATATTCCCCATTGTCTGGATCGTCATCACCGCGGTCTGGGTGTACAACATGACCGTTGAGTCGGGAGAGTTTGAATATATCAAGGAATCTCTCGCACGGCTCACTGACGACCGCCGTCTGCAGGCCATTTTCATTGCCTTTGCCTTCGGCTCCTTCATTGAAGGCACAGCTGGCTTCGGCACGCCTGTGGCCATCACCGCAGCCATGCTGGTGGGATTGGGCTTCCGCCCGCTGTACGCCGCAGGCATTTGTCTGATTGCCAATACGGCTCCGGTGGCCTTTGGCGCCATCGGTATTCCCGTTATTGTGGCCGCGCAGGTTTCGGGCCTGCCCGAACTGCAAGTGAGCCAGATTGTGGGTCGCCAGTTGCCCATTCTGTCGCTCATCGTGCCGCTGTGGGTCTGCGTGGTCATGTGCGGCTTCAAGCGCACCATGGAAGTTCTGCCCGCCATCATTGTGGCCGGTGTGAGCTTTGCCATCGCGCAGTTCGCCTTTTCCAACTTCCACGGCCCGACCCTGCCCGACATCATGTCCGCCATTGTCACC
>ERZ773099.1297-NODE-1297-length-18706-cov-8.703555_pt1 | contig 18706 bp, 9 predicted proteins | sample MGYA00511120_ERZ773099 | MGnify/ENA primary metagenome ERZ773099 (study PRJEB29015, sample SAMEA2738012) | human oral metagenome | biome: human oral; feature: human-associated habitat; material: dental | place: China | collected 2104 ...
TCACCCCAGTCGCCACGCATGTAGTCGTATGCAATTGAGGGGAAGCCCCGGTACCACCCCTCCTCACGTCACCTTACGGATGAGTCGAGCGGCTCGAATAAACTGTATAGGAACAGGGGGCCCGCAGGAAATCTTTGAGCCAGGTGCCGGCGTACGCTGCCTACGGGTTCCAGACAAAGCCGCTGACTATCACAAGTACCTGCTCGCTCCCGTCTCCTTCAGAGCGATTGCGGAACCTCTCCTGCCATGAACTGAGGACGTCATCGAGCTCCGCCCGTAGGACGTCGAGCTCTGACGGGGTGAGCCTGAGGATCGAGTCGAATCCGATCTCGCTATCATGCCACTCTTTGGGAATCGTCCCATAGTTACCAAGGTAACGTCCGTACGCGTCAGCATATGATTGCGCCGACGCCCTTCTGATGGCAACCTCGGTCTCTAGGCCGGACGTTTCGCCCTCGTCCAAATCAGGCTCTATCACGGCCGGCGATGTCTCCCACCAGCTCTGCCTGTGGTCGCCCTTGCCACGGTCCGCGCGCCTTACCAGCCCCGCTTCCTCAAGCTTTTGGAGGTGGTAGCTGGCGCTGCCCGGGGCGATACCAGTCTGCGCTGATATCTGCCCTACAGTCCTCTTGCCCCCGTTCCTCAAGAGCCCAAGGATCCTCATGCGGACGGGGTTGGACAAGGCCTTGAGCGTCGCAATGTCCGAAACCTTCAGAATTTTCCGCCCCATTCACGCCTCCAAGTCACTCAGTTGCTAAGACGATTATGCCAATGAGGAAGGCTCTTGACTCAGAGTCTGGCAAATGACAAAATAGTTTGTACAATATTTCTTGTTGGTTTTCGAGTTGGAAGGGGTCGGCAGCGTTTGAAAAGCCATTCTCCCCAGGACAAACGTCGAGATTCGCCCCTATCGCCAAGCGAGCTCCTGTATCTGTGCGGCCATGGCATCGGGGTGGCAGGAGACCAACTTTTCTATACTGCGCTTGCATGGTATTGCATTGAGGTTTCTGGCCTGGAGTCAACCGCCGGGCTCGTCGCGTTCCTCGGGGCCCTTCCAAGAACCCTGCTGCTACTTCCGGGAGGTGTGGTAGCCGACAGAAGAGGCAGCAAGCATGTCGCCGTGCGCGCAGCCTCCATACGAACCGCATTGCTCTCCCTTGCTGTTGCGGGAACGTTCCTTCAGGGCATGTCTCTTGGGCTTCTCGTTGTTGCGGCCACCATGTTCGGCGTGACCGAAGCGTTCTATCTTCCAAGCTCTCAGGGCATGGTCGCGACCGTCGGCAAGCCGGGTAGCGAGGAGAGGCTTCAGCCCCTGTTTTCCGGCGTCGAGAAGGTGGCCCTGTCCGTAGGTTCCGCGTTTGGGGGGATTTGCATAGGTGCGCTCCGGCCCCCTGGCGCATTCCTTATCATGGCGGCAGCATCTGCGGTCTCTGCGGCCATGCTTGCCCTCGTCAAGGAAGGGCGACCTGCTCCGGCGGGCACTGACGTGACCGTGGTGTCCATCTTCGCTGGTGTGACCACTGGATTGAGAAAGGTGCTGACCCGCCCGTCGCTAAGGTCGACCTTGATCCTGGTGACTGTCGCCGAATTCGCGGCGTCGGGCCTGACGGGAGTGGGCTACGCGATGCTCTCATCGGAGCAGGGCTGGGGAAGCGAGCGGATGGGGGCCATCCTTTCGTACTTTGGAGCAGGCGCGGCCATGGCCTCCTTTCTCGTGGCGCTCTTTGGCACGAGACGGGGGGCGGAGCTGGTGGGGCCTTCGATGTCCATCGTCGGCCTGGCATTTGCCGCATCGGGCGCATGCAAATCTCCTCTTCTCTGCGCCCTCCTTGCAGGTGTCGCTGGGCTTGGGAGCGGCGTATCCTCGACGATGCTCTTGACGCGCTTCGTCACCCAGGCTGAGGGAGGCCAGCTGGGCGTCTCCATGTCCCTGCTCAGCATCGCAGTCTTTGCGGCCGCGCCCCTTTCCTACCTGTACTGCTCGCTCGTGGCTGGCCTCGTTTCAGTCGTGGGCGTGTTCTGCTCCCTGGGTGCACTTTTGGTTCTGACGAGCTTGCGTTGCCGATACATGGGCGTGCAAGAGACAGACGGCTGACGCTCACGGCGCAGCTGGAGAAGCACCTCCGCCCTCCCGGGGCGATACCAGTCTGCGCTGATATTTGCCCTGCAGTCCTTTTGCCTCCACTTCTCAAGAGCCCACGAACCCTCATGTGTGGCGCCTATGACCCGGCGTTCTCCCTCACCGATGGGACGGCCGCCGAGCTCTCGCAACTCTGCCAGGCCGACATCACACGCCTCTGCGAGGATGCGGTGAAGGAGTCCCTGCTGACCGATTCTTCGCTATGCGACGAGCTTTTCCAGCGTCACCAGCGTCTCTGCGCGGACAGGCTGTCCGTATACCACAGCGAGGATAAGGTCGGCCAAGCAGCATGGAGAGACCGAATCTCATCCTCACGAACACGTGCCGCCAAGAGTCATATACGGCTCCTCAGGACGATAGGGGCAAACCAATGAGGTCCCGTTTGGCAATCTTGGAGGCTCCCAAGCCCTTTAAGATTACCAAACGGGAGCATCAGGCCCCTCCCCGACGAACCGGCAAGCGGGAATCGGACAGGTTATTGGCTCGTTCCTCGTCTAGCTATCTTTCTGATTCAAGCGATCGATAAACTCATTGACTCTAGCTTCACGTACCTCTGGCGAAAGCGATTTATTCATTTCGGCAAGCCTCTCTTTTCTACGTTTAGCAAAGTCTGCTAAGAACTCAGCGTACCGTTCTGCTTTGCCCCTCTCGCTCTCCGCCAAATCATCTGCTACCTGGAAAGTTTTTTCATCAATAGCAATATCGCTATTCGGAGTAGTAATCCAAAGCAGAAAATTCGAATACTCCTCAGATACCGACAGATTATAGGGCTTGCCGTTAGCCTCTACGACAATTTGTCCCTTGACGTTACTTCTTATCATCGTGCATCACCTATTTGGAAGTTATATTTATTCAAGCGCATTTTCAGGTACCGTTCGCCACCGTCGAGAACATTGGCTATAGATTGCTTGATGGGATCATCGTTCAGCGCTCCGTATGTGTAACTTATTCTATCGCTATTGTTTTCGCAGACGATGACGGTTCGAGCATCACCATTCACGATAATTGGTGCAGAGTGGCTTACCACAAAAAACTGGATGTTGAGCTTGAGCTCCTTCAGCCTATCGATTAAAGACTCTTTGATGGTCGCGACGTCAAGATTATCCTCTGGTTGGTCGAGGATTATGTACATCCATCTACCTGCTTTTATCTCATCATTCAAGAACAACTTCAGGAGAGCCTGTGCCTTCATACCGGGTGACATATCACCTATCCACTTGCCATCAATCGTTATGAGTGTCCTTAGTTCGTCAGACTTATTCACCTCTTTCTTCAGCAACTCGAAAAACTTGCTGTAATGAGCAAGAAGATCTCGGCCTTTACAACCCCTAAACTTATTACCGTCAAACGTTTTATGCATTTTGTCCTTGTCAGACTGATACAGGAACGCCTCAACGAGAGCCTGCGTATCACCCGTATGCCCACTCAGTAGCGCGGAAAATAATTTATCAAAAGATGTCTCTTCGCTATAAACAAGACTGATGACGATAGGCTCATCTGCGTTCGTCAGCTTGACTGGCTCTATCGGCTTGCGCATCCTCTTGTATTCCTTTCGCGCCTCACCGTTCAAAGACTCTAGAGACATACGAAGTTCGAACAAGTCATCAAGAAATGCAGCCGCCGCGCTCGTTTTGCTGTTGTATTGATTGAGCGTAGTTGATCCACTTGAGCTGTTGTACTCATTAAGGGTATCAGTGAACAGCGATATGAGCTGCTCGCGGGCTTGGAACCAGGATGGATCAATATCCCCCAGGCATGATGACAGACGAGCGACTCTAGCCGAAAGCTCACTAACACCCTTTTCTATAGCGCGAGCTTCGGTCTCCAGAGATTCAAATAGTCTCTCATCCTCCGGATAGCTGCTCTTGAAGCCGATCGAGCCACTTTTTGTCTTTAGGCCATCCATCAGCCCTGACATATCTTTGAGACTGATCTTTGCCTCGTCGATCTGAAGCTCATCCCTGGGCGGCTGCTTTACCGAGTCGATCGTAACCCCGGACGGAATATCTGTATCAAAGTGATCAATGTGCCTGGGACCTGACTGGTATTTCTTGTTGAACGCAATGAGCAAATTCTTCTCTAAGTCGAGCATGCCATTAAGACGATCTTTTGCTTTTCCAGACTCCTTCTCCGCCTTATCTTTCAGGGGTGAGACGCGTTCGCCTAAAAACGGGATCACTTCATATTCTCCGTTTGTATAGATGCTTTCCAACTCGCCTTGTCCGAGGTAGAGACAAGACGGGTGATCCTTGGTGGAGACGCCGCCATGTGCCATAAACTTTACGGAATCTGGGTTGACGAACTTGGAATACGTATCAAGGCCCTTATCTGCCAGAAGGCTGGCGAGCAGCGTTTTTCCGCTTCCTCTTGAACCCACGATGCCGTTATAGCCAGGTGAGAAGCGAAGCGTAACGGACTGTCCATTCGCTGCTGCATCATCAATGCATGTATCAAAGGTAACTGACTCCAAGAACTTTGTAGTATTTTTCTGCGGCAATTCGGGACAGCTATCAGAGGTCTTGATACGACTTTTCGGGTCGCTGATTGCAAGCAAGAGAGAGTCCAAGTCTGTATCGAAGTCGATCCACGTAAATTTCTTGCCTATATCATCCACTTCTTTCGCGTCGCTGAAAAAGAGTGACGACACTGTTGTGTTGAGCTCCTTGGCCAAGCCTTCCGATATGTGCTTTCTACTTTTCTCGCCACCCTCTACGGCCATCGCATGGCTATAGTAGAAAAGGTTGTCTTTGTACTCCTGGTTGCTGCGCAGCGGTTTATCACGGGAACCGTTCGGCAGGTAGTCCGAAAGATTTCTTGCGCCCTTGTTCTCGTGAGGAATAAAGAAATGCGGTATCGCGGCCGCTTTCTCCTGGAACTCTTCGAGAAAGATAGCTACGCCCTCTGTTTGTTTGGAGAAGCCCTTGCATGGCAGCGAGAACAAATCTTGCTCTGTCGGACCTCCACCGTGGGGTCTTTCTAGGATCGAAGCTATGAACAGCTGTCTCACGACATCTGACATCTCTTCTACTTGGTCCATCGGAAACCAGACTATGGCGTGGAAGTAGTCGCCCTTCGACCCATTTCCGAGAACCAGATTGTATGTTTCAACCGTCGCCTTCTTGAGCCTGACGTTTATCTCCACTCCGCCCACCAATGTCTTGCCCTTCTGGACCATAGCCTGCTGCAGTCTTGGCAATAGATCTGCGTCGACGCTGTTATGATCTGTCACGGCGAGTACGTCTAGGTCGCTGCTCAATACGGCCGCAAAGAATGAATCCTCATCATAGTGCCTGCTGTAACATGAGCTTGAGTGAACGTGCATATCGCACTTCTTGAATGTTCCTTTGACTAACCTGCTGTCTTCCGTCTTAATCACGACCTTTCACAGCGTAAGCGACAGTTTTCTAAAGTTTTTATTCCAGAGTGCATTACTATTTCAAGCAACCCTGTTCTTTTCTCCATTCGTAAACCTCCCAGTAAAACTCAACTAGCGTAATGGAGGCCCCGACAGCAAGCTTTGCGTACCTTACGGGCAGCTCCTGGAATGTCGCAGACCTACCATGTCCAGCTCCAAATCCGTTCCTAAGTTCAGAAACTCCAGATGCAATGCTCTGCAAGCCGCCTTGTATCCTTTTCTGCGCCTTCTCCGCAAGTTGTGCGACTTCTAGATCTAGACTGAATTCCCCTTCATCGATGGCAAGTATCTTGGCGGTCTGCTTCGAGAGTTGGGCAACATCCATGTCTCTCTCTGCGCTATCTCCTTGGTTCTCAAGGATTGTCTTACAACAGCTTTCGATAAGCTCCTTTGCCTTACCAATTGCCTCAACCGAATTCTCGTCCCTCATCTTCATGAGTAAATTAATTTGATCTTTCATATATTCACTATTAAATTTACTCTTTAAATCAGCTGTAGTCTCAGAAAGAAGGGGGCTCGTTGCTCGTTCTCTTTCAGCAATTGCCTTACATTCTTTGTAAAGGGACTGTCTGCGCCTAGCGCGACCGCAATCATCAGTCAGATCCTGATCATAACCGTATTCAACGATGTCCTCATAGTGATCAAGCAAATCGAGAAGCAATTTATCTACATCTGCCTTTTTCGCTTCGTCCACGTATTGCATCAGAGAGGCTGCTTCGGACTTATTGTCGTACTTATCGCATAGTCTCACGCCAATACTACTCATAGTGCGTGCATTAAACTCGGGTTTGCTGAGGTTAAACACCTTATTGCCGTTTCCGCGAATAAAGAGCTTTAGAAAAGTACCTCTTTCTTTGTCATTCATCGCATAGACCTCCCTAAATTCCCAGCGCCTTGCGCGCCGCTGATACGATATCGCCGTCTTGGTAGAAGTCGGGGCTCACGCTGCTCGCAAGCTCCATGGGGACGTCCTGCAGATCACGAATGGCGCTAAACGGCAGCAGTATGCGCCTCGCGCCAGCGTTCCTTGCGACCCGCAGGATGTCTTCCAGGTCCTTCAACTCGTCCATGGAGCCGGAGAGCCTGACAATGCCGGGAATGACCGTTGACGCCATCACGGGGCGGTTGCAGGCCGCAGAGCAGAGCCCCACAAACTCGGCGAGACTCACCTCGCCACTCGGACCCCTTGCCTGCAGATCGTTCACGAACAGCAGGTAATCCTTCTGCCGCATGCGCATGCCGGCCGCCACGCGATCACCGTTGTTCTCGAAGCAGCGCCACGCGGCCTCAACGCTCTCGCGCGCAACACGGTTTCCCCCAATGCCCTCGTGCTCAAACCTGAATGTGCCTGCCACAGCCTTGTTCTCAAGCCTGTACACGGCACACTCGTCCTCGACGCTGCGTCCCACCGCAAACACGTGCCCGGGCTGCAGTGGCGCATCTGGCACAAGGGTGCCCTCGGACTGCTCCGGCACGGCGATAATGCGTGCACTAGACGGGTTGTCCGCGTCGGCATAGCCTAGGCTCACGTCCATGAACTCGACGCCCGCCATTATCTTGAGCTGCTCCTTCACGCGCCGCCTGCCCTCGACCGCGTACTCTAGGATCATGCGCGCCTCCTCCTTGCCCATATTCTCGTCCGGGAAGATGAGCTTCATGAGTCCGCTGAAGGTCTTGCGCACACCCGTCTCATCGCGCGTGTTGAAGTCGCTGTTAAGGCGGAAGTGATCGTCCAGGTGATGCGTATAGTCGCGCCTGCGCAGCTCCTTGCAGAGCTCGCCCAGGCAGTCACTGATAAGACCGTAGTGCTCCGTGAGCAGGTCACTTCGCATCTTGGGCACCTCCCAACCCGGGAGGTAGCAGTGGATGCGGTCGAAGAACGCCGAGTCGTCGTTGAACTCCGGTGGAAACGGGTCGAACAGGTGCGTGGTCTTCAGGATGTTCTGCACGCTGTCGTTTATGTTGCCCTCGAACACCATGGAGGCATCGCCCGAGAAGGACTCGCGGCCACGCGCATAGGTGCCACCCGCCATGTAGCCCTTCAGGATCTGGATCGCATTCATATCCTTGAAGTGCATGCCAGCGACCTCATCGAAGGCAATGCAGTCCCAGTTACCCACCAATCCGGTGCGCTCCACGCTGGTCGCGCGACGCGGATTTGCGTTCAGCCGACCAAAGAGGTTGGCCGTCGTGGTCTGACCGCCCGAGAGCAAGATGGCGTAGGGGCTTACCTCGTTGTAGATATGGCTCTTACCAGTTCCGCGCGGCCCCAACTCACAGAGATTGTAGTTGCGCTCTATGAGCGGGACCATGCGCTCAAGGAAGTGCAACTTGGTGCGTAGCTCCATGCTCGCAGGCTCATAGCCCTCGCTGCGCAGCAGCAGGTCGATCCACTCATCGGTGGTAAAGTTGGCGCGCTGGCCAACGATTGAGTCCAGATCGAGCCTAGGCATCTGGATCGGCGTGAGGTTGGCTATCTTGAACGGGTTATCCTCGGGACCTACGCCCCTCCCCATAGTCTGGCGGGGCCTCTTGGGCCCGCCAGACACATCGGAGAGCTCGTCCTCGAGCTCATCCTCAAGACGGAAGTACTCCATCTGGGCGATGCACCACATGCTGCCCGTGAGCATCTTCGGGTACTCGCGCACATACTCGTCCGGCATGACCATCGGGTCTATCGCCAAGTTCGAGAACGTTGCCGTGTGGATGTCACGGTACTCGTCCACCTTCGCGGCCACCTTGTCAATGATCGTATAGCTGCGCAGGTCGCGGACCTTGGACTTGATGCGCTCTGACTCGTCCGGGCGTACGTAGTTCTGCGCCAGGATGCGGCGGATGCGGTCGAGCCCCTCTGCCACGGACTCCTCGTCGTCGGTCGAGCAGTACATTCCCAGTAGGTACTCGAGGACGAAGGTGGGCACGTTGGCTCCCCGCCTCATGAGGGCCGTCAGGTCCTTGCGTACGACCTTGCCGGGGAACGCCTGCAGGGCCTTCCGATCAAGATCATCCGTCTCAAGAACGGGGACCGCGTTGCCCTGGGTGTCTTCCATATCCGTCTCCTATAGCCCGAAGTCGACCGTCGGCGCAAACGCCATGTCGATGGTGAACTCTTCCTTCCAAGAGATATCGCCCGTCTCCACGTCCCTGCAGACAAGGTAATAGCGCTCTTTGGGCGGATACTCCACCCCCGCCCTGAGCGTAAGCATCGGTCTCGTCACGCGAGCACGCTCATCGAGGGTGGGCATGTCGGCATGGACCCCCTGCACGTCGGTCACGGGGTTACCGGAGCCGTCTGTCAGGGACAGCTCGTACTCGGCCGGCAGCACCTTGCCTAAGACCGGATCCCTCTGAAACAGGTCGACATGAAACATCGAGCTCGTAATGCGCCTCTTTGTGGATACGAGCACCACGGTGGCCTTCTCCTGCTCCACCCTCGCCTTCGACGTGAGACTGCGGTTGCGCAGCTCGATGACGGGCACGCACACCTCTTGCAGGCTCACGCCACCGTGCGCGTAGTTCTTGTTGCCCGAGGCGCTCTTGAGGCGTATGCACTCGCGCGGCGCCAGCCCGCAATACGCTGCGCCATGGACATCTCGCATGTCCACCTTAACGAACAGCGGGTTGTCGATGCTCTCCCGCAAGAGTATGTGCCTGCGATGCAACTGGGCGTCAGCTGCGCCAATGTCCGCCTTCGACACCTTATCCTGCTCTCTCAGCGGACCTCGCGTATAGATGAAGCCGTGGTCGGCCGTGACGATGACGCGATTGATCTTGAGGTCGTTGACGGCGATCTTCACGAGCGCAACCAGCTCGTCGACGGTTGCCCCGCATGCCCTGAGCACGTCATGCTCGAGCCTTGGCTTCTCGCCGGTCGAGTCGATTCTGTCCTGGTAGACGTATATGAGCGGGGCATCACCCACGAGCTCTCTGCGTGCGGCCCGGTTGCCGGAGAGAAGGCTCTTGGAGAGGATGGCCCTCGCACCGGGGACGGCCGAGCGCAGGATGGCCTCCCTGTCTGGGGTCGTCTTGGTAGGCATGCCGTTCACGAGCACCTGCCTGTCATCCCACACATAGGAGATCTCGCCATGGGGCAAAAGAGCTGCCATGCCAAACTCGGTGACCGACGGGAATATCGACTGGAGCGCGTCGAGCGACACGGTTCCCTTCGTCTTCTGTTCCAGGCGGCGCGCAAGCTCGCACCCCACCTCGTAGCGCATGCCGTCGGCAATGATGACCATCGTGCGTCTGTACTCGCCCCTGTCGCACAGCCGATAGAACTCGGAGAAGGTGCGCTGGGCGCGCACGCCCCTCACAAGGCCACGGTCCGCCCAATCGGACTCGGAGCAGTTGATCCAACAGTCGTTCGACTTTGGGAGAAACCAGTTCACATAGATGTTCTCGACGTGCTCGGCTAGCCTCTCGGCCGCATCGCACAGCTGCCCGGGGATGTCATCGGTGTTGAGCTGACAGTCATCAAGCGCCGTGCAGAGGGCGCGGTACGCCGCATCCATGAGGTACCAGTCATCCGTATAGGCCCGCCACACATCCTCCGGTCTCGCTGCGTGGAAAGCCTGCGTGTGACTGCGATAGAACGACTCGGACTCGGCCGCTGCCGCAAGCAGGTCGTAGTAGCCCCGCACGCGCTTGTACCACTTCAGGTCCTTGCGCTTCTGACGGATGGCGAGAGCCTCCGAGCACCTATCCGCCCCGTCGGCGAGACTCGACGCCAACGTGGCAAGGATCACCTCGTTCACGCAGGGGAGCACGTCCGTGTCGATGAGCGAGGACAGGTCTGCCGCAAAGAGCCGCTCAGGAATGTTCAGCTCGGCCTCCACGGTTCGCGCGACCTCATAGAGCGTCTCTCGGCTCTCCCGCTCGCCCATCCAATCGCGGACGATGTTGAGGCAGAAACGGGCATATGGAGCCGAGACATGATCCTCATACCCCACGAGCAGCTCCTCGGGCAGCGTGCACGAGGCCGCAGAGAGCAGCAGGTGCTCCGAGAGCCCCACCTCTGAGGCCAGGTCTCCCGCATAGCCGATGCGCTCCCTCAGGACAAACGACAGTGCGCCCAGCGCGTCGTAACGCTCGAGGTCGGCGAGGGTTGCGTCGGGCCCATCCTCGTGCAGGGCACAGAGGTACGTCCTCACGATATCCTCCACGCGGGCGCTGGGAGCCTTGAGGATGGACGACACGACGCCAGCCGCGACGTCTGCCTCAGATGTCGTCTCGGGCACACGCTTGAGGTAGGCTGCTCTTCTGCCTGCCGAATTGAAGAACCTCTCGAAGCGTGCCACCGCATCGCGAACGGCGCTGCCTGCGTTGATGTCGGCGAGCAGCATGGATGCCCTGTCGGCCTGGAAGTGCTCGGAGGCGAGCTCGATGTCGGCAAGCCAGTCGCCCTCAAGCCCACCCTCGGAGAAGTCACGCGGCCGGCGCGTGTAGACGAGAAAGTCCATGTCCGCCCGCTCTCGTAGGATCCGCCTCTTGAGCTCGAACTGAGGTCCGGCATCCACCCTCGCGAAGACGAGCGGACGCGCGAGCTCGCACCCCAGGCCGTCCTCGGCAAGGCGGTCGAAGTCCTGCCCAAAGGAGCCCTCCACGTCATGCCAGAAGACGATGCGCCGCTGCTCCCCATCTTGGAGCGGCTGCGTCAGAGCATCCTGTATGAGCTGCACCGCATCGAGGCCTGCCATCGCTTAGCTCCCTTCCTTGGCACCATGCCGCTTGATCGAGTACCTCCTACCGCTGCTCTGGCCTTGGGCCTCGATCAGCCCACACTCGACCAGTCGCCTGTTGATACGCTGTAGCGAGCGGGGAGGGATCTGCAGGCCGTCCGATATCTCGGCGGGACGCGAGGGCCCGTGTCCGTGCAGGTACGCGAGGACTCGACGCTCGGGATCGGACAGATCGGCAAGCCTTTCGGCCAGCTCCGGCCAATTTCGGCCAAGCTCGGCCAAGGCAGATGTGGCAATCATGCCTGCGGCCTCGGGCGTTTCCGCAGGGGACTCGGCAACGGAAGCCGCCTCTTCGAGCGCATCGACGAAGAGTCCCAGCATAAACTCAACGAATCCCGAGGAGTTTGCGATGGCGTCTGCGGCACCGAGCGCGCTGTAGTACCCCTTCTGATTCTTCTGGATGAGCTCCTCGACGGGAAGCCAAAGAAACACGGGGTTCCACCTGCCCAGAAGCGCCGTGTGCCAGAGCCTGCCCATACGCCCGTTACCATCCTGGAACGGGTGGATGAACTCGAACTCGTAGTGGAACACCGCGCTCTTCACCAGTGGGTGGAGCGTAGACTTTCCATACCAGGCAATGAGGTCGCTGATCTGTTTGGCAACAAGGCGCGCCGGGGGCGCCATGTGCACAAGACGATCACCATCAAAGATGCCAACCCCTTGGGTGCGAAACCTCCCCGCCTCACCCACAAGCTCGTCCATCATGGCGCGGTGGGCACGCAGGAGGTCGTCGACGCTCATGGGGTCAACACTCGCCAGCAGGTCATATGCGGCAAAGGCATTCTTTACCTCGCGGATCTCGCGTGGATCACCGAGCACGCGCTTGCCATCGAGGATAGCCGTGACCTGTCCCAGCGTGAGCGTGTTGTGCTCGATCGCCAAAGACGAGTGGACGGTACGTATGCGGTTCTGTCGTCGCAGATGGATAGAGCGCTCACCCTGAACCATCACCGACGCCCTACCCAGCTCGTACGACGCACGAGATACCAGATCGACGATCGCGTCGCTCATCGTGAAGGGAGGTTCGTACCCAGGCCCGCTCATGGCTTCCATCACCTGATCCTCGCAAGGACGTCTTGGAACAGCGCGTAGTTGTGCCTTACCCCATCATCGAGGTCAATCTTGATCATCTGGTCCGCCAGGTGGTGGACCTTCTCCTCATACGCGTTTGCCTCGGCCAGCTGGTCAGAGAGAACCTTGCGACGCTTTCGCAGCGCTGCGGCCTCGCGCCTGTCGGCAGAATCGAGGGATCTGTCAATGTCGTCGATCTGGTTGCGGTAACGCTCCTGTTGGGGGTGCACATACTCGGTGCGCAGGCGCGCCAAGAGATCTGGCGTGTAGCGATGCATGTAGAACAGCGCCCTAAAGCCGCCCTTCTTGCCCGAGTCAAACAGCCAGTAGATGGGGCGCCTGCCCGCGCTCTGCACGCTGTAGGTCCTGCAGTGATCCTTGAAGAAGTCGTTGCGGAAATAATCGCGGACCACCTGACGCGGGTCGTCACCGCCCCCCAGCGCGTCAGCCACGAACCGCAGGTTCTCGCCTAGGCGCTCTGGGCCGTACGCCGCCTTCAGGAAGTCGACGAAAAGGCCAACTGCGTCATCGTGGAAGTACTCCACGTCCGTGAGCGGAATGATGCCATCGTCATCAGGCATGAGGGAGGGGTTAGGAACCTGTGCGAGATATTCGTTGAGCCCATCGCCCTGGTTGGCCAACATAAGGCCAGGTTTGTCGAGCGAGTAGCGTCCCATGATGCAACCCACCGCGTAGCTCACGAGCGACCTCACGTCACGCCCGAGGTTGGCCAGGCGCACCGACACCTTGTCGGCGGGCACCTCGATGGGAACCTCGCCTTCCATGTGATAGATACGCGCAAAGATGCGGTTGAGCTCTTCCTCGTTGGACTTCAGGGTATCGAAGCGGTCCTGACACTCTGCGGACCAGGCGTCGAACGCTTTGGAGACGAGATGTCCACGCACCAGTGGGTGACAGGAAAAGTCCCAAGAGGTTTCAAATGAGTCCCAGTCATTTTTACAAAGCGCAACGTTTGAAGAAACAACTTCGTGACCTTTGAATTCATCGATACGGATTGGGAGTCGACTTATAGCGCCTTCCCCAAAATCAAGGGTTGGACATAGTATCCCAAGTACATCTAATGCGTATGATGAATTTGCGACTGCTAAAACAGCAAGATTTGATGTGTGATCGTTTCCATAACACATTGTGCCTTTATGCTCTGAGATATAGCCTTTTGGACTGAATCGCATAGCAAAATCCCCGCTTGAAAGTGCACTCCAAGTAAGGCCTTCTTGAAAGTAGAAATCCATGTTTTGTGGACGTGATGCTACACGTCCATTTTTTCTATAGTTGCGAATCTCCTCTCCATCGTGTTCCCAATTTACGACAAAGGAATTATTCCCGAACCATTTTCGATATTTGCCACCCTTGTGACATGGAAACCACTTCTGCCCGCTTATGCTCGCTGCCGTTCGATTTGCGACACCAAACTTGATTGCTGGGAGATTTAGCTCCCACCATAATCTTAGGAATCGGTCGTTGTCGCCAGTTACAAGTCCTTGCCTGGGCTTTGCGATTGAGGAGAGAAGGGGTGTCGATTTAAAATTTTCAAGCATTGCCTCGCTTGCCCAGTAGGCAATAGGCCAGCCGGGGATGGATTTGAAGTTCTGGGCATCAGCTCGGTAGAGCCATCCGCAATCGGGGTTCTGGATGGCTTCCTTCATGGCTGCAGTCTTCTCGCTCTCACTGTTGCCATCGACCAGCCTGAAATACGAACCCATGCCTGATGCAGCGCTGTTCGAGAATATCGTAGCTGTCGTCGAAACTACCTCGCCGCCGATGGAGTCGAACGCACGAGCACCCATATGCGCCATAGACACGATACCGCTCGTCGCAATGAGTTTCTTCCGCATCTTCTCGTAGGAACTCAAAAACATCCAAGATTGCATGGTGATCTCGGCTGCATAGCCGTCCCTCGCGATGAAATCCAACCCGCGTTCGATGAAGCAGGTGCACAGATCGCTCTTCTCGTCCGGATAATTGTGAGCCACCCATCCGCTAAGCCAAGGGTTCATGTTCCCTTTGCCCATATACGGTGGGTTCGCAATCACCAAATCGTACTTCGCGACAAGCGGCTCCATCATGGCCAGTGCCCTTAGAACCTGCTCGTAAGCCTTACGACCAAAGAGCTCCTTCTCGCCCTTCAATCGCTCGGCGGTGGCGCGCAGGATGTCCATATCCTCAGCGCTTGGCTCAAAGAGACTGCCCACCTCATCGAGGTGCGCGAGCGCCTCCACGAGCTCGACCTGTCCGAGCAGGGACGGCACGCCGAGCCTCTCATGCTCATGGCGCGCGCCCACGATAGCACGGCGCTGCTCTTCGCTAAACTCGACGTTCTGCAGGACGGTGATGCGCGGCCGTACCCCCCGGCGCAGGAAGCGTCTGTCGTACTCGCAGGCCTTCATGGTCAGTGCGAAGCTCGCCATAGCTGCGGCGCGCGGGTCTATCTCGATGCCTGTCAAGTTTCTTTCCAGCACCAACCGAGGAATGTCACGTCTGGCGTAACCACGCTCCTCGTACATGGAGGCCAAGAGGTCGAACGCATACACGAGGATGTGGCCCGATCCGCACGCAGGGTCGAGCACGGTTATCTCCTCGGGACCGCCCACGTGCAGGAACTCGCCGGGGTTGCTGTCGGGCGCAAGATAGTAGTCCATCTTGGATGCCAGGGCGCTTGCGAGGTTATTGAGCATCCAGAGGCGTCCAAGCGAATTCTCTGCCAGGTAGTGCACGATCCAGTCGGAAGTGAAAAGCTGCGTGGCGCAAGGGATGTCCTCTGCTGAGGCCTTGCGCTTGGACGCAAAGTAGTCGTCCTTCCTCTCCGACACGTAGTACTGGTACATCCAGCCCACGATCTGCACGCCCTCGTGCCAGTCATCCTCGGGTATGTCGGACACCAGCCGATCGACGACGCTACCTTCACGCAACAGCCCATCGGGCAAAAGCAGCTCCATGGCAGAGCCCACAACCTCAAAGACATCGGGCATACAACCGTGCAGCTCGGCGCACTGCGCGAGGAACACGCAGCGAAACGTCGCCTCATCGTCGCCTCCCTGAACGAGACGTGCAACCTCGGCGCGGTCGAGCCCCTCAATGTCCACCACCAGGGCCTCCGCAAGGGCCTGGGGTCTCGAAGTTCCGTCGTTCCCGGAGAGCATACGGATGTGCGAGGGCAGAAGGTCGTTCACCTCCATGAAGCGTATGGCCATGATGCGATTGAACCACGTGTACGCGGCACGCTCAACGAGCCGCTCGTAACCCTCCTCGCGGGCGGCGCCGAGAAGCTTTGCGCGCTGATGCCTCTCGTTTGAGGAGAGCACTCGCCCGTTGACAGCGTCGGCATCCGTCAAATTGAGGGGCTTCTCCGTGATGTCGTATATGGCGCACCTGCGCTCGACCTCCGCGATGAGCTCGCACCGGGCCCAGATGCAGTAGGACTTGATCGCGGAATCGTTCATGTTAGTCACCGAGCCTCACGGCATCGTTATCTTGGAGTGCGTCCACCAAGGCCTTGCGCAGCCTCTCGACATACGCACCCACCTCATCTGGGGTGCGCATGGTCTCGGTCGGGCAGACGCGGCTCCTCTTGAGAACGCAGATTCTTGGAGACACGCTCCCCACAGGTTTGGCAGCCATCGTATCTGCTAAGCCCTTTCGGGCCGCAGTCCTCACGGTACGCTCCTCTGCGAGTACCTTGTCTATCTTCGAGTATTGCTGGTTCTCCCACACCTCGAGCTGGCGCATCTGGGCATCGAGCTGGCTGCAATCCTTCACGGAATGAGCCGAGTCGCGCTTTGCGAGCGAATCACGCTCGACTTGGGCGAGGACAGCTTGCACGGCGTCCGCAGATCCGTCCGCCTCAGTCGTAGCGTAGCGCTTGATCTGCTCGAGGGCGTCATCGATGCGGTTGAGCAGCTCGCCCCGCTTGGCGCTTACGACGTCAGAGAGTGCCTTAGATACCACGACGTTCAGGCCATTGAGATCCTTGATGTGGTTGTACGGTTCGTCCATCGTGAGGATGTCCTTGATCTGGGTGATCGCGCTCTGCGCCCTGGCGTCTCCCTCGATGTAGATACCCTCGGTTTCCAGCAGTTCAATGAGCTTTTTCGACTCGTCGTAGAGCCTCACCTGCGTAGCAAAGAACCCTCGGATCCTATCGAGGTCCTCCGAGAGGTCGAGCAGCGTGTCTTGCGTCTTTACGTTCGCGAGCGAGCTGCAGAACAGCATAGGGTCGATCGCGTTCGAAAGGAGCCCGTCCACGAGCTTGCGGCCATCTGTGACGAGGCGCTTGCCGGGGTAGGAGCCGTGCTCATACCACCGGGCGAGCATGTCGCGACACTCGTCGGAGACCTTGCTCAGGCACTCCTTAGCGAACGCCACAAGCCCGTCCTCATCACTTGGCACCTGACTGGTATCGGTAAAGTCCTTCATGAGGCGCTGCACGGCGGAGAGAATTGCCGCGTCGATTGCCTCACGCTTCTTCACCTGTGCCTTATCGGCATCCCTGCGAAGATACTGCACGATGGCACGCGTGTCATCCGCACCCAGCTGCCTGCCGCCCACAGAGATGGCAACTCGCTGCCTCTCGATCAGCTGCGCCGTAACCGCCGCGATGTCGATCTCACGCCAGCCGTAGGGTGTCCTTTGGTACTTGCGCTGCAGGTCGCCCATGTTGGTGGCCTGGTGGGTGTAGGCTTGGGCGTCTAGGAATTGCATGATCTCGTCTGCCGCTCGCCAGTTGGGCTCGTGGCCGTCGGTATCCATCTGTGTTCCTGACCGTCCGCGCAACATCGCGATGACGTCCGCGTCGGCGTCTGCCGACAAGTCAATGTAGCCGACCTTGGTGTAGGTGCGCGTAACGAGCTCGTTGAGGGCGGCGTCGATCCTCTTGGTTGTCGACTGCTCCCTCACGTTGAGGACGCGCCCATCTACGGCAAGCCTCCCGCGAACGATGGCGTCCTCGAGCGACTTCTTGGCCGCCTTCTCGTTCTCGCGTGCCTCCTCACGCTTGCGCTTCACGATGTCTCGCTTGGATGGCGACCATTGCGAGGTGATGTTCGTGCGCACGTACTTCTCCACGCGACACACCGCGTCCAAGAGGTCGTAGTAGTCGCCCTCCTCAAGACCCACCAGGGCCTGCCCGGTTGACTGGAGCGCAAACTCGGGCTCGGACAGGCGCGACCATTCGTGCGCGTAGGTGATGACGTTGAGCTTCATGCCACCTTGGTCCCTGCCAAGGCACGAGTCATCCACGTAGCGGTCAAACGGGAAGTTATTCTGCCCCGCGCGATACTTGGCCGCAGTGTAGATGTCATTGAACAACAGGTTCTTGATCTTGTCGATAACCTCGTTGGAGTCGATCTCGACCTTGGAGATCTCGTCGGCAACGTCCTGTTCCTCGCTCGTGAGGAAGTTATACTTGTCGCCGTTACGGGCCACCTTGTTCTCACGCACCAGACGCTCGAGTGACTCAAGGACCTGTCCGCGCAAGGCTATTTTATCGACGTCGGCCGAGTCGATCATGAGATTGGAGATATTGTTCACGTTGGGCGTGATATCGCCTATGTAGCGAATGAGGTAGAGGGCCTTGATGGTGCGCACGTCATACTCGGTCAGGCCATACCCCTTGTCCGCCGCGTCCTGGCAGCGATTGATCACCTGGCGGATGCCATAGTCGAGCGAGGTCTCGATGGTGTCATAGAAGCGCCAGAGCGGCACAAGCACACCCGTCTGCTCGCCCTCCACGCGCTGCGCCGACTCCTGGAACGCCGAGATCATCGAGCGCTCACCGCTGGACATGTGCTTGCCCGAAAAGCCATGCTCACGCGTTTCAGTGAAGACGTCGGGCAGGATGCGGAACTGGTAGCCAACGAACGGATAACTCTCCACATAGTCGCGCATGTCCGTGTAGCCATACAGGTCGCTCGTGGAGTCATCAAAGCTGAAGAGGTTTTTCAGTACCGTCGCTCGCCTCTCGTAGTCCTTCTCTAGCAGCGCTGCGGCCTCTCCGGTCTTTGCGAGCACACGCTTCTTGATGACCTCGTCCACGTCGCTCGATGACAGCGACAGGCGTGTATCGAAGCGCCCCTGAATCTTGGAGAAGTCCATGCCAACGATGTCGGTCACCGAGTCGATGGCCTGTTGGCTCGTGACCAGCACCCACACGTCGCTGCCGCATTGGGTGCCCAGGTCCTCGGTCATCGTCTGCATGTCAAGCATGAGGCTGCTATCGGAGCCGATGAACTGGCCAATCTCGTCTGCTAGAAAAATGAGCCTGAAGTTTTCTCCCTTTGCCTTCCTGCGGTCGATGTAGGCCTTCACCTGCCGGGAGAACGTGTC
>ERZ773099.1298-NODE-1298-length-18680-cov-7.372617_pt1 | contig 18680 bp, 20 predicted proteins | sample MGYA00511120_ERZ773099 | MGnify/ENA primary metagenome ERZ773099 (study PRJEB29015, sample SAMEA2738012) | human oral metagenome | biome: human oral; feature: human-associated habitat; material: dental | place: China | collected 2104 ...
ACAGAAAACAAAAGGGAAATCAGATCTTTGGTATTGAGGAGCTCGGTTTTTATTCCCATACCCCAGAGTCCTTCTTGGATCAAGGCGATTCTGGTATTCAGCATTTTTTGTCCTTTTACAAAATTTCTATATCTTGCTACGATAGTTTCTATATCATCCTTCGCGTTGAGTGTGTCCATAAATTTACTTCGTCGAGGCTTTTTAACTTGTTCAGTGTCGGCTTCGTTTGTATAATAAGGAATAACAATATAGAATTCTTTTACATAGATTAAGCCTTGTTTCATATTGATGTCTTCAAGGAAGGAGGCATAATTTTTTCCCTGTTCTTTTAGGGCTCAGGGATCAAGTTTCTCTACATTAGTCGTTACATAATTTAGGTATTCCCTCAGATCAAGATAGGTATTGCGAACTAAAAATTGCAGTGGGAACTCTAGTCCGTTTAAAAATCTTTTGTATTGTTCGAGAGTCGTTTGAATTTCATTAAAATTTTTGAGGTCAAGATTGATACCATCAGCTCTAAGAATTGCTCTGATCCCTCCGTCTTTGAGAATGCAGTAACCATCTTTGATTTCAGAAATAGGAAGCATTGTCTCAGTATTGAACTGAGATTCTTGTTTCCCTTTTTGGATTTGTTTATTTTGAAGGTTATCAAAGAGCATATCTATGCATTAAACAAGAAGTAAAAGTCAGATTTTTTTGTTTTTTTATGGACGGGATTGGGTTGTTGGTGAATCTTTTTGAGCTGGGTTTTCATAGATCCAGAATAGTGCTGAGACAATAAGCCATGAGAGCGACATTGCAATGATAGCGATGACGATTCCTTTGAGGGTAGATTTGACTTTGTCTCGCCCTTTTTCTCCATCACCAATGAGCATCATATAGAATCCGTATAATAGTAGTAGAAACGCGACAAAGCTCACAAATGCAAGTGCGTAAGAAATAATAAATTTGATGTAAGCAAATGCTTTTTGAGGCCCCTTGTATTTATTTATGATATCAAGGTTGAAGGCTTCGGTCATTAGTCTTATGAGAAGATTATTATTCTTTTTTACTGCATCGGTTGTGATGAGCTTCCCATAGTTTGTGTCAATTTCGTTTCCTATATAGGAGCTTCTCCCATTATCATCGCTATAATAGAATTCATTCCCAGGGGTAGTATTTGAGGCATGAGTTCCCCAGCTTAGAAGTATACTTCAGGCTCCTAGGCAGATAAGGAGGAGTTTCCAACTAGATTTCATTCTCTGTTTTGTTTAATGAGGTAAAGTCAGCTTTTTGATTATATGTTTTTTGTGATTACATCAATGATCCAGAATATCATACTGATGATGAGCCATGATATCGCTATTCCTCAGATGGCTTTTGCGATCTTGAGGAGTGAAGCCTTTCCCGCTCAGAATTTCTTGTCATCTCCAGCGGCTGTTGCCATTTGAAATCCAGCTATGAGTAAGATAATTAGCGCGATAAGAGATACTAATCATAGTGCATAATTAATGAGTCTCTTGATGAGTTTGAAAGTCTTTTTTTCGGCATCTTTTTGTGTCTTGATTTGATCATTGCTATCGATCAGATTTTTGATTTTTTGATTGTCTGCATGGATTGCACTATAGGCTCACTCTCTTAGAGCATTCTCTTTTCAGATATCATTGATGATCTTCTTTTGATCAGTGGTTAGGATTTCATCGAGCTTATTTATGAGATTATTGGCAAAAGTACTTGCTGAGACTGAGCTGAGAAGTAATACAATACTGATTTGAAAAAGTTTTTTGAGCATTGTTTTTTGTTTGATAGAATAAACTCACTCTAAGTATAGTCATAATGTGTTTTTTTGCAAATTTTTGAGAGGATTTTGTGATTGTCAATGCTTTCTCGGTCTTGCTGTTTTGTGAATCTCTCTTTGCTGATGGTCGTAATGATATTTGCTCATCGCGAGGCTCACGAATGTGAGACGTGGCGATCCAGATATGGAGGGAACAGGTCTGACTTCTATCTGGATTGCGTAGCAACCGCTTTGCGGACATTGTATTGCTAATGCTCATAATAGCTATTTTTCGGTTATCGTAAGTATGGCTAAAAGAGCTTCCAGTAATGGGAAAACGCTTAATGTTGTATATTGGTAAAACTAATTGGAAAAAGACTAGAGATTTCTCTAGTCTTTTTTACCTAATGCATTATTTATGGATTCGCTTTCAATTTGATGAAGAAGTTCCATTACTTATTCGAACTTTTATTATTTGAGGGTGCTTCGTTTCTCGAAAAATCAGGGGATAGTACGTATATGGTTGATAGCTTCACCACTTTAGTTCTTGTTCTCTTTTACAATTAGGCAATGGAACCCATCAAGCATCTACAATATCATCATTATGATAGGCATTTTCGGCGTCAAATCGGCAAATATCAACAGCTTGATGTATTCAATAAATAGGAGCGGTTCATTCTACATTAAAATAGGATTGTCCCCTATAATATGTCATTAGAGGTAAATTTCCTCCACTAATGACATATTTTTTCTCTTCTTCCCAGTTCCTGAGTTCGTCTCCAGTGAGTTTATTTCTTATCATTTCCTCTCTATTTTTTACGAGGATTTTCATAAAGTTTCTCCAATCCCTCAGGCGATAGACTTCTTGATAGACCTTTCTATATTCTTCTCCAACCTTTGTGAGAATAGCATCTCCAGTAAATTCAGGTATTGAGTAGAAGCCTATAAGATTACTAACAAAATGCTTGTCTTTTAGCCAAGGATTTTGAGAATGTCGTCAGAGAGCTTCTGAGGGAATAGCAATATTTCCTGACTGCACCCAGTTTCGTTCTTTGAGGGCTTGCTCATTATGCTTGTCTTTCTCTAGTGGAAATCTAAAGGTGAAATCATACTTTGGTATGTTAACTTCATACTCATCTCCTGTTTCTGTACAAGTAGTTATTCAGATTCATCAACAAGGTCACATATCAAAGACGACTTCTCCTAGCTTTTTAAGCTGAACATCTCCTGTACTGAGGGAGACTTCAAGCTTGGTCGGGAGGAACTCAGACCTTAATTTAGGGTAGTTAGCTAGTCGCTCCTGACAGGCGAGTTTTACTTCTGTCTTCTCGGCTGACTCAGCACAACTAGTAAACATTTTCTTTAGATTTTCTAGAGTTTCTGGGACATAGAGATTTTGATTGACGATTTCTCTACTCAGTGTTGTGAACTTCTCGGTTAAATTCTCAGTCTTGTCTGCTGATATTGAGAGCGAGAAGATACCGATACTCGTCAAAGCGATGGTTCAAAAAATGAGAAGCTTTTTTTTCATCTTTTTTCTCTCCTATGAAATAAAAGAAGTATAATTAAAAGATACTAAGTTTAGAGAGTAAATCAAGAAAAATACTTATTTATAAAAAGAGAAGTATTCAGACTTCTCTTTTTTGTTCTTTCTTTCTCTGGAGAAGAAAACTGATTTTCTTTGATGAAGTCAGTTTTTTCTTGTTTTCCTTCAAAAAAAACTAAATCAGACTTGCATTTTTACTCGAAAACTATAAAACGGAGGCGACTTTTATTAGCCCATAGATCGGGTAGATGAATCTGGAGAAACTCTTTTGAAGCAAAACTAAGGTCGACATACTCAAATATCTGATTTTTAGGAGACAATGAGTATCAATGAGAGCATTAGAGACAGATCTCTGATGGACTTTCCCGGCGATTAAAAAACAGGTTGATGTTTTGGAGGAGGCGCAGTTGATTAGTATTCTTAAGGAGTCTACTGGATGGTCAATTAGTTTAAGAAGCGAATTTTGATCTCTACTTAAAGAGCTATTTTTTTTGGCATTAAAACAGCAATTGATTGATAAGTTTCAAGAGCAGGGGGAACGAATTTTGCAGTATTTTTGGGGAGATAAGTTTGGAAAGCCAATTGGAATGGATATTATCCTGATCTATGATGAGGAGAAAAAATGAAATATTGATGCCTTGAAAACGGCGATTAGTGAGATCTTTAGAGAGTATCGAATAGAGTCGGTCTCGGTTGTATTTATGGGAGCTGATGAGCGAGAGAAGAGGTATAGACTAGCAGATAGATTTGTACTTCAGGTAATGAGGCATTATAATACGCATTAGAAAAAAACAAAAAACTTTTTTACATATCACAAGTTTGTATCTAGGATGAATTATGAACAGCTACTTGATGAAATTATGGTTAATACGGTTTCGGCACAGGAATTGATTTGATTGCCACAGAGGGATTTGCGTTATGGGGTGTGCCCTGGTGTGTTAGAATTTCATACTTCGCTTTTTTTGGCGAGTGCATTATTGGCTTTTGATCAGCATAAACCGATTATCTTTTTGGTGCAAGTGGAGGAGCTGCCTGGAGATGCTATGGTGTATACAGGTCAGATTTGACCTCATTTTGGTAGGGTGTGGAATCAAAATTCTGAAGATTTGTCTGCTGTTCGTAAACTTCAACTAGAGGAAACTGATCAGAATTTTTATCCTTATTTGGATAAGCTGTTTGCGTATTTGGCTGTGATCAATATGCATCAGGAGCATGTAGTAATATTTGTAAAAACAGGAGCAAAAATCTGTTCTTTATTGGAGCATATTAAGCCACTTTTGGAACAGTGATATTCTCTGATGGTGATGAATGATTGTTATGCTGGTCTTTCTATGGAATCTTGTAAGGAAAAGACGGCTCAGTTGATCGCTTCGTGTAAACATCAGTCAATGACTGAGAAACAACAACATGATTATCCAGCTTTGGCATGTTTGAGTAGTTTACTAGCGCAGAGGCAAGGTAATCAGGAAATTGAACATTTGATCAATACTGGCGATCTTGGGCTTGATGAGGAGCGTTCGACTTCTCTTTGGTTTATGATAGTATAGTTGAAATGAGGAGTTTTCTCGTGTTATATAAAAGTTCTCGTGCGTTTTTTCTCTTGATGGTAAGTGGATTGCTGATTGCGTTCAGCTTTTTTCTTTTGTTGAAATTTGAGATGGACTGAGGAAGCTGAAATGAGAATAATGTAGATCATAAGCTAGATTTCTCTGGAACAGATACATTGAGCTGAGGTCAATTTTCTTGAATGCATTTTCCTAGCTTTGATGAGGCAGAACTCCAGATTACTCCAGAGATGAAAAAGATGAAATTCAGAATTCCGATTTTGATGTTTCATTATATCAAAGACATTCCCTCAAATACTCATGATCAGCTTTGATACAAACTTTCTTATGCTCCACAGAAACTTGAGGCGCTTTTTGAGTATTTAGATAAAAATAATATAAAAACGCTGACTTTCTGGGATATGAAGGCGATTTTGGAAGGCAAGATGCTATTGCCAGAGAGGGCTGTGATACTGACTTTTGATGATGGACATCGTGAGCATTATACTACGGTTTTACCTCTTCTCAAAAAGTATAATCTCAAAGCTGTATTTTTTATCATTTCAGGGAAGGCTGATACGGATCCGCTGTTTGTGACTTGGGATGAGATCCGCAAAATAGCAGAACAAGGCTCAGAAATCTGATCACATTCTGTTAATCATTATGCAATTTCTACACTTTCTCTCTCTGGGATTCGTCATGAAGTGGTTGATTCAAAAAAACAACTTGAGGCTAAGCTTGGATTGCCGATTATTAGTTTTTGCTATCCGATGGGGAGGTATGATGCTCGTGTTTTGAGAGTGGTTGAGAAGGAGTATCTGTTTGCTCGTAGCACGAAATGAGGTGATCTCTTCCGTTTTGCAAAGAGGTTTGAGATTCCAACGATCCGTGTATTTCCGACGACAAAGATTGGAGAATTAGCGAAGTATTGGTGATTGTAGAGGGAAGTTTCAGTTATCTAGGACTATCTAGATTACTTTACCGTGTTTGCAATCATGAATTTTGTGGATAAACAAAAAAAGAGTTAGCTTTAGGCTCACTCTTTTTCAATAGTTTCAAGATTGATGAGATCTCACTCCATTTCTAGTTGTTCAAATTTCTTTTCAATATTTTCTCAGAGGTAAAGCCAAGTATCCATTCCTCAAACTTCATCGAGTTCTAGGACATCCGCTGATTGAATGATTCAGAATTTTTTATTTTTTCATTGAATGAGATAGTTAAGCTTATTGTTTTTCCCTAGTACTGCTTTGATAAATCGTCATTTAACATCATATTCTCCTGGATAATCAATGATAATGATTTCAGGTTCATTGTATCTCATGGCTTCTCCGAGTTCAGAGGAAAGGTTGATCAATCCTGTATGTGTATAGGTATATCAAAAGAAAAGTTCCTTCTCGATTTGATATCCTCCATCAATTCTGATTTGTACTCCCATAGTTTACTAGTTGTAAGATAAAAAAGTCAGATTTTTTTCTTGTTTTTACTTGTGCTAGTATAGGAGTTTGATCGCTTATTGCAAGGACAACTAAGTAAAAAAGTTTGGATTGATCAGTTTTAGGATAACTCCAGATGCTCCAAGGAGAGCGAGTCCAATAGCCACTTTTTTGATATTCTCAATTCCTTCTTTGTAGTTTCCTCCATCGTATCCGCTTGAAGTAATCATAACTCCGGAGATCACGATGATTAAGAATGACATTAACATGATGATTGAGATTGTGAGCTTCATAAGTGATCTAATCATTTTAGGGAAGACATTTATTTGATTCGTTCCATCTGTTTCGTAACCGATACATTTTCCTACGAATGGAAAATCTGTATTAAGTTTTATCCCATTACAAACCGTTTTTGAGGAAGTGCTTGTTCCTGATTGATTTGTAGTTTTGTTTCAACAGTTATTTCATGTACAAGCATTATTCGCATCTGCTACAGAAAAAATATTTCCGAGCAATCAAAGTGATAATAATCAAATAGTCAGGATTTTTATTTTTTTCATCTTGTATTTTTAGTTGGATAAAGGATTAGAGCATGGTGTTGATAAGTGAATTGAGAAGTGCTGTGTCAAGCTCTGCCTTGTGCGTTGTCATGAGCTCTTTCATGAGGAGGCCTCTTTGTGTTTTGAGGTCTGTGATATTAAGTTTTGAAATTGTAGCTACTATGAGTGCTTTTGTTTGCTCTTCATCAAGCGTTGCAGGAAGATAGCTCTCGAGAATCAGCTTTTTCTCTTTTTCTTCCTGAAGTTCTTCAGGTTTATTTGCCTTTTCTAGGAAACTGATTGCTTCATTTAGAGATTTGACCTCCTTTTTAATAAGGGTAACGATTTCTTCGTCGTTAGGATCCCTTTGGAGTTCAATTTTCTTATTTTTAATCTGTGCGATCAAGTAGTTTAGAGCTGATTTCTTGAGGATTTCTTTATTCTTCATTGCTCAGATATAGTCTTTTTGAATTTTTTCAAACATGGGTAGAGTCTAAAAAAGATAAATTTTATTGTATTTGTTAGATATAGCCAATCTTCTCAAAAATACAAATCTTTCTTGCAATTGATAAGCAAATCGCTATAGTGGTGGTGTTATATGCTGAGGTGATGGAATTGGTATACATGTACGCTTGAGGTGCGTATGCCTTTGGCTTGAGGGTTCGAGTCCCTTCCTCAGCATTTTTTTATTTTCATAAAAGTCCTGCGGTATCAATCTTATCAAAATTGTTGAGTTCCAACTTTGTTTTGTAGTCGATTTTTTGTTTAGTATTCTGAATTTTAAATTTTTCTATAGCAATATCAGTTTGGCTGGTCTTCGCAAAGTTTGTCTGGTATTTCTCTGTCGTATCGAAAAAATGATTCTGGATGAACTTTGCCAAAAATGCTACGATATTCAGCTCAGAAACCTTGAAAAATGCGATAAGCACAAAAAAGAGAAAAATCAGAATTGCAAAGAACGTTGCGATAACCTTTGAAGATCAAGATACTTTGGAAAAAACGACGAGCGCAATTGCAATACCTATCGCTAATATAAAGAGCTGAATTATTGAAATGCTCAATGGACCAATCGAAATATTAAGCCCAGAAAGAAGCCCTTTTTGAATATTTTTGGGGAATACTGCTTTCATCGGCTGATCACAAATAAAATTCTCTACTAAGTATATCTGGACTTCTCAAAAAAAGCAAGTTTTCGCAATTATTTTACTCTCATAGCAAGATAGGCGAGTCCTAGAGCATCTGCTGCATCATTGTATTCGGGAAGGTCTTGGAGTTTATAGAGCTTCATAGTCATTTTCTGGACGAGAAGCTTTTCTGCTTTTCCGTTGCCGGTAATGTATTTTTTTAGTTCAATAGGAGTGAATTCTTTTATATGGCAGCCCTTTTTCATTGCCATAGTGATGAGGATTGCTCTAATTCCATATACAAATTCTGCGTTATTTTGATTAAATTTTGTGAAGAAAAGCTTTTCCATTGCGACAGTCTGAATTTGAAACTTTGCAAAAAGCTCTTCAAAAAAATTAGCAATCTGAATCATCCTTTCAAATTGGTCTTCTCTCTGAGGAGCGACTTGTTTTTGGAGTAGGATCCCGGAATCAATGATTTTTAAATCATCAGTAATCAATGCGTATCAGAGTTTTCTTACTCAAGGATCTATTCAAAGTATCATTAGTGGTCTGAAGGAGCTAAAGCTGGTGCCATTATTTTATCAAGTTCAATGATCTGGTTCCAAATACTCATTCATTGAATCTCTGTATTGTGTGTAATGACATAAAATTTCATTTGTCTTTGTTTAACAAATCCATCTAAAAGTTGAGCAACCTTTCCGACGGTTTCTACATCAAGATTATTGACGGTTTCATCGAGAAAGAGCATTTCAGTTTTGAGATAAGAGGAGATTGCGAGCATTCGAACCAGTTTCAAAATCGTTCTTTGTCCTCCACTCAGACTTTTTACTTCTCTTTCTCCTTTTTCGTCAAGGATTTTGGTTTCTAGTTCGAGTTTTTCGCATTCCTCTTTTAAGCGGATGTTGAGGATATAGGAGACTACTGTGCTGAGATAAGAATTGATGATTTCACTCAAAATAGGAAGATATTCGCTCAAGACAAAAAGTAATAAATCTCTATTTAATACGGTATACAATACTCATAAAAGTTTTTCTTCTTGTTCTAGAGCTTTGATTTTTACTTGTAAATCATTTCGTTCTCAGAGCAAAACTTCGAGCTGTTGATATTTTGATTGGTAATTTTCAAGTACCTGTAGAATCTCAAGCCATTCGGATTGGGGAGTTTCTTGTAGTGCATTTTTTAAGGTTTGTAATTCTTCAGAGAGGGTAGCAATTTCCTTTTCAATTGAGGAGATCTGGAGCATGAGCTGTTCATTTACTGTTAAGAGTCAGATTTTTTCCTGTTGATATTGATCTCTATGTGCAAGGGAGTTTTCTTTTTCTTGGAGCTTTCTTTCAATTTCTTTGAGTGAAGTATTGAGGGTTTCTCGCTGTCCTACGGTAGTTTCAAATGCTTTGTAGTCGAAACTTTGCAAAAACTTTCTCAATAGCTCCCTTTTGTTTTGGTTTATTTCCATCTGGTCGGTCAGGTTTTTTTGGATTTCTTGAGAGGAAGTTGTATTCTCAGATGCTTTGATGGCTTGCTCAAGTTCTTGTTTCTTTTTGCTCAGGTTTAGCATGGTAATTTTCTGAGATAAGGCTTCCTGTTCCTGAATAATCTGGTTTTTTTCTTTTTCTCTTTGCTGAAAATGTTGTTGATTGATTAAACGAACGAAGGGACAAGGTTTTCCGATCTCTCAGCAATCAAATTTTGCATCTTGATTTGTTTGTAGATCAAATTGTTCCAATCTCTCAGCAAGGGATTTTACTTGTCCTTGGTAAAAAAGCTCCTGTTCCGTCAAAACTTTTAGCTGTTCTTGGAGCTGTGAACGGACTCTTTGCTGATTTTGTATTTCTGCTTCTTTTTTTTGGAGCAGGAGTTCATATTCTTGCTTGAAATGTATTCCCAATTGAAAAAGCTCTTGGATAAAGTTTCTTGATCATCAAAGGGAGAAGTCGCTTCTTGGCTGGAGACCCAGATATGCTTTTTGTTCGTGGTAAAAGCTGGAAATCAAGCTCAACTCAGGGATCGCTTCTTGTTTTTGTTGCTGGAGGAGGAGGTTTTCTCTTTGCTGTTTGTAGCTGGTGATTTCTTCTATCTTAATCTCAGAAAGGAGCTTGTCTAACTTTGAAATCTGATCGTTATTCTGGGTAATGGTTGCCTGATGGGTGAGAATCTGTTTTTTTAGCTTATTTTCTTGCTCTGAACGCACGGAAAATATTGCCTGCTTTTGAGATAACTCAGCTTGCTTTTCAGCGACTGCTTTCTGAAGACGGGGAACGAAATTTTTTAACTGGAAATCGAGAGAAAAGTTCTGGATGCTGAGTTTCTCGCCCATTATCTCAAGTTCTTCAAAAATTTTCCTTTCCTCTTCCAAAAAAGGTTGTGCGGTCGGTAGGGTTTGCAATGTTTTGTAGTGTTGTAGCATTCCCTGCAATAGTGAGAGGAATTTTTGCTCATATGGTGTGCTTTCTTGATAGGATCTTATCTGATATTTTACTGCGGTTCTTCTTTCTCTGACGATTTCTTTGGATTCATCGATTCCGAGGAGTCAAAATACGTGTTTTAGCACCTCTAATCTCTGACTTGGCTGCATTTCAAAGATATTCTCTGCATCTTGGAGGAGAAAGATCGTGCTTTCAAACACCTCTTGGGGTGGAAGCAAACTCGTGAGCTGCTGCTGTAAATCGGTTTCATTTTTAAAGACGATCTCCTCGGGAATAATGTGATGAGCTCTAAGTTCGTCTTCAATATCAAGGTTTTTTTCGATAAGTGCTCTTGTTTGGAGCATTTCTAGAAGCTGTATTTCTGTACATTCGCAAGAAAAAAGCTGTGAACTGGTCGAATCTTTTGATTTCCCTTGCTTGAGACGCCTGATAATGAGATACACTTGTCCCTCTGTCTTAAAGAGGAGCTTTACGGTTCCTGTTTTTGACTGGATATTGAGGATATTTCTTCAGGAAGATTTGTAGAGAGCAAAGCTTGGACCATCAAAAAACAAAAAACTCTTTCCTGTCCCAATAGGAGCCTTCACTAAAAAGTTTCCCTCCTTAAAAAAGAGGCTCAATTTCTGGTCCTTAAAGGGTCAAATATTCTCATAGGTAATTGCGATGAGGTCAAGCATCTTTCCTCTTCAAGATAAAAAGCTTTCGAGAAGCAAGCATAGCTAATTTCTCTAGATTTACAAGTTCAAGAAGCTTTGAGGCAGATCCTTTTTTAGAGGGAAGTAAGCACAACATTCATGCTAAAAAAAATTCAAAGTCTGAACCTTTCCTTTTATTTTTATTCTGATTTTGGGCTTGTATTGCGGTTTATGAACGGGAGCGGTAATTTAGGCTTGATTTTTTTTGAAGAATCCTCATACTTCTCACTGGAAGTAGCCCTCTCCGTATTGTGAGAGCTTTTTTAAATTCATACGGTGCTGATGCAGGTTCAGGAAATTGAACAGATCAAAAATATCCTTGCGAATATTGAAGCTAGTCAGAAAAAAATCCCTTACCTCTCGGATCTTGAACAGCATCCGGTTTTTTGACCGATTTTTTCTCAGCTGACTGCTGGGGAGAAACAAGAAGTGGAGGAGGTTATTAGGAGCTATATTTTAGGAAAGGTGGAAAGTATTCAAAAAACTAAAGGTGGGCAGCTTTTTGCCAGGTTTGTGGAATCGCAGTCTGAACTTTTTTGGAAGTTTCGTGAGGCAAATGATCCGAGCTATCAGGGCAAGGCATTTCAGAGCTTAGGTAAGGAAGTTGAGATGGAAATGTTTAAACTTGAAGGGATCCTTACTGAGAAAATGCTCAAACAGGAAAAGGGGCTTGATAAAGTGGTAGATTCTTTTTACAATATCATCTATCTTTTCTTTCCAAGATATAATGAGATTGAATAATTAAGTTTTTCAAAGGATTTCATCAAGGCAGACTCTCCCAGTGGAGTTTGCTTTTTGAAAAAAGAGGAAGAAAGTTCTTCTTTTAGGAGGAGGCTTAATAGAGAATGCAGTCAGCTTTCTTTTCTTTTTCCTTCCTTGCAATCCCAAGAGAAATCTCTATAGTTTCTTGTGAAATCTCGTTTTTTTTGTGCCGTATTTGTTTCTATTTTTTGTGTTTTTTGGTGATGTTTCAACTCAAATCTGCTTATCAGCCTGCTGGTGACCAACCTAAAGCAATCGCTCAGATTTCTGAAGCTTTTGATCAAGGGAAAAAGAAAATAACCTTGCTTGGTGCGACAGGAACTGGGAAGACTTTTACGATGGCTAATATTATTCAGAAGGTCCAGCAACCCACTTTGGTGATTTCTCATAATAAAACTCTTGCTGCCCAACTTGCAACAGAATTTAAGGCATTCTTTCCTGATAATGCGGTGCATTATTTCGTGTCTTATTTTGACTATTATCAGCCGGAGAGTTATTTGCCAAGTTCTGGAACCTATATTGAAAAGGAAGCAACGATCAATGACGAAATCGAGATGTATAGGCTCGCAACGATGGCTTCACTTCTGAGTAGAAAGGATGTAATTGTTGTGGCTTCGGCTTCTTCGCTTTATGGGCTCGGACAAAGCAGATTTTTTGAGGAGAATTGTCTTCAGCTCTATGTCGGCAAGAAATACGACTTTAATGAGCTGAAAAGACAGCTCCTTCATATGCAATATAAACCGATTCACGGGAAAATCGAGAAAGGAATGTTTGAGATGAGAGGAGATATTTTGGAGATTTTCTCTTCTACAGAAAGATGTCTGTATCGCTGTTTTTTTGATGAGGAGTTTTTGGAAAGGATCGAGATGAGAGATGCTCAGTCCTACGAACTCAAAGCTCCCGTGCAGAAAGCGATGATCCGACCTGCGACGCAATATCTCCAAGATGTTTCAGACCTTGAAACGATTCTCCAGCAGATGAATGCTGAGAAAGAACTCCGTATCAAAGAATTTGAGAAAATGGGGATGAATATTGAGGCGGAAAGAGTCAAAAAGAAAGTGGAATACGATATTAGAATGATTAGAGAAACCTGATTTGTGAATGGGATCGAGAATTATTCCCTCTACTTTGATCAGAGATTGCCCGGGCAGCCACCGAATACGATCTTTGATTATTTTCCTGAGGATTTTTTGATGATTATTGATGAATCGCATATGACGATTCCTCAGCTCAGGGCAATGGCACAAGGAGATAGAGCAAGAAAAAATAATTTGATTCGTTATGGGTTCCGTTTACCCTCTGCAATTGACCATAGACCGCTAAGATTTGAGGAGTTAGAAGCGGTTCTTGGTTGGAAACCCTTGGATCAAGTAGCTTTAGATGAGGCTGCGGCTGATTTGGAACTCGTTTCTGATGCTCATCAACAAGTCCTTGCAACCCAGACCGAAAAGGAGCAAAAATCAGATTCCAGTCTTTTGAATCGTGAGGCTAGAAAATCCAATCAGCACGCCGTTTTGGCACAGAAGGTAAAAAAGGACGCTAAATCTATCTTCCTTTCTGCGACGCCTGCTGAATATGAGCTGGAGCTTTCCGAGCAGGTCGTGGAACAGATTATTAGACCGACGGGTTTGCTGGATCCGATTACTTTTGTGTATCCTAAGTCTGGAGACTATCAACTTTTGCTGGATTCGCTCCCAAAATTGCTCCAAAAGAAACCGCAGCTTTCTACTTTTCTCGAAGAAGAGCCTGAGCAGTCTGCAACGCTTCCAAATTTTGAGGAACTCTTCGGTGATGAGTAAATTGATTTGAGTTTTTGGTCAGGCTGGGCTTTTTGCTTTTCAAGGATTTTTTGAAGTGGGGGAGCGGAGATCGTAGCAAGAGAGAAAAAATGCTGATCTTGAGGGGGCGGTTGCTTAGCTTTTCAAAGGTTATTGATTTTTTGCGGTCTGGGGAATTTTTCTTTTGAGGATTCAAGATTTTTTGGAAGTTGAGGATTTTCATTTCCTTTCTTAGAGGATTTTTTGGTTTAAAATTCTTTTTTGTTTCCAGCTCTAAGGTGTTTTTTAGAGTAAATGACCATTTTGTCTTCAGCTCCAGGGGTTTTTTTTAATAAATTTTTCCAAAAAGTCTTTTCCAAAAGCTCTCTTGCTTCTCATTTACTCTTCCTGAAGATAACCTATCAAATTTCCTTCTTCATCAACAACAGAATAAGGACTAATTTCCGCTCATTCTCAGATTTTCGCTCATTCTCAGATTTCCGCACGATTTCAGATCTCCGCATTATTTCAGATTTCCACTCATTCTCTGATGTTCGCTCGTTCTCAGATTTTCGCTCATTCTCAGATTTCCACTCATTCTCAGATTTTCGCTCATTCTCAGATTTTCGCATCATATCGGATTCTCGCTCATTCTCAGATTTTCGCTCATTCTCAGATTTGCACATCATATCAGATTCTCGCTCATTCTCAGATTCGCGCATTATTTCAGATATTTGATCCGTTCGAGATCCACGCTCATTCTCAGATTCGCGCATTATTTCAGATATTTAATTCGTTCCAGATCAACGCTCATTCTCAGATTTCCACTCATTCTCAGATTTGTACTTTATAGTGGATTTCCGCTCATTCTCAGATTTTCACATTCTTTCAGATGTTTGATTCGTTCCCGATTCGCACATTATCTCAGATTTCCGATGCTTCTCAAATTCGCGTTTCTTCTAAGATTTTCACATTAGTTCAAATATGAACATTTCTTCCTAAAACAGCCCCCTTCGCGATAACGACATTTGGTCCAATAACACAGCCCTTTGGGATATAAACAGAAGGATCCACCTTTGCAGTAGGATGGATTTTGGTAATTTTAACTCCATCATTTTCAAGAGTAGCTTTAAGATCTTCTGAAGTGCCTTTTTTTGTATTCACCGTTTCTTCCTCAATGTTTCCAGTTTCTGAAGTTTCAGGATTAAGAGTTCATTCCTGATGCTCTGCTCAAGAGGTATATTTGCTCATTCTTATTTTTTACAAGAAAATTAAAAAAACAAGATAAATATACAAATATAAAACTGGATGTCAAGTAAACTTTTGGAGTAAATGGTCGTTTTGTCTTCAGCTCCAGGGGGTTTTTTAGAGTAAATGGTCATTTCCTCTCAAAAACCGACGGTTCTTGGATAAAAAAGTCTATTTCCTCTCAAAAATCGACGATTCTTGGATAAAAAAGTTCATTTCCTCTCAAAAACCGACGGTTCTTGGACAGAAAAGTTCATTTCCTCTCAAAAACCGACGGTTCTGGCACAAAAAAGTCTATTTCCTCTCAAAAACCGATGATTCTTGGACAAAAAAGTCCATTTCCTCTCAAAAACCAATGATTCTGGCGGAAAAAGAGGGAAAAGAAATGAGGGTTTAGTGCGTTTTGAGAAGGAGGGGAATACTTTCTCCAAAAAATATCGAACATCACAGTATCCTGAAAAATTTAAGTCTAAAAAAAGATGGAAGTCAGATTCCTTTCTTTTTTCTTACTACAAAAAATGGAATTTAGAGATGGGAGAGCAGTGGGGGTGGCAAAAATTTGGTGGCACTACATAATAATGTATTCATCAATGAGATTTGCGTCGCCTGCGGAGATCATCCCGAGGAGTTCTTCGTTTGGATCGCCATTTTCGGTGATGAAGAGCACGCCAAGCTTTTCGCCGTTTCTTTTGCTCTGGGTAAAGAGATCGTTTACCTCAAAAATTGTGGTGTTGCTGGAGATGAAGAGGTAATCCTTTCGTCCACGGTTGAGCTGGATGTGGTCGACTTTCATGAGTTTGAGATTGAGGTAATCATCACTCATAAGGAGGTCTGCGATTCGGTATAAGAGTCTGGATTCGCTGAGGATACCCGAGAAATTCCCTTGGTCGTCGTAGATTGGGATATTGGTATAGTTTTTCCCTTTCATCAGTGGAATGATCTCACTCAGGAGATCAGATTTTTTGGCTGTAAAGACGGGTTTTTGGAAAAATTCAAGGACTTTTGCTGGCTCGGTGATCTTTTGGGCATAGGTTTTGATTTTTTCGATAGCGGAGGAGGTAGGTACGGCATAGGTTTCGCCGTTGGATTTGATTCCATGCGTGATAAAGTTTCTTAATTCACCAAAATTTCTCAGCTGATAGAGATGTTTCCTGACAAAGCTAGAAATGGTATAGTTGCCGTCGGCGATTTTTTTGAGTTTTTCGTTGTAGGGGGAGAAGCCCTCCTCGTTTAGGACTTTATCAAAGTGTTTATCTATTTCATTGAAAAAGGCTAAAAAGCTGACGATGCCTTCCTCTTGGCTTGGGATGATTTCTGCTACCATATGCGTTCTGTCCTCAAATAAAACGTAGTTAAGTATATTCTTTCTGCCTGAGAAATGCAAATTTTACCAAAGCTTCAAAGTCTGAAAAATTGTCTTGATTTTTCCCTCCCATTTCTGTATAAAACCACACATGTAAAACAACACAACTAAAATATATCAGAATTTATTTCTTTTTTCTATCATGGCTCAGTGTGTGAAATGCAAGAGTTCGGAGACGAGAAAGCATGGTTTTGGCAGGAATGCAACGCAGAGGTTTTTTTGCAAGCAATGTCATTCGAGCTTTACGGTCGATGGAGTCAGAGGGACCTATTCTCCTGAGTTTAAAGAGTCAGTCGTGGAATCCTACTGCCACCAGAGGCATACAGCACAGGATGTGACTGAAAAGTATGGAATCTCGACGAGGACGCTGGTTAAATGGAAGAAAGAACATCAAACCCATTGTGATTGTGGGGAAAAATAATATTTAACTTATTTATATCGTGTATTTTATGGAAAGATTGAAAGAAAATCAGGTTTTTTCTTTTTGTTTTCGTGCGAAGAAATTGGCTAGTTATGAACCATCGGAGGAAGTGAATGCGTTTTTTTCAGAGCTATGTCAGTTTGCTAGGGACGAAACAGATTATGAGCTAGATTGCGATCCGATCTTTGTTTCTGATGAAGTGAAAGGGTTACAGGAGATCTGTGCGGTTGCCGAAGGGGAAATGGAGAAGTTTTGGTCAAAGAAGATTCAATTTGCTCAGGATCCGCAGAAGATGCTCAAGAGCTTCATCTATTATCAGAACTATGAGGATTTAACAGGTCTGGAATACGCATTGCTTGCTAGTCAAATCGGGTTTTTGCAGCAGGTTTTGTTTGTAGGGAGCTGAGCGTTGCCCTTGACTGCGATTATTTTGGCTCAGAAGTGGGGAGTCCGCTCTGTTTTGATAGAGAAAGATGAAGAAGCTGTTGAACTTTCTCGTGGATTGATTGAAGCGCTTGGGTTGCAGGAGAAAATAGCGGTTGTAGCGTCAGACTTCCTTGATTATAGATGAAGTGAGACGGAGTATGATGCTGTGATTCTGGCTTCTTTGCTTTTTACCTCTGGAGATGCTGAGAAACTCGTTGATCATCTGACTCGTTGCGTGAAGTTTAGAGCCTGTCTGGTAAGGACGGCGAGAGGAATGAGGCAGCTTTTATACAAAAAGGTAAATGAAAAACTTTTAGAAAAATATATGAAGCTAGAACTTTTGGTTCATCCACAAAATCATATCTTAAATTCTGTTCTTTTATATTCTCATGTATAATTATTATGTCAGAAATGAAACTTAATACGAACTTACCTTTGCATGAACAAGAAAAACAAAATAATATTGTAAAGAAAATTTCTGAAAATTCAGAGACCACGGGAAGTGAGGTTTTTTTGATTTTATGATTTCTTGGAGCTGGGAAAACGACTTTGCTCAAGGATTTAGCTGGATATTTGGCAAATCAGTGAGAGCAATTTAAAGTCATCGTAAATGATATTGGAAAATACAATATTGATGCTGAGAGATTGAAAGATTTTTCTCCTGTCGCTTTGACGGATTGATGTATTTGTTGTCAGGATTTAAGTTGATTGAAAAGTGCTTTGGAGGAATTGAAAGGTAGCAATGAAAAAATTCTGATTGAACCTTCTGGAATCGCCGATGGAAAAGCTATCAAGAGAGTTATTGAGGAGTTAGGCATGCAGGGAAGGGTGATTACTTTGGTGAATGCTCAGTCTTTCCCAACTATGTCGAAAGCTGAGGAACAGATCGCTTCTACACAGCTTTCTTTGGCGAATGTTATTGCGCTTACGCATCTTCCTACTGATAAAGAAAAGAATCAAGAGTTAAGAGCTCAGTTGTCTCAGCAATATCCTCATCAGCCAGTTATTGAAGCACCTTATACAACCAATAGTGAGGATCTTATGAAAGATGATAGTTCGTATGGAACTATTGTAAATCTTATGAGAAATCATTCTCACAATAGTCATGCTGAGCATGAACACGATCATGAGCATGAACACGATCATGAGCATGAACACGATCATGAGCATGAACACGAGCACGAACATGAGCACGAACATGAGCACAATCATCACCATCATCACCATCATGACCATGATCATCACAACCATGACCACAATCATGATCACGACCATAGTCATGCAAAGGCTCTTCCTACAGATAAATGGGTGCCACACACTCATGAACCAGGCGTGCCTCATGAACATGGCGTAAATGATTATCTTAAGGCTGTTGCTGAGTATCGTAAAACATGGCCTACAAAACAAGATGTTATCGAACAAACACCAGATCCTGCAGTACGTGAAATGATTCTTCGCATGGAGCAAATCGGTTGCGATACAGTATTTGACCGTTTTGATAAACAACAACCACAATGTACATTCGGTATTGCCGGTGTATGTTGCCGTATCTGTTTCATGGGTCCATGTAAAATTACACCTAAGAGCCCTCGTGGTGTCTGCGGTGCTGATGCGGATCTTATCGTAGCTCGTAATAT
>ERZ773099.1299-NODE-1299-length-18678-cov-8.282500_pt1 | contig 18678 bp, 18 predicted proteins | sample MGYA00511120_ERZ773099 | MGnify/ENA primary metagenome ERZ773099 (study PRJEB29015, sample SAMEA2738012) | human oral metagenome | biome: human oral; feature: human-associated habitat; material: dental | place: China | collected 2104 ...
CTGGTAATACAAAAATGGTATGTGAAAAAGCATTTGAATATATAAATGGAGAAAAAGTAATTATTCCTGTTAAGGAGAAAGATAGTGTAAATCTAGATGAATTTGACAATATAATTGTAGGAACTTGGATAGATAAAGCTAATGCAAATACAGAAGCTAGAAAATTTATAAATACTCTATCTAATAAAAATATATTCTTTATAGGAACTTTAGCAGCTGCTTTGGATTCTGAACATGCAAAAAAATGTTTTAATAATCTTGTAAAACTTTGTTCTAAAAAGAATAATTTTGTTGATGGAGTTTTAGCAAGAGGTAGAGTTTCTGAAGATTTACAAGAAAAATTTACTAAATTTCCTTTAAATATCATACATAAATTTGTTCCTAATATGAAGGAAATTATTTTAGAAGCTGATGCCCATCCTAATGAATCAGACTTTTTGTTAATCAAAGATTTTATAAACAAAAATTTTAACAATTAAATATTGATTATTTCTAAAAAATGGTATAAAATAATAGTAGATTTTTTCTGAATGGAGGACTACTATTATGGCTAGAAAATGTGCTTATACGAAGGAAATGATACTAGAAGCTGCTATAAAACTCTTTAAGAAAGAAGGTTCTGATGCTATTACAGCTAAGAATATTGCAAAAGAACTCAATTGTTCTGTTGCACCAATATATTCTGTATATATGACTTTGGATGATTTAAAAAAAGATTTAGCTTTTGAAATTGAAAAAAATATACTTGAAGAAAAGGAAATTCATCCTCTATTATCTAAAATGCTTGACAAATTAGAAATAGATGAGAACGATGAAGAGTTTTCAAAAAAATTAAAAGAATTTAAACTAAAGATACACAATAAAGAAAATCAAGTTAATATTTTCTCTCAATTTTCAGATTTTGTTTCTTTGATATATAAATCAAGAAGAACTAAGTTTTCAAAAATAAAAATTCTTGAGCTTATTGCAAAACACAAAAAATATATAACAGAATTTAGAAATAGCAAAACTAATTAAATATAAAAAAACCACTGATTTTTATCTGGTGGTTTTTTTATATTATATATTATTAGGCATTCAATAAGCCGAGTTTTGTATTTGTTAATCATTTTTCTCGAATTATAATCACTTATAATCTCTAGCGACTTACCCTGAAAGAGAGCGAGCAACTCCTTAATCTTTCCTATTTAGTCTTGCTCCAAAGGGGGTTTACCAAGCTTTTTTAGTTTCCTAAAAAACTGGTGGTCTCTTACACCACCTTTTCACCCTTACCTTAATGGTGGTTTTTTTTCTGTGGCACTTTCCTTAAAATTACTTTTAGTAGCCGTTAGCTACCCTTTTGCTCTGTGGAGCTCGGACTTTCCTCTGCATAAAGCAGCGATTAACTCGAATACCTAATAAATTATTAGTCATCATCTTCTTCTTGATTACTCTTATCTTTGTATGCTGTATACATCTTATAGACGATAAATAATATTATTATAACAAAAGCTGCTATCATAATAGGAGTACTACTTCCATTTTCTTGCTCTTTTGTCATAGTCATTTGATTTAAGGCTTCAATATTAACTTCTTGTAGAACTGAGCTTGCTCCATCAAGAACAGTTAGAATATATTTTCCATATTCTTTTCTTTCTAATAATGGTGCTGCATCAGTCAAAGTAGTATTAATATCATCTTGATAATCATCAACATCTATATCCTTACTGAAAGATACTTCAACTTTATAAGTTTCTTTATCACCTTTTTTTACATTTAATATCAATGCTCTTTCAGGATCTGAAACAGCAAAACCAAGATCCATAGATAAGGTATTTACAAATACCGTTAAATCTTTTTCTTTTTTTATTTCTTCAATCTTTTCATTAATTTCAACTTTTTCTTCATCTTTTAAAAGATTAAGGTTATCATTTATATTTGCAAAACTAAATATTGAAGATATTAGAAATAAAAATGTAAATATTATTTTTTTCATATTTTCTCCATATCTTTAGTAGAACTTAAATACTGGTTCAGGGTTATAAACTAAAAATTCTAAATTTGTATCTTTCAATTCTTTTATTAAAACTTCATGGAAGAAGTGTTCACTTTCATAATGTCCAAAGTCAATTACAGCTAGTCCACTTTCTCTTGCATCAAGTGCATCATGATAGCCCACATCTCCAGTGATGAATAGATCAATTTTTTCTTTTTTAGCTTTTCTCCAATAACTCATGGCTGAACCATTTATAAGAGCTACTTTTTTTATTTTTTTATTTAAATCATTGCTTATAACTCTTAGATTAGAAATTTCTAACTTTAGTTTAAGTTCTTCAATAAATTTTTTTAAATCTTTTTCTTCATCTAATTTAAAAATCCTACCTATACCGCAATTTTTCTCTTCATCATAGTCTAGAAACTTATAATCTGTGTAACCTAATTTTTCAAGTACATAATCATTTAGTCCAGACACAGATGAATCTAAATTAGTGTGAATAGAATAAATATTTATATCATTTCTTATTAATGCTCTAATTTTTTTAGATAAAATATCTTGCTCATTAATAGTTTTTATCGCTTTAAAGATAAAAGGATGATGAGTTATTATCATATCAACCTTTTCTTTTATAGCATTTTCTATAACTTCCAAACTTGCATCTATAGAAAATTGTATTTTTTTTACTTCTTTATCATAGTCTCCCACAAGAAGCCCTACATTATCCCATTCTTCTGCATTTACTTTAGGAAATTTCTTTTCTAATATGTTTATAATATCCCTAGTTATCATAACTCAACCTTTTCATCTACAACTGATAATTTAAATAGTGCATCTTTTACAATTTTATCTAAACTATCATTATCAACTTTCATAATATTTTGTATTTCAGAAAAATTTTTTCTCTTATGTCCATCTAAACCAAAATATAGACTTAAAGCTTGTATTTCTCTTTCAGCTAATCTATATTTTAAATTTAAATAGTCAAATAGATATTCTGCTCTCTTTTCTAGTTGTTTCATTTCTTCTATGTGTTTTTCTTTGTTTTCTTTTTCTAATTTTTTTAATTCCTCAGATTTACTTTTATCTTTTAAAGAAATTTTTGGATGATTTTCTTTATGAATTTCATATTCTGCATATTCTTTAAAGGCTGCTTTTCTATAGTTAGCATAGCTTTCTATATAGTTAAACATTGCCCTTGCTATATAATAATCCTTATATAGTTTAAAATCTTTATCATCTTCAAAAAGTTCATGAGCCTTCATTAAGCCAATTACTCCTTCTTGAGTTAAGTCTTGATAAAGAATACCATCTCTTAACATATATAATGCTATTTGATAAACTTTCTTTAAGTTTTTTTCCACTCTTGTTCCACAACAATCTGGTACTCCACAGTCTTTTTCACAAGTACAGACATCATCTTTTAAATTTTCAAGAGTTTCTGTTATAAGCATATCAATGTATTCATAATCAATTTCTTCATCTGTAAGTTTTCTATCTTCTGGAAGTTGTAATTCTAAAGGTTCTGATATGTCAACTAAAAGCTTTTTAAAATCTTCTTCTATCATATCAGGATTCTTTAATAAATATCTTTCTAAGCTAAAAAGTTTCAAAATATTCCCTCCTAACTAGTCAACCTTAAAATCTTCAAGCTTTTTCTTTCTGCTTGGATGTCTTAATTTTCTAAGAGCTTTGACTTCTATCTGTCTAATTCTTTCTCTAGTTACATTAAAGATTTTTCCAACTTCTTCCAATGTTTTAGGTGAACTATCATCAAGTCCATATCTATATCTTAAAACTTTTTCTTCTCTTGGACTCAATGTTTTTAAGACTCCATCTAACTCTTCTCTTAAAATTGCTCTATTGGTAGCTTCATAAGGACTTGTTGTCTTTTGATCCTCAACGAAATCTCCTAATTCACTATCTTCTTCACTTCCAACTGGTGTTTCCAGAGATATAGGCTCTTGGTTCATTTCTTGAATTGCCTTTATCTTTTCAACTTCCATTCCCAATCTTTCTGCTAAGATTTCAGGAGAAGCATCTTTTCCAGTTTCTTGTAAATATATTCTTGATTCTTTTTTAATCTTGTTTATTGTTTCTATCATATGAACAGGTATTCTTATCGTTCTTCCTTGGTCAGCTATAGCTCTTGTTATAGCTTGTCTTATCCACCAAGTTGCATAAGTTGAAAATTTATATCCCTTTGTATACTCAAACTTTTCAACAGCTTTCATAAGTCCAATATTTCCTTCTTGTATTAAGTCAAGAAGTTTTAATCCTCTGTTTGTATGTTTTTTAGCAATACTTACAACTAATCTTAAGTTTGATTCTATAAGTTTTTGACTAGCTTCTTCATCACCCTCATAAGCTTTTTTGGCATATTCAATCTCTTCGTCATGAGTCAATAGTGGAACTTGTCCTATCTCTCTTAAATACATCTTTATAGGCTCATCAACTTTTGCACTATTACCTAAATTTAGTAATTTCTCGTTGCTGAGTTCTTCCTCACTGATATCTTCTATGTAATCAGGATTAAACTCATCCTCAAAACCTATGAAAGTTTCTGTATCAACATCGTCATCATCTTTTTCTTCTTCTTCATCCTCTAGTGAATCTTCGCTTTCTTCTTCAACGAATTCTTCATCTAATTCTTTTTCTTCAATTTCATCATCATCGTCTTTATCTTCATCATCTAAATCTTTATCTTCATCATCTAAATCTTTATCTTCATCATATTTAATTTTATCTTTTTCTTTAACATCTAATTCTTTTTCTTCAATTAAATTATCTTTTTCTTTAGTTTTAGTCTTTCTTTTAGTTTTTGTTTCAACCTTATTTTCAGTTTCTGTTTCTGTCTCAACTTTAGTTTTACTTTTACTTTTAGTTTCTGTTCCTTCTGTTTTTATTTCTGTTTCAGTTTTACTTTTAGCTTTAGTTTTAGCCTTAGTTTTTTTTTCAGTTTTATTCAGTATTTTAATGCCTTCATCTAAGAAAGTATTAATAAGTTCTTCTATCTTTTCAGCAGGAAAATCAGCAGCTAATTCTTCATTTATTTCTTCATAAGTTATCTTTCCTGCTTCTTTTACCTTTTTTACGAACTCTCTTCCTTTTTCTGTTCTTATTATATCTTTCACTGTACATCCTCCCTTAACTAAGACTTAATATTAAAAAAGATACCTAAAAGAATTATATATTTCTATAAATTCTTCAACATTTTTACTTTTTTCTATTTTATCTTTAAACTTTGAAAAATATACTATCTTTTGAAAATCATCTTTAGTTTTATCTCTTAATTTTACTTTGGTTCTAAAATAATCTTTAAATAATTTTATGTATTTTTTTTCCTTTTCATGTTGTGGTAAATCTACAACATAATTTAATATTATTCTGGCAACACTTTTATTTGTGTGACCATTATCCTCTCTCATATAATTTTCAAATTCTCTCATTAGGTTATTACTCTTAAAATTAAAATTTTCCTTTATTTTTTCTTCAAAAAAATTTAAAGTTTTATTTGCCATATCACTTTCAAATTCTTCATCTTTAAAAAACTCATAATATTCAGGTTTTTTTAATAGCATTTCAATTATTGAAAGTTCAAGATTGTTTGCTTCCTTAAATTCTTTTTTTTCCAACTCTTCTTTTTTTTCTTCATTATAATCTTTGGCAATAAATTTCTTTTTATTTTCTTCAATAAGAGTTTTTCTTAAAATATCTACACTAATATCTATCTTTTGAGATAAATTTTTTAAATATATTTCTCTTTCTAAATCTGTACTTAAACTAGTAAAGAATTCTTTAAATCTTTCTATAAAATTTTGTTTCGCTATAATATTAGATAAATCATATTCGTTTGAATATAACTCATATAGAAAATCAAAAATTTCAAGAGAATTTTTTACCACTTCTAGAAAAGCTTCTCTTCCATTTTTTTTCAAATACTCATCTGGATCTTTAGCTCCATCAAATTGTAGAACTCTTATATTAAATCCCTGAGATTTCAATATAAATGATGCTCTTTCTGTTGCAGCCTTTCCTGCTTTATCTGTATCAAAACATAGTAAGATATTAGATGAGTATCTTTTTATAAGTTGGGCTTGCTCCACTGTTAAAGCGGTACCTAAAGGAGCAATACTGGTATCAAAGTCAAAAATATTAGCAGATAATACATCCATATATCCTTCCATTAAAATGGAATAATTTTTATTTCTTATGTTAGTAGCTCTTTCAATACCATAAATATTTTTACCTTTTTTAAAAATAGGGGTATCTGGTGAGTTTATATACTTAGGTATAGCATCATCTTTCTCTAAACTTCTTCCTCCAAAAGCTATTATTCTATTACTGATAGAGAAAATAGGAAAGATTATTCTATTTCTAAATGTGTCATAAATTTTTCCTTCTTCATTCTTTTTTATAAGCCCTAAATTTAATAAGTCTTCATCACTATAATTTTTTGCTTTTAAAAAGTCATACAATTCTGACCATTTTGCTGGGGCATAACCTAGTCTATGCTCCTTTATTAAATCTGTATCTAAACCTCTATTTGCTAAATAATTTAATGCTGTTCTCGACTCTTGTGCAAATATCTTATCCATAAAAAAATTATGGCTATCTTCCATAATTTGATAGAATTTCTCATTATCTATATCTTTATTTTTAGCATTGTACTCTTTTATATTAACTCTGTATCTCTTTGCTAGCTCTTTTACTGCTTCCATATAGGGAATATTTTTTATCTTTGAATAAAAATTTATTGCATTCCCTCCAGAGCCACAAACAAAACACTTACATATCTTTTTTTCAGGTTTTACTGAAAATGAAGGATTCGTGTCAGCATGAAAAGGACATAGTCCTTTATAGCTTGATCCTGATTTTTTCAAATCAACAAATTCTCCAACAACTTCTTCTATTCTCAAACTATCTAGTAACTTTTCTATATCCTCATTTTTAAAATACATAATCCCTCCAAAAATAAGATACAAAAGGGGCTATTGTATCACAACAACCCCTTTAGTCTTAGAATAACTTTGACATATATTCTCCAACTTGTCTATTTATATAATCTTTTTTAACTTCTTCTTTTAATTTAGTGAAATTAGCTTCTTCTGCTTTAACTTCTTTAGTCTTTTGGAAAACTACTATAGTAGCTTTATTAGGATTTATTATTCCAACTTTATTTAAAGGAGTTTCATAGACTGCTTTTGCTATTTCAGGACTATAAACAAAATCTGGAATTATTCCATCTGGAGTTATACCTTTTGCATCAAAACTTTGAATTACATCTTCATCTATTTTATCATTTAAAGCTAAAGTTCCAGCTTCTATATCAGCCTTAAGTTTTTCTAACTTTTCAAGTTTTTCTGCAACTGTTTTATCAGATGGATATGGAACGATTAAAATATGTTCAGCTGACCATTGTTGATTATTATCATTTTTCTTTACATAAACAACATGATAACCAAATTTTGTTTTTATAACTTTATTTATTACAGTATTTGAAGGAACATCTTTCAATGCTTCTTCGAATTCTTTAACCATTGCTTGTTTACCAAAAGTTCCTAAATCTTGATAGATAATATCTTGGTTATTTCCTATACTTTTTCCTTTTTCACTAAAGTTTTCAGGTGTCAACTCAGCTAATAATTTTTCAGCTTTATCTTTTGCTAACTCATCATCTTCTTTAGTTGATTTAACAGTTATGAAAATTAATTTTGCATCAGCTGTTTCAGGTATATTATATCTAGATTTATTTGCATTAAAGAAACTTTCCAATTCTGCATCAGTAGGTTTTATTTCTTCTCTTACTTTTTCAGAAAGTCCCACAGCATATCCTTGTAGTTGAGACATAAGATCCAATTCTTCGTTTACTTTAACTCCTTTATCCTTTGCCATTTTTGCAACTTTTATTTGCTTAGTTATCATATTTTTAGCTAATTCTTCTGCTTGTTCTTTAGTTGCCTTTTGATTTATCATAAAAGTTGTCATAATTTTAGCTAAATCAAGGTTTGTTATTTTAAATCCATCTTCTTCATAAGCAACTTTTTCAATTAAATTTTCATACTCAGGTGCAAGATCTTTTATTTCCATTTCCTTTCTAGCTTTGATTAAAGCTAGTTTGAATGCTTCTTCACCTTTTTCCATTTTATATAGACTTATTGCATCTTCTTTCTTATCACTTGGGATAGAATATAATGACATATAAGCATTTATTTCTTCATCAGTAGGATTTATATTTTTTGCAAATTCTTCTTTAGTTTTTTGCATTAATAAGTTCTCTTCAATTTTATTCTTTAAAGAATCCTTAGTAAGCCCTTGAACTTGTAACATTCTTCTAAATTGTTCTTTATCTCCCATTGAAGATTCAAGTTCTTCATATTGTGCATTAACTTCTGAACTAGGAACTTTTACTTTTAAACTTTTTGCAAGATCTAATGTTAATTTTTTATCTATAACATCATTAAAAGCAATTATATCTACTATATCCTTGTCAACTATTTCTGCATACGCTCTTGCAACTTCTTGCTTTGCTCTTTCTATATCAATTTTTTGTATGTAATCTTTATTTAAAAGCATAGCTTCTTGAGCTTTTTTATTGATTTTACTTGTTCTATAACTTTCGTATCCTCCATATGCTAGAGATAATATAAAAACAACTGTTAGTACAATGATAAAAGGTTTCATCTGTTTACGAAATTTTCTTATTGACATTTAATTTTCCCTCTCTTTAAGTTATTTTACTTTGTATCTAAACCATATTTTCTAATTTTTTCATACAAAGTTGTTCTTCCTATACCTAGGATCTTAGATGTTTCTTGTTTATTCCATCTAGTTTTTTGTAACGCTATAGCAATTACAACTCTTTCTACTTCTTCTAAACTGTAAATTTCTTGTTCTAATATTTCTTTTAATGGCCCCACTCCAACAACTGTTTTATTTTCAACAATATCAGACTTAGTTTTAATTTCTAATGGTAATTGATCTACATCTAAGATTTTATCTTTAGATAATAGTGCCATTCTTTCAATTAAGTTCTTAAGTTCCATAATATTTCCTGGATAGTAGTATTCCATTAAGAATTTCATAGCTTCTCCTGAAATAACTGGAGTTTCTTTATGTAATATTCTAACTATTTTATTTAAGAAGTAGTTAGCTAGTACAGGAATATCTTCTTTTCTTTCTCTTAAAGGTGGAACTTCAATAGTTAAAGCTGTTAGTCTATGATATAAATCTTTTCTAAACTTACCTTTTTCAGTTTCTTGTTTTAGATCTATGTCAGTACCAACTAGGAATCTAACATTAGTTTTTCTAACTTTTGTTCCTCCAACTCTTTTAAATTCACCATATTCAATGGCTTTTAGGAATCTTGATTGAATTTTTATATCCATCTTAGAAACATCTTCAATGTATATAGTTCCTCCATCAATTTCTTCTAAAAGACCTTTTTTACTTGCATTAGCTCCCATGAAAGCTCCTCTTTCATAACCAAATAATTCTCTTTCAATAAGTTCACCTGGATATAAAGCACAGCTTATTTGAGCATATCTTCCTTTATTTCTTTCACTTTTCTTATGAATTTCTTTAGCTATTATATCTTTACCTGTTCCTGTTTCACCAACTATTAAAACTGGTAAGTCATTATCAGCTATTTTTTCTATAAGATTTCTAACTTCTTTTATTTTAGCTGATTGTCCTATTATATCTGTATCTTCTTCTAAAACTGCTAATTTTTCTTCTAATCTTTTGTTTTCTTTGATTAATTCTAAACCATTTAAAGAAGGTAGGATTATAGCATCTAAATCTTCAACTTTTATTGGTTTTAATAAATAAGCAAAGATTCCTGAATTTTCTAATTCTTTTGTTGTTTCAGCATTAACTTCATCTACTAGGGCTATAGTTACAAATTCTTTTCCTATACTAGCTAATTTTTTCTTAGCTTCTCCTACTGTAACTCCTTCTAAAGCATTATCTAGTAAGACCAAATCAAAGTCACTTTCTCTTACCATATCTATTGCATCTAATAAATTATTGAAGGTAATTACTTCATATTTTTCTGCTAATTCTTTTCTTATTTGTTTTAGTATTTCCTTCTTCTCTGAAATTGCTAATATTGCATTTTTCATATTTATTCCTCCTTTTCCAAAACAAATCATTTTTTTAATTTAATATCATAATGTATTATAACCGATAATTTGTATTTTTTCAATAAAAATTAATTAAAAAGTTTCCAAACATCATTAACACTAATTAAAAGAATAAAAAATAATAGTACAACCATTCCAAATTTATGTAGTTTTTCTTCCCATTTTTTATTGACTTTTATTCTAAAAAGTTCCAATAATACAAAAATTATTCTTCCTCCATCAAGTGCTGGTATAGGCAATAAATTTAAGACTCCTATATTTATAGAAAGAATAACAGCTAAACTTGCTATAGAAGTCCAACCAAATTTTGATACCTCTCCTACAACCTTAAGTATTCCTACAGGTCCACTTATTTCTTTTAAGTCAGCCTTTCCAGAAAAAAGTGTAAAAAATCCTCCCACTGTATCTTTTAAAATAGATATAAAAGAATTTTTTGCAAAATTTAAACTTTCACTAAAAGAAAGATTTGTTTTTTTAGATTTTGGAGATATTCCTAGAACTACTCTATTATTATCTTCATCCTTTGTTAATTTTAAAACTAATTTTTCTTCTTTTCCATCTCTTTCAATCAAAGCAGAAATTTCCTCTTTATCCAAGGCTTCTTTTGTGACTTCTGGTATATCAGCCCATAAAGCTATCTTTTTCCCATCTAGTTCTAAAATTTTATCATCAACTTTTAATACTTTTTCATTTGCTCCACCTTTTACCAAAGCTCCTATAATAGCTTTATCTTCAAATTTTATTTTTCCTGTCATCTGAGCAATTGAGAATATGATTAAGAAAGCTGTTAAAAAATTCATAAAAACTCCTGCAAAAAGAACTATAAATCTTTGATATGCAGGTTTAGAATTGAAACCATTTTCAACTTGACTTCCAACTTCCATTCCTTCAATATTTACATATCCTCCTATTGGAATGGCTCTAAAAGAATATGTTGTTTCTTTTGTATCAAGTGAAAAAACTTGTGGTCCCATACCTATTGAGAATTCACTTACAGGCATTTTAAAAAATTTAGCAGTTAAAAAATGTCCTAATTCATGTACAAATATTATTAGACCTAGCATTGCCACTGCAATTAAAAATGTCATTTATCCTCCTAACTATATTTGACTATTCACCAGTCATTATTATTTTAATAATTCTTTAATTTTAGAGAAAATTTCATCATTTATTTTCTCTATAGTTTTAATCTCATTATTTTCAACACATTCTATTTCACACCAAGAATATTTTTTTGAAATAGCTGTTGCGTTGTCATAAGATTTCTTTAAATAATCCTCATTTACTTCATGTATATCTTTTTTTTCTGAGCCATCTATCTTATTTTTTCTATTTTCCATAAGCTCCTTAGCTTTATCTATTGGCATTTTTAAAAAGATAACCATATCTGGTTCTGGTATTTCATTTTTTTTATATTCTAAATCTACAAGCCACTTTAAATATTCATCTTTTTCTTTAGTATCTTTGATTTTAGAGGCTTGATGTATCATATTTGAAGTTACATATCTATCAGTTATTATCAAATAATTATCAAGATAATATTTTTCCCAATCTTGTTTAAAGGAAGCATATCTATCTATGGCATACATAGTAGATACAGGATAAGGATTTACCTTAGTTGCATCTGTTCCAAATTTACCAGCTAAATACATCTTCACTGGCTCACAAGCTGGGCTATCATAATTAGGAAAAGATATTTTTATAGTTTTATCATATATTTTCTTTACTCTTTCATAGAGTAATTTAGTTTGAGTTTCTTTTCCACTTGAATCTGTTCCTTCAATGACTATTATTTTTCCCATTGCTCTCTCACTTTCCTTCTAGTTTCTTTGTCAACTTCCTTAATAATAGATAAAGCTTCATCTGTATCTAAAGATATAAGCTTATGATTGTCCATTGCTTCTTCAATTATTCTATATATATCTAAAAACTTTATTTTCTTCTTCATAAATAGCTCAACAGCAACTTCATTTGCTGCATTGAAAACAGTTGGCATAGTTTCACCTGTTTTTCCTGCTCTATAAGCTAAGTCTATTCCTTTAAAAACTTCTCTATCTGCTTCTTCAAAAGTTAAAGTCCTAGTCTTTATTAAATCTAAAAAGTCTATTGAATTATTAAATTCTTTTTCAGGATAAGAAAAAGCATATAGTATAGGAGTTTTCATACTAGGAACTCCCATTTGAGCTATGATACTACCATCTACATATTCAACCATAGAGTGTATTATACTTTGTGGGTGTACAACAACTTCTATATCATCATAAGCTACATTAAAAAGTTCATGAGCTTCTATAACTTCAAGACCTTTGTTTACCAAAGTTGAAGAATCTATAGTTATTTTCTTTCCCATAGACCAATTTGGATGTTTTAAAGCCTCTTCTACTGTTACATTTTCTAAAAATTCTAAAGTTTTTCCTCTAAATGTTCCACCGCTTGCAGTGATTATTAATTTTTTTACATTTTCTTTTTTAAATCCTTGTAAAGATTGAAATAAAGCCGAATGTTCACTATCTACTGGAATAATTTCTGCCTTTGGATATTGTTTTAAAAGTCTATTTATATATGTACCTGCTGATACCATAGTTTCTTTATTTGCAAGAGCGATTCTTTTTTCTCTTTTTATGGCTTCAACTGTAGCATCAATACCTATTGCTCCACTTACAGCCGTCAGTATGATATCGTAGTCAGTATTCTTTGAAAGTTCTGCTAGTCCATTTTCTCCAAAATATACATCTTTTATATAAGAATATTCATTTTTAATTTTTTTCGCCTCTTCTTCAGAGCCAACATAGATAGCTAAAGGTCTAAACTCTTCAATTTGTTTTTTTAGTAATTCTATATTTCTATTGCCACTTATAGCAACAACTTGATATTCTTCTCTGTTATTTCTGATAAGCTCTAAAGCATTTGTTCCTATACTTCCAGTTGAACCTAGAATTAAAATCTTTTTCATTTTTATCATCCCTTTATCTAAATTCCATATTGATAGCTAATATATAAATGAAAGAAATATATAACTACAGTTACAAAAGGTAATACCAATATCATACTATCGAATCTATCTAATACTCCTCCATGTCCCATAAGTATAGTTCCTGAATCTTTAACTCCACATTCTCTTTTAAATAAAGACTCTATTAAATCTCCAATTTGAGCTATAACTGATATAAAAGCCCCTATTAAAAAAGCTACAATTCCTTCTTCTAAAGTAATATCTTTAATATTTTCAAAATATGCAACAAATATAACAAAGGCTATAGCTGTAAAAATAATTGAGCCTAAAGCACCCTCAACAGATTTCTTTGGACTTATTTCTGTAAAACCATTTTTAAAGAATTTTCTTCCTATAGCAACTCCTACTATTCCTGCTGCTGTATCTGAAATCCAAACTAAAACTTGTAAAACAAAAGGGAATACTGGTCCTATAAAATAAAGATTTATAATTTGTGAGAAAAATACAGATACATATACTATTCCTAAAATTGTAAAAGAAACTTTTTCTAATGTTCCCTTTATTTGATTTTTAAAAACTCTGTATATAAGTAGTGACATAGTTGCGATTATTATAACGATCCCTACCATGCTTTGATCCAAATACTTAGTTCTATTTACAAAATAAATTAAGTTTGGAATTATAATTGAAACTAAAATACCAAATTTATCATAAACCTCTTTCCCTGATATTTTTACCATCTTATAGAATTCATATGTTCCTATGGCAACAACTAAATTAGTAAATATCAACATAGGTAAACCTTGAAGATTCATATGAAAAAAGGCCTCTCCCATATAGACAAAGAATAATAATGGAACTCCTATCAGTGCTACTAAAACTCTATTCCATTTAAACATTTTTTACTCCTCCAAATCTTCTGTCTCTTTGATTATAGCTTTCTATAGCCTTGTCTATTTCTTTTTCATCAAAATCAGGCCAAAGAGTGTCTGTAATATAAAGTTCTGAATATGCTATTTGCCATAACAAGAAATTAGATATTCTCATTTCTCCACTTGTTCTTATCAACAAATCTGGATCTGGAAAATCATTATATAGATATTTAGAAAAATCTTCTTCACTTATATTTTCTTTTCCATCCTTAATAATATCATTTACTGCATCTATTATTTCTGCTCTGCTTCCGTAATTAAATGCTATATTTAATGTTATTTTATCATTATCTTTTGTTTCTTCTTTTAATTTCTCAATCTCATTTAACAACTTCTCAGGAATATTATTTTTTCTACCTGAAACAAAAAAACGAATCTTGTTTTTCATCATATTTTTTCTTTCACTTTTTATATATTTTAAAAATAATTTCATAAGAGTTGAAACTTCATCTTTTGGTCTAGACCAATTTTCAGTTGAAAAAGCATAGACTGTTAAATATTTTACTCCTATTTCAGTAAAATATTCTAAGGCTCTTCTTAACGATTTTGCCCCTTCCATATGTCCAAAACTTCTAGCTAAACCTCTTTTTTTTGCCCATCTCCCATTACCATCCATAATTATGGCAACATGTTGGGGTATATTTTTTTCCATTTTATCACCTCATTAACTATAATATTTTAACATATAAAATGAAATTTTGTACATTAAATTTTAAGAAAATAATTTTAATAAAAAATAGGAATTATTAAATACAATAATTCCTATCTAGTGTATTTTTATTTCATTTGTTGATAGCTTTCATTGAAATTATCTAAAGGTATTTCTATAAGAATATCTGAATGTTTTTTAGCTAAAAATTTAATTCTCATTACTTTTCCATTTTGCATTTGTGGAAGTAACTCATTAAATACTTTTTCATCAGTAGTCATACCTTTTACAGGAAATCTCATTACTCTATACATAACCATAGCATCTGCTTTAATAGCAGGATTTTCATCCACTGTTATCTCTATTCCATAAGTATCCATAGGTTTCTTTGAGTCTAACAGTTCTTCTAAAGTATAATGAAAAATAGGCGTTTTTACTCCTCCTCCACCATCTGCTAAAGTAATCATAGTATTTTCTTGTACTAGTCTAACAGAATTATTTTTCTCTATATACTCCCATTCCCCAAAACAAAGTAAAGATAATGATAAAAAGACAAATAAAACTATTTTTTTCATATTATACCCCCTGTAAAACTTTTTGTAATAAAATAAAATTATAATAACTTATTTTTCCAATTATAGCATATATTGTAAAAATTAGAATATTTTTTTATTTATTTTTACTTTTTAAAAAAATTTTCTCATTTTCTTTTCATTTTCTTTAAAAAATGTTATAATAAATCATCAAATATTAAATAAGGGGGGATTATTTTGAATGATAACAATGATGATTTTAAATTAGATTTAAGCAATGTAAAAATTGATGTACCAAAAGCAGATTGCTCAACACCAACTGAAGAAACAACTACAGAAACAAATGAAGAACCTAAGAAAGAAAAAGAGGATGTTATTTTACCTAAAAAATCAACAAAAAAATCTAATAGTGATTCTGTAAGGAAAAAAGGTAACATGAAAGCTGGAACTAAAGCTCAATTAATTACTTTAGGAATAGTTTTATTTTTTTGGATTTTTCTAGCTTCTGGTGTGATTTCTCTTATTAAGAGTATTGCAAGAGGTTCAAAAAAGTCTCAAATTCTTTACTCACAACCTGATTATAATACTAATCAAATTGCTCCTGAACCAGAGACAACAATTGTTGAGCCAATTACTACAACAGAGGTGGAAACTACTCCAGTTGAAAATACTCCTGTAACAACTGTTCCTGAACCAAGTGAAGACACTGCTGTTCCACAAACTATTCCTGATACAAATAATGATGTTGCTTCTCAACAAAATACTCAACAATATTCTGCTTATGATGACTATGACTTACAGGTTTTAGAGAAGGTTTATGATGAAGTAATCAACAGAGGAAATGAATCTTATTTATATAATTTCTCTTCTAGTGAACTTGCTATAATCAGAAATACTTTATATGCAAGAAGAGGTTATAGATTTAAGAAAAAGAAATATCAACAATATTTTGGTTCAAAACCTTGGTATACACCAACAACTGATAGTCAAAACATTTTACCAAAAAATGAAGAAAGACTGGCTAACATTATTAAAAAATATGAATAAGTAAATACAAAGTGGCTGTTACCAAATTAAAATTAAATCTTAAAGTAAAAAATAAGTGAGTTACGAATGGAAATTTTAGATGAAAAATCAAATAGAATGAGCCGAGTAAATGTCGACATGTTTGAGCTAACTTGTTAGCGAGTTGGTCGAATTTACAGCGAATTCTTGATTTTTTATCGTTAAAAAATTTGCTCAGTAACAAACTATTTTTTACTTTTTTATTTTACATTTTTTAATGTAATTTTTATATCAAAATTTATATTTTTTTTCAAATAGTGATATAATAATACAAAAGAGGTGAATTTATGTATAGAAAAATTTTTGAATATTTAAAAGAATGGAAAAATAGCACATATAGAAAGCCTTTAATTATTCAGGGTGCAAGACAAGTTGGTAAGACATATTCCGTTTTAAATTTTGGAAAATCTGAATATGAAAATATTGCTTACTTTAATTTTGAAACTAATCCTAAACTAAAGGAAACATTTGAAGAAAATATAGAACCTAGCTATTTAATTCCTATTCTTTCAAGATTGGTTGATCAAACTATTGTAAAAGAAAAAACACTAATTTTTTTTGATGAGATACAATTATGTGAAAGAGCATTGACATCACTGAAGTATTTTCAAGAACAAGCTCCAGAATATCATATAATTGTAGCTGGAAGTTTACTTGGAGTTGCTGTTAATAGAGAAAATTTTTCTTTTCCTGTGGGTAAAGTGGATATAAAAACTCTTTATCCTATGGATATTGAAGAATTCCTATTGGCAATGGGGGAAGATAAGTTAATTGAACAAATTAAAATAAGTTTTAACGAAAACTCTCCACTCCCTACTATTTTGCATGATCTTGCTATGGAATATTATAGAAAGTACTTACTTATTGGAGGTATGCCTGAATGTGTTGCTAAATTTAAAGAAACAGAAAATTATACTTTGATTAGACATACCCAAGAAATGATTTTACTTTCATACTTAAATGATATGAGTAAATATAATACTAACAATGAAATTAAAAAAACAAGATTAGTCTACGACAATATAACTGTACAACTTTCAAGGGAAAACACACGTTTTCAATATAAGTTGGTAAAAACAGGTGGAAGAGCTTCTGAATTTGAAAATGCTATAGAATGGCTTAATTTATCAGGGATAATTTCTAAAATATATTGTATTCAAGATATTAAAAAGCCTTTAGAAAATTACAGAAATATAGATGCTTTTAAAATTTATATTTCTGATGTGGGCTTATTATGTGCAAAAAAACAGATAGTTCCTGAGGATATTCTTTATCTTTCAGATGAATTAAACGATTTTAAGGGAGGAATGACAGAAAATTATGTCAATATACATTTAGATATAAATTTATATACACCATATTTCTGGAAAAATGAGAAAGGGACAGCAGAAGTTGACTTTGTTATAACAAAAGAAGGAAAAATAATTCCAATAGAAGTAAAGTCATCTAATAATACTCGTTCAAAAAGTCTTGATTACTATATAAAGACATATAAACCTGAGTATAGCATAAGAGTTTCTAGTAAAAATTTTGGATTAGAAAATAATATAAAAAGTGTTCCTTTATATGCTGTTTTTTGTTTGTAAAAGATCTGTTATAAAATAAAAATGGGTAATTACTAACTAAAATGTAATTTTCCCATTTTTATTTTATATTTATTTTTTAAATTTTACGAAATTTTGCATTAATTCCACTACCAGTCACATATGAAGCAACTCTTCTATTTGAAATTTGAGAACAACACATATTTAAAAAAGTAGAAAAATTACTCATATCTTCTACAACTTGTACAGCACTTAATTCACTTAATGTAAATGTTAATCCCTTAGAATAATTTCTTTCTATTTCATTTATTACTTTATCTACTTGATCATGTATATTTAAAATCATTGCCATATTAATCATCCTTTCTTTTAGGTACAATACCATATTCTTCCTTTAAAATTTCTAAAGCAGCCATTCTATGAGTTGTTTTTCCTCTATTAGCTTCCCTTTTTAATTCATCAACTGATAAATAAGACATCTTGCATTTTTCCTCGTCAATTTCTGCTCTCATTTCTTGCATTTTTTCATAACCTGCTTTTGCTAAATTTCCTAAACCTTTCCCTAGATTATCAAAAAAACCCATTCTAAATTACCTCCTCCTTAAATTTACATGTAGATAGTATAAAAAATTAAAAATATAACTATTATATAAATAAAAAGTTATAAATAAAAATTCTTTATCTAATACATATTATACAGAAAAAAAAAAAAATGCAACAAATAAAAACACTATATAAAAAATAATTTAATTAATCTTAAAAAATTGATTATGTGTTATAATAGAATGAAAATATATTGAAAGGAAGAGTAAAAATGAAAATAATAGATTCACATGTTCATTTGAATTTAGAGCAATTTGATAATGACAGAGAAGAAGTTTTT
>ERZ773099.1301-NODE-1301-length-18661-cov-4.327153_pt1 | contig 18661 bp, 21 predicted proteins | sample MGYA00511120_ERZ773099 | MGnify/ENA primary metagenome ERZ773099 (study PRJEB29015, sample SAMEA2738012) | human oral metagenome | biome: human oral; feature: human-associated habitat; material: dental | place: China | collected 2104 ...
GTGTTCCAATACCGTAAGTTCATTCATGGTCGATTTCCTCCAATACGCTGTCAATCTGCTCGATGCCGTCAATCACATACACCTTGAATCCCAGCCGCCGAAGCAGCCTGTGCCGCGCCATCTGCAAGGCTCTCGGCTTCTTCCCCGGAGCTTTCAGCTCCACAAACGCCATCCTGCCACTGGGCAGAAGTACCAGTCGATCGGGCATTCCATCGAATCCCGGCGAGGTGAACTTGGGCGCGATGCCACCCATCGCTTTGACTTGTGCTACAAGTTCCTTCTCGATTTTCCTCTCACACATATCATCACCTCATTTTTGTCCTTTTTGTCACGCTCCGAATTTTCAGTTGCGACAAAACTCCAGTTGCCTTGAATCCCTATATTTCAAGGGGTTAGTGATTTTTGTCCTTTTTGTCCCGCAGTTCCGAAAACTGGTATTTATGTACCAAAATGGAGTATAATAATAAATATCTTTTTTTGACTGTCTGCGTTTTGTGACAAAAAGGAAAAAAATCATATTTGCTTCCAAGCCCTTGATACGCAAGGATTCCCGACCACCATTTTTGTCCCGGCACTATGTGACATTAACTGTGACAAAAGGACAAAAATCCTTAATTTGAGGATTTACGAGATATTTGGGCATGGGAGGTCGTCCTTTGCCGCCACTCGATGGCACTTCGACGGATGCAATGTAGCCGTAGTCATCAAGGAAATCCAGCACGGGCTGTATCTCCTCGATTCGCTTGAATGTCCTGCAATACCGCATGGCAGTCCTGCGATTAAATTCGGTCAGATTATTCTCCACAATCATTTTTAGGATTTTCTTTGCACTTTGGAACATAGTGTTCTCCGGCAGAACATGGAAGATAACTTGGGCATGGTTCAGAAAATATCTGCCTAGCTTGATGGCATTTTCCATCGTCGGCCCGTCCACCACGAGAGGTGCTGCATCTTCAAGAATAAAATCGTGGTCACGATATACACTTGCCCGGCAGAGAAGTCCTGCAATACGCAGAACATTGCCCGCTAGTTTGCCGCACCAATCGGCAATTTCTGCATATTCCTTCACCAGTTTCGGCTCCAATTCTTGAGAAAATTCTTCCATGAGCCTGTCTGCCTCTAGGGATAAGGTGATGACCTCGGGCTTTGGCAAATACTCGTCCTCCAACAGGTTGAAGATGCACCGCTCGTATGCGGCGTAAACGCCATCGGGAACAGGACGACTCCTGTATTTCCTGCCCCCCACAGCGGAGGCCGGCATCGAGTAAAGGAATCTCGCTGTAAGCCCGCGCCCGCGGAAGGTTTCGTTGGACAGCACCTTAGAGATTACATTGGGCTGTGCCATCAAAAGCACTGTCAATGTGGGGTGCAAGATATTTTCACTGTCCCTGCCGATGCGATCTACACGGATTTGGTCGCCGGAGTAGCTTTTCAGCATGACATCAATGTTAACGGACTTGGAATAAACTCCGGCGAGTGTGTCGAAGATGCCCGCCTCGCTAGATAGAAGGGCCATTCGCCCTTTGTTTTCAGCGAGAACCGAGGCCAGTTTTTCGGGGGTAATATCATCGGCGAAAAGGCGCAGCGGCTTTCGTTCCTCATAACTTGTAAGCTCGGCGGCGATGGCCTCAACTTCTTCCTCCTGCGCCTTGCCCTTGGCGACTTGCTCCTCCACGGCTCTTTGCCTGCGCTCCAAAATGCGCTTATTCATGCGACTGGTTTCCACAGATGCGGCATTTTCCTTGTTGTACCTGTTTTCATAGTCACTGATGGGCTTGACCACAGCGTGTTGAATGGCAGATTTTCGTTCCGAAGGGGGAGCAATCTCTGTGAGATAGAGATTGAGCGGCTCCGTCCAGTCCCTTTTGCCCGCGATGACAAATTTCCCCTGTATACTGGTGGCGATTACGCTTAACGCTGCGCACCCCGCCATGTCGATGGGAGTCTGTACACTCTCAGATATTGCCGACACATAGTTGCAGATATCCGTAGGCAAGGCATCAAGAGGGAAAGGCGTAATGGTGTGGCTGCCAAAGGGGAGCGGCTCTTCCCAGCTTGAGTTCACCGTCTCAAAGTCCTTTTTGGCTTGTTCCAATTTTTCTTCCTCCAAGATTTCCTTCACCAACTCATCAGCCTCGGCAAGTTCCTTCATTTTGAGAAAGGAGCCTTTCTCGTCCAGATTGCAAAAACGGTGTATCCGCACCAGGTCAAAAGCGTTCAGGAGTTTTCCTCCCGCAGGGTCGGTGGCATGGTGGCTATATGCGAATTTGTCATCATAAACTACCACCCCCGCCGTTCCCTCACCAGGGATATAATCATAGCGGCCTTCTTTTTCGGACACGGCATACACATCGGACAGAAATTTGACTATCGCATCTTGGATAGAGTACGCGCGGCAGAAAGCACCAATAACACCGCCTTTGTTGAGAGGGTCTTCTACCTTTTTGCCTTCGTTGGCTCTGACCTTCTTTTCACGAACGGACACAGGCCACTTGGAGCAGTCCCGCCAATCGGGGATTTCCTCAAGAAACTTCATGGCATCGAGGAACTCTCCCTCGATAACCTTGCAGATATATTCCCCGTCGGCGGGGGTGGTAGGCCAGTACATCAGCTGGTTTACCTTGTAGGAACACTCGTCAAACTGGTCAATGCCCCAGCGGGCGGCAAAATATCTCGCCGTCGCTACAAAGGCGTCGGGAGAGATGTTCTCCGCCAAGGGAACGATAATTCGCACCCTCGGCTTTTCCGATGTATGCCCGTGAGTGGTGTAGAGGACGGCAGCATATTCGCACTCGCTCCCGAAACGTTCGATGAACCCCGGTTCGGCATTGTCGTTGTCCAAAGTAAGCATGGAGCGGCTCTTCACATTCTTCTTGCCCCGCCGTCCGTCTTGAAGGAAACCTCCCACAAAACCGCCTCTGTCCTTGGCTTTTTCCTTGTCGGGCTTGCTCATCTTCTGATACTCTGCCACCGTCTCACTGGTACGGACGGTGGTTTGGAGTTTCGTGCAAAGGTCAGCCCAATCGATCGTGCTGTTTTTCCATACTTTGGCATTACAGCTTTTGCCGTAGGCGATTTTCATACGTATTCTCCCCTAAATGCTCCAGTGCCGGAAACAGACACCATATAATCAGCCATAGCGTTCAGTCGGGAATAATCCTCATCCGTCATGCACTCGAAACCGGCAAGGGGGCGAATCCCCGCCGCCGCATCCAAGCCGCAATAGTAAAGCACCGATTCGCGAAGCGAAGGTCCGAAACTCGTGCCGTCATCCCGGCGAAGGGTCTGCAGCGTTCCGTTCTTTATCCCTAGATCAGCCGCCACATCTTTCCACTTGCCCCAGATGGCATATTCGGTCATCACGGTATCGTGGAGATCCGCTTGGACGCTGTTGCGGACATAATGCTCTATCTGTTGGAGGCAGATGTTGATCACACGGTTGGCGATGGCTCCAATCATCATGTCCGCCCTGTCTGCAACGCAGTTCATGGCGTAGCGTTTGCGGCAAAGAGCGTCCACGGCTTTTTTGAGAACATTCCAGTATTTCTTGCCCTCGGCATCATCAGGCTGACGGAGTCTCATCAAAGCCGCGAAACCACCGTTACCGATATTTTTCAGCCAGTCAAACACCATGGGAGCAACTGCCACTGCATCGGTACGCATAGCTGCCATGAAATTGTTGCCGCCGGGCTTTGCTTCATCCATCGCCCAAGGGATAATGCTGGGGATGTAAATCTCCTCGGCTTTTTGGTGGCACTTGCGACAGAGGCTAACCAAGTCCCCAAAATCCTCATGTCCAAAGCGGTCATAGGTGAGATGGTGAACATCAGAGGCCGTCTCGCCGCACACTTGGCAGATGTGATTGTCCATAGCCAAACGGGCATCGGCCTTGTCCCGCCACTCTTTGCTATGGATGTATCTCTCGTATTCGTGGTTTTTGTAGGTCATGGCAAAACCTCCTCGAATTTTGTCGTGAAATAACGAATCTTCTTCCGCAGCCTCACGGCATGAGCAATCTCCGCTGCCATACCCTCGGTGATCTTATCGCCGAATACCCAGACCTCGCCGCACAACTTCAGCAGCTCGAAGTTCATCTGCATAACCCTCTCGCGCTCCCTTTCCTCGGACATGAACTGCGGAAAGTACAAGTGCGGCGCAATAGGAATGCGCCCCTTGCTCACGGCGAACTTGCAGTATTGCCTTGCCCGCATGACATTGACGCGCGGGTTGTCCCGATACGGCGAGCAGATGTAGGTGAACAGATTCTGTCGGAATACCTTGGTGAGAGCTGCGTGCGCTGTAGGATCGGCATAGCCCTCGTGATTTCTGAACTCGATCATTTCTCGCACCTCATCTTCCTGCTGCATTCCGTGCAGCAGATCGCCGTGCCGAAGAGGTCGAACTCCGCATCGCCGAAGAATTCATTGAGGTCGATCGGCACTTCCGCTCCGCAGCGTGGACAATGGCAGAAGACATTCTCGTCGTTGATTTCCACCGTAATTTCCAACGCATCGCTGATTTTTTCCTTAACATAAAACATAAGATTTCCTCCCTTTGAAGACAGGTTAATCCCTGCAGGGCAGATGGGGATTGCGCCCTCTAAGTGGTAGCCATGGGAAACGGTCAAAAAGGACGTTTTCCAAAAATCTCTCTGTATTTTTTCTCCGCCCGCTGCAAACGGTGATTCACGGTGTTGGGCTTCTGCCCGATGGACACGGCGTATTCGATGCAGCTCATGCCGTCAAGATGAATGGCAATAATCATCTCGGCGTAGTCGGGCTTCAGTGCCGCACGGATTCTCGCTCGAAGTTCCTCATCTTCCCATGAACGCTCACGCTCAATCTCATCCTTGCGGAAGACACGATCATCTGCCACCTCGCTCATCAGCGGCTCAGATGCATCCCGTCCATCCTCGCCGTCCTCCGACTTGGCTTTGGATTCGCCACGATGACGGTTCAACTGATGCCAGTTGTTGTAATCCGGCCTGTTGAACTGTGCATCAAAGGCTGACTGCAGTTGTTTTTGCTTCTCCTCATCGGTAAGATCGGTACGGCTGCCAAGCGACAGGCTGACCCATAGCTGATCGGCAGCCTCCGCATCAAGCTCCAAATACTGATAAGAGTTCTCATAGCGCACCTTGATTTTCATAGCTTTTCTCCCTTTCCGTCCTTGCCGAACGGCGGGATGCAAAGCTGCTCACAGGCCTCAGTGTCCGAAAACGGGCGCACGAAAGCACGGTGGGTGCGTACAGGGTTTGACAGGCTTATGCACTCTCAGAATCCCTGTTTGCATCCCGCCGTCCTAATGGCCACTCGGACAACAGATTGTTTGTATCAGGAAAACCCGAATTTGCTTGTTTCTATCATCTCCTTTCAATATCTACCGGAAAAATCAACCCTCTCAATAGAAAGCGGACATACAGAGCCGTTTTGGTCATCACTTCTGAAAGGACAGTTTCACGGATTTTCAGCGGAAGGAATATGCCCCTCTACTATCCCACTGGACATATTTGAGCAACTTGGCCCAAAATTTTTAGAAATAGTTCCATGAAAAAAGGCCGGATGACGATAAAGCTTTCGCTTTACCTTCATCCGGCCATTCGGTAGCTCACATCGGCTCCATTGCTCGGTATGTTGGTTTTATGTTCAGACTGCCTGTTGCCTCGATAATGTATGGCACCCTGCATAGTTGAGTTTCACGATTTTATGACAATTCGGGCACTTGAGTTCCAAACGCACATTGCCATTGGCATCGATGTCTACGGCTCGTTTCCCACAAACGGGGCATTTGAGCCGCTTCATTATATTACTATCCATGATGAAGCCTCCCCTTACCTATCGGCCATGCGGAAGAACTCAGACAACCCCTCAACACTGGCTTCTTCTTCGATTTTCCTGCATATCTCCGGATTGCTCTCCAGGAACTCGTGTACACGCTGATACCAGATGTTGTATTCCGAAGCAATCGATTCATGCTCGAAAGCATCATCTGCTTTTTGTGCATCATATATATTCTTGGCGTTGGCATACCAGAGAATAGCATCATGCGCCCGTTTCTTTGCATGACCATCAAATTTCCTCAGTACTTGCGCCAGTACATCGAAGTAATCATCCTGCGATACCACATCCTCCAACACCTCATCGATGGTTTTTCCCTCAATGTCGATCTCGCACTCCTTTCCCCGAGGCCCATACGAGCGATGTCCATCTTCATGTCTGACAACCATGTCACCGATGCCGATGTTCATGTCCAGTGCCAATGAGTTGTTGCGAAACAGCTCTAAATTGCGGCTTAATTCAGAGACTTGGACTGCGGTAGGGTATTTTACAGCCGCCGCTACGGCTGCGAGCCACTCATCCATTGTAACCTCATCGGTTTCGCCGCTGAAACAGGGCTGCATAATCAAGGGTTTCAGGCAATTAAAAAGCAAAATCGACATCAGGGATTTGTCAGTATCCACCTTGCCGTTGAACCAATCGGCGATGATGTTATCCTCATCGCCACTGACAGCTTCGATGAGAATGTTACGTATAATGGGAGCGTCCGTAGATGGGACGACATTGTTCCCTTGGCGCTTAAACTCTGACTTGTCACAAAGAACGAGTTTTTGCTGAAGCGTCGCGTACTTCATGCGCAGCAGCCGCTCTTTTCCATCGCTGTATTTCTCCCAGCCGTAATGTTTGACGACATCCTTGTAGATCTCCGATACCTTAACCATGAAATTCGCCTGCCTTTCGTTTGATGGCACTAGTTTAACATTCCCTACCCTCTGCGTCGAGGAAATCAAATCGCTGTTTTCAATTCCGCAGGTGTATGTGACAGATCGACTGCATGGGTCACTCTCCTTTTATTTACGAAAAAAGCCGAGATAGAATGATAGATACGCACCTTAATATTAGGTGCTCACTACGATCTACCCCGGCCTGTTACGCCTTCGAACTGCACGGCAGGTAAATGATATGTTCTCCGCAAACTGATCCCATACGCCTTTGATGGGAACCCCGCTTAAAAATTCACAACGTATGACGGCAATTCGCTCCTACAGACTTTGTCAATTATTTCATCCAAGTATGTATAGCCGACAATTGCTTTGTCCTTGCCGCTCCCTTGCACATAGGCAAGAGCGGCCTTTTTGTTAACCATAGCCAATTCGCCTTGTGGCTTCTTCTTGCCATGATGGGTATAAAGTATGCCATTCCCAATCATATGTCTCCCCCTAACTTTATATCATCGATATTTATCAGCCAGTCATCATCTTCTGTAATTTTTCCATCTACAGGAACGGTGAAAAATTTTTCCATGGTGTCGCCGTTTTGTCTTGGGAAGATAAATTCATCCACAATTTTGAGATTGTTTAAGTCGACAAAAATTAACGATACATCGCCCTTAAATTTTTGTTCGCCGTATTCAGCAATTATGTCCTTGAAGGTATCAGCATCTAAAAGTACGTAAGAAAACCTCTGAGGAAGTTCTTCCTCCCAGAAGTAGCCAATAGTCGCATAACGAGAGAGGCGGTCAAAGAATCTGCGCCTATTCATCATCTGAGCACGACGCCTGACCATTTCCTCTGAGGTATCATCATCTCTACGCGCCATAAAATGCACCATCGGAACAACATCTATTGCCCACAGACCATTTCCACCAAATGTATCACTCTCAAACACGATATCCGGCGTATATCCCATGGTTCTCGAAAGTCTGAATTGCCTTCTGAGAGGCACCGTAACGGTAGCTTGTACCCTACGATTCATCTCAGATATAAGAATTTCCGATACCGTACGCTCTTGAAAGCCAAAGTTATGTGGGCGAATACTTCCCGCCGGTACCATGCCGTTAGCATCCATAAGGTTTTCAAGAGCAACTCCGCTCGCTGGATCAGCATGTTCAAATATAGCCACCATTAATGCTTCCGAACTACCGCCCACTAGCTTTTTGTTGGCGATTCTCGAAAGAGTAGATGGATTTACATTGCACTCCTCGGCGAATTGCTTCATGGTTCTATTAGGCCCCTTGGCAGCCTCAAGGTACTGTGCCAGTCGCTCTTTATCAACCGGCTTTCCGCGAGTATACTTTATTTGCATGATTCGTCCTCCGATTTGCGAAGCTTTTTGCTTGTCTCACTTCTATATTTTGCATTATACATCATATGCTCTTGCGTGTAAAGCAAAATGTATGCAATCCGTGCAATTTTTTTTTTGGGGGGGCACTACTATTCTATTGATGGGCATTAACAGCCTTGAGACAGTTTACAATACTGCCCATGCCATCATTTGTTTTACCTTCCCGCCATGCGGAAGAAGTCCGACAAGTCACTTACCTTAGTCTCCTCCTCAATTTTCCGGCAAATTTCCGGGTTGGATTCAAGGAACTCATGGATTCGTTGATACCATACGGTGTATTCTGAGGCGATAGACTCGTACTCGATGGCATCATCGGCACTCTTGGCTTCGTAGAGGTTTTTGGCATCGGCGTACCATAAAATTGCATTATATACGCGTTCTTCTGCGTGAGCGTTAAATTTCTGAAGAATTTGCCCCAACACTGCGAAGTAGTCATCTTGCGACGAAATATCCTCCAACACTTCGTCGATGGTCTTGCCCTCAATGCTAATATCCCGCTTCTTTCCTCGAAGGGCATACGACCTTGAGCCATCCTCCGCCCTTACCACCATATCGGCTATGCCAGTGGTATGGGCGAGTGCGAGAGAATTGTTGCGGAAGTCCTCCAAAGCTCGAGTCATCTCCGATACATGAACTGCGGTAGGATATTTGATGGCCGCCGCCACAGCAGCAAGCCATTCATTCATGGTCACTTCGTCCGTTTCCCCGCAAATGCACGGTTGCATTATAAGTGGCTTCATGCAATTATAAAGCAAAATCGCCTTGTAGGAGTCGTCGGTGTTCACTTTACCGTTGAGCCAGTCAGCTATAATATTGTTCTCTTCATCATTAACGGCCTCCATAAGAATGTTCCGTATAATGGGGGCGTCAGTCCACGGGACTACATTTTTCCCCTTGATCTTAAATTCCTGCCGATCGCAGAGAACGAGCTTTTGCTGGAGCGTTGCATATTTCATTCTCAAAAGCCGCTCTTTGGCATCCTTGTAGTTCTCCCATCCGTACCGATTTATAATGTCCGCATAAATATCTGTCATTTTGACCATCACGGTCGCCTCCCTATCGTTTGATGTAGTTATCTTAACACAGACATGAAACTATAGCGAGGAAATCAAAACGCCCATTCTGATTCCGCAGACAACCGAGACAATCCGTAGATGTCCATACAAAAAGAGCGAAGGGCACTCCCTCGCTCTCTTCCTTATTAAATCTCGTGCATGAAGTCCGAGAAATCATCTATGGGCATAAACTGCGCTTTCTCTCCCAAAGCGGCGAAGTGTACCTTGCCGCAGCGAATTTTGGCACCCTCCGTGGGGCGCAAGTCCTCCTGCAGCGTACTGCCCTTGGTCTCAAGTACAAAGTACAGCTTTTTCTCGCCGTTTTTGTTGACGATAATCACCCAGTCTGGATTGTACGCGCCGAGGGGCGTAGATATTTTGAACCAATCCGGGAGCTTTGCATAGAGCAGGACATCTTCGTTCGTCTCAAAGGCTTTGGCAAATTTCCTCTCGTTCTCGCTGTCATAGACCACATAATTATACAGCCCTTTGCGGCTCTCGGTCATATTGCTCTCCAAGTAGCCTTTGAGTTCCTCGGATTCAAATAGCCCCTGCGCGTAGTATTCGCCGTCATCGATGCGTTGATAGCGGATACCATCAACGATGAGGGACTTCATCACCGAGCGGATGATTTTCGTTGCGCCCTCCATAAAGACCTGTGGATTTTTCTTGAAGTCCGCAAGACGGCTGCCGTATTCGTCGAAGGTTTGCCACTCTCCCGCAGCATCTTGCCTTTTCCCCGTGAGTATCTCCACTATGGTGCGGCGGGTAAGATTCGTTTCGTTTTGTAGATACCGCACCACATCGGGAAGAGAGCCGCTATATCCGTAACTCAAACTTCGCAGATAAATAATCTGCGAAGTTTGAGTATCATATTGAATTTTATCTATTACCATTTACTCATTCTATAAAATGCAAAGAATTTTCGCAAAAAATACCTTGCGATCGACAATAATAAATGATATAATGCATGACATAAAGACAATAATCATTTGTAATCGCTAAAAAGGAGGAGTGCGGATGAAGTTCTTTATTGATACGGCGAAGGTGGAGGACATACGCAAGGCGAACGAAATGGGCGTCATTGCGGGCGTGACGACGAACCCTTCCTTGATCGCCAAGGAGGGCCGGGATTTTCGCGAGGTGATCGAGGAGATCGCTTCGATTGTCGCGGGACCGATCAGCGGCGAAGTCAAGGCGACGACGACGGACGCCGCAGGCATGGTCGCCGAAGGGCGCGAGATCGCGGCGATCCATGAGAACATGGTTGTGAAAATTCCGATGACGACCGAAGGGCTGAAAGCCGTGAAGATCCTCTCCGCCGAGGGCGTCAAGACGAATGTCACGCTGATCTTCAACGCGGCACAGGCGCTTCTGGCCGCACGCGCGGGCGCGTCGTACGTATCGCCGTTCCTCGGACGGCTCGACGATATTTCCGTGCCGGGCGTCGATTTGGTACGCACGATTGCCGAAATATTCCGTATTCATGAAATCAAGACGGAAATTATTTCCGCCAGCGTGCGCCATCCGATCCACGTCATCGACTGCGCCCTTGCCGGGGCGGACATCGCGACGGTTCCTTACAAGGTGCTTGAGCAGATGACGCACCACCCGCTTACGGATCAGGGGATCGAGAAATTCCGACAGGACTATGAAGCCGTTTTCGGCGCATAAAGGGACGGGGTACAGGTGGATATTCTAAAACTGAAGCAGACGGCAAACCGTGTGCGAAAGAACATCATTGAGGCTGTCCATGCAGCGAAGTCCGGACATCCGGGCGGCTCGCTCTCAGCGGCGGACGTCTTGACCTATCTTTACTTCGAGGAACTGCACATCGACCCGCAGAATCCCGAGATGGAAGAGCGCGACCGCTTCGTGCTATCCAAGGGGCATGTGACGCCCGCATATTACGGCGTTTTGGCTGAACGCGGCTTCTTTCCGCGAGAAGACCTCAAGCATTTCCGCCATACGGGGTCCTACTTGCAGGGACATCCGGACCGGAAGCATACGCCGGGCGTGGATATGAGCTCCGGCTCCTTGGGGCAGGGCTTTTCCGTCGCCGTCGGCATGGCGCTTTCCGCGCAGCTTTCGGGGCGCAAGTACCGCACCTATGCGCTTTTGGGCGATGGCGAGCTCGAAGAGGGTCAGATCTGGGAAGCCGCCATGTTCGCGGGGGCGCGCGGGCTTGATCGGCTCGTCGCCATCGTGGACAACAACGGGCTGCAAATCGACGGTGCGGTCGAGGATGTTTGCTCGCCCTACCCGATCGCTGCAAAGTTCAGAGCCTTCAACTTCCATGTGATCGAGGCGGCGGGTCACGACTTCGCGGCTCTGCAGCGTGCGTTTGACGAGGCGCGGCAGACGGCGGGAAAGCCGACGGCCATCATCTTAAAGAGCGTGAAGGGCAAGGGTGTTTCCTTCATGGAAAACGAGGTTTCGTGGCACGGCAGCGCGCCGAACGATGAGCAATACCGCGCTGCGATGACTGAATTGGAACGGGAGGGGGATGCGCTGTGCCGGAGCTGAAGAAAATCGCCACGCGCGAAAGCTATGGGCAGGCTCTCGTGGAGCTCGGGAAACGCTGCGACGATCTCATCGTGCTCGACGCGGATCTGGCGGCAGCGACGAAAACGGGGCTCTTCAAAAAGGCTTTCCCCGAGCGCCATATCGACTGCGGCATCGCCGAGGCCAATATGATGGGCATCGCGGCGGGGCTTTCGCTGACGGGCAAGGTGCCTTTTGCGAGCACGTTCGCGATGTTTGCAGCCGGACGCGCCTATGAGCAGGTCAGAAACACGATCGGCTATCCGCATCTCAACGTGAAGATCGGCGCGACGCACGCAGGCATTTCGGTCGGCGAGGACGGTGCTTCGCATCAGTGCTTGGAGGATTTGGCGCTCATGCGCATGATCCCGGGCATGACGGTCATGTGTCCGGCGGACGACATCGAAGCGCGGGCTATGGTCAAGGCTGCGTATCATTTTGACGGTCCCGTATACATGCGCTTCGGCCGTCTCGCCGTAGAAGCGGTCAACGATGCCGCGACCTATCGCTTCGAGTGGGGCAAGGGGTGCGTGCTGCAAGAAGGCGGCGATGTCGCCATCTTCGCGACGGGGCTCATGGTCGCGCCGGCGCTCGCCGCAGCCAAGCGGCTCAAAAAGGAGCTGCACATAGAGGCGAGCGTCACCAACATCCATACGATCAAGCCACTCGATGAAGAACTTGTCCTCGAACAAGCCGACAAAGCAAAGCTCGTCGTGGCGGCGGAAGAACACTCGATCCTCGGCGGCCTTGGCGGCGCGATAGCAGAACTCCTGACGCAAAAAGCGCCCAAGCGCCTTTTGCGCATCGGCGTTCGCGACACGTTCGGCGAATCGGGCCCCGCGGCGGAGCTTTTGCAAAAGTATAAGCTTGACGAAGCGGGCGTGTATGAAGCGGTGCGAGAAGCACTGAAAAACGAGGGGGTGTTTTGATGGAAAAGATAGCAATCGGCTGTGACGAGGCCGCATATCGGCTGAAAGTGGAAATCATGAAGTACCTGGACGGCAAGGGGATCGCCTACGATGATTTTGGCGCGGCGGAGGGCGAAACCGTCCTCTACCCGGACGTGGCCTTCAAGGTGACGGAGGCGGTCGCCGCAGGGAAGTACAAGAGAGCCGTGCTTGTCTGCGGCACGGGCATCGGCATGTGCATCTGCGCGAACAAGGTCCCGGGCGTACGCGCGGCCGTCTGCCACGATCCCTTTTCCGCCGAGCGGGCGCGCAAGAGCAACAATGCGCAGATCCTCTGCATGGGCGAACGCGTCATCGGCGTCGAGCTGGCAAAGATGATCCTAGACGTGTGGTTCGCCGCGGAATTCGACGAAAAATCCCGCTCCATGCCAAAGGTTGCGCGCATTGATGAAAAAGAAAGAGAGTGGAAGGAACGCGGCAGAGTTACCGGATAAGTAATTTTTGGCTCCTCGCTGTTTGGTATGGGGAGGCGAAAAGGAACGAACGTTCTTTATGCCCATACAGTCTTCTACCAATGGACAAATTATGGGATCTGGATGTTGAGATTCGGCTTGCCGCATCCTAGATAGATCATGGTCTTGAAATATTCATCATTCCTGAACCCTCGGGCGCGACGCTTGATGTTTTGTATGATGCTGTTCATCCCTTCCAGAATGGCGTTCGTATAGGGGTGCTCGAAGTAGTGCAGGATCTCGTTCCAATGATTGCGGATCGTGCCGCAAAACTTCTTCATGGGTTCCAGCCTTGCGTGCATCATCCAGCTGCAGAGCTTTTTCAAGCGCTGTTCCGCCTCGTCTCGATGGACGGACTGCTCGTAGATTTCCTGCAATTCGACGCGCATAGCACAGGCACGTGCTGTCTTTAAATGCTTCTTCTGGAGCGTTCCCTTTTTCTCTCGCTGTTTTTCCGTCAGATTGGCATCATTCTTCAACCACAGATACTTGGAGTTCTTCAACAAGACGTTCTCCTTGGCTTCCATTTTGCGAACCTTGTCCACGGCTTCGTTGGCATGTTTGATTACATGGAACTTGTCGATGATAGTCTGACTGTTCTCGAAGGATTCCTGAATCCCCTTGCGGAAACCGAGCGACATGTCGCAGGTGATGAGACCGACTCTTTCCGTATTGCCTCGGTGGGCTTCAAAGTCGGCAGCGAACCGCTGGACAGTTGTAGAATCCTTGCCATCGGTCACGAAGATGACTTTGCGCTGGGAAAGGTCGGCGACGACCGTGATGTAGTTATGCCCCTTCTTGCTGGTTTCATCCATGCCGATGGCGGTGACTTCGGAATAGTCCTCCAACGCGCGAGCCTTGTCCACATAATGATGGATGAATCTCCATAGTCTCGTGTCATGCTCTCCGACCATACGAGCAATGACGGCTACGGGCAGATGTTTGGCAACCTCTATGATCCAGCTCTCAAAGAGAAGCGTGAAACCTGATCCCTCGCGTGCCCAAGGCACCTGTACGGTCTTCACGCCATGTTTTTCGCATCGTATGCGAGGGAGATCGGCATGGATGTAGGTTTTATACTGGAAGAAGTTGAGATGACGCCAAATTATCGGTGCTGTGTCGTAAGCAGGAAAGCTTTTGCCGCAATGGTCTTGCGGGCAGGGAAACTTCCCTCCGCGTTGGAAGGCGATATGAATATGCAGTTCCATGGATGCATCTTCTGTGGGCTTGAATTCCACTTGAGATATGCGCCAAGGGTGCGGGAGGTTCAAAGCAACAGCAAACGAGCTTCCTGTATCCATGGATAAAAACCGCCTTTCTGTGTCTGTCTTCCATGGATATAATTCTATCGGAATGAAACGCGCTTTTCAAGCGTTACCCACAGTAAACAGCGAAAGGCCAAAATATAAATGTTGCAATTCTCCCTCACGGCAAGAGGAGAACCACAACATTTATTATAGAGCCCAAAAATCCAAAACCAAGCACAAAAAGAAAATCGCCGCCGCAATCTACGAATACCAAGCAGACTGCGACGGCGAATGGGGCGAGATTTCTTTGAATTTTGAGGACAGCACAGCAGAAATAGTTCGTCTTGCCGACTGGGATACAGTGAAAACAAACAAATTTGCAATCAGAGCAATAGCCTATCTTCTGAACTGTGAGAACGAAAAATTGCCCAAGGAAATGATGGTGGCATTTGAATAACGAGGGAGTGAGATACATGGAACAATTATTGATTTATGGTATAATATCTTTAGCAGAATGAAATGCTCTGATACTTTCACGGATTAGGTCATCAAAGGACGCTGCGATCCAAGCACTTCGGCCTACAAATAGTCCATCGATCTCCGGCTGGACGATAAGCTTCGTTGCATTCTCTTGATTGACACTGCCACCGTATAGGACAGGGATATTGTCGGCAACTTTGCCGAAGAGCTCGCGAAGACAGGACTTGATTACCAGGTGTTTTTCATTGGCATATTCTGCGTTTGCGGGCTTTCCGCCAGTACCGATGGCCCAAACTGGCTCATAGGCCACCCACAGCTTGTCCTGGCTTGCAAGCAGAGCAGCTCTTTCTTGAGTTATACCATAAAGTCCGATCTTAAGTTGTGTCCGAAGCACCTCGTCGCTGATGCCATACTCCTTTTGACACTCTGTTTCACCTATGCACAGCAGGGTTGTAAACCCGTGATCAATAGAGCACAGGACTTTTTTATTCTCATCTTCATCGCGTTCGCCAAAAACATGCCGGCGTTCAGAATGCCCAATCATTACCAATTCTAGACCAAGCTCCTGCAACATTATCGGACTAATTTCACCAGTAAACTGTCCCTGTTCCGCCCAACACATATTTTGAGCGCCTAGTTTGATAATATGTTTATCAACTGCATGGACTGCGCTTTGTAAGGATGTATAGGATGGTATTACAAATAGTTCAATTTCTTCTCTGGATAAATCAGCGGTTTTTTCTTGCAGCTCCCGCAAAAACGAAGCTGTCTCTTGACCATTCTTATACATCTTCAAATTTGTGCCGAAGTATAGCCTTTTCATGAATGATATCCTTTCATACGCAGTCAGTGAGTAGATTCATATTCCACAATAGCATCAACTTTTTTACCTGACCTATCATTGTAAACATAAGAGCAGTCCAGATAAGCGGCAATGAGTTCCTTAGCCAACATATCGCCCGTTACTTGGCTTCCCAGCGTAATTATGTTGCAATTGTTACTCAGACATGCACGTTTTGCAGCATAGACATTGGTCACATTGGCTGCATAAGCTCCCTTCACTTTATTGGCGGCCAGCATGACTCCTATACCAGTACCACAGAATAGAATTCCACGGTCAAATTGGTGCGCAGCAACCGCTTCCGCTACTGCACAAGCTGTGTGAGCATAAATGATGTCGTTACTACCAAAGTCCTTGACCTCATGCCCCAAACTTTGGATATAACTGATCATGTTCTGCTTGAATTGTTCCGCATTTGGATCACACCCTACGGCGATTTTCATATATAGCACCTCTTTCGTTTATCACAGGTTATCTTATTGAAGGAGGGTCTAGGCGCCCACCGTGTAGAAGCCTGGACCCTCCATTTACAATGTCAGAATATCACCGTCTTCAGGCACAAAAATATTGCCCTGATAATACTGTTTGGCTTCCATTGTGTAGAGCCTCTTTTTTTGACCGCAGGTAGTTTCATCTTCTGTATGCCAAAGCACCAGATTCTTCACATGACTGCGCTGTGCGTTTTCTGCCGCCTGTCGCACAGTAGCGTGGTGATACATTTCTGGTCTATATCGTTCCCGCTCTGCATACAGGCAAAATGCTTCCGAGAGCATCCAGTCCACATGGCGAATATAAGGCTCGCAGCTCGGATGGAGCGGTTCATCCCCTAAGAAAACAAGTGTATTCCCCCTTCCATATTGAAGTTGAAAACCATATTGCTTTTCTTTTGTGGAATGAATATCAAAGAAGCGGAAATGGTATTGGAGGACGCTGAGTTCCTCTCCGTCTGCTACAACAACCACATGGAATCGATGGCCTATCAGGTTCTTCTCGCCAGGGCGGAGCAATAGTTGACACACTTGATTAAATCGGCATGCAGTGACATCATTGCAATATAGGGTAAAATCTCCCTCGTAGCGTCCCTGATCAATGAGATAGGCAATTAGCCTGAGGATGTAAACCATCCCAAACAGATGATCCGTGTGGGCGTGTGACAAGAATCCGTAGTGCAACTTGGAAAAGTCCACATTCATGGCGGTAAGGCATAGCACAGACTCATTTCCACCACCACCATCTACAAGAAAATAATCTTGTCCGTCATCCAGCACGAAGAAAGTGCAATGGTGGTGGAATGTGATCGCCGTGCCTGTCCCCAGTGTAATAAGCTGTACCATATCAACACAGAAAGGTCATCAGGCGATGACATAGGAGAGATCACGGTACATGCCCTTTTTCCACTTTCCAGACAGCATATCATCCATGATTCTGCAGCACAGATCGGCGAACTCGGGTTCCACAATATTCAAATCGGCAATGAGCAAGTCCAGATTCTCCTTGCCTGCATCAAATTCATTCTCTAAAATTTTACGCATAACTGTACTACGCTTGGAGAATCGAGGTTCCTGCTCATCGGGCAGCCACTGGGGAGCGTCGCCGTTTCCTGCGGCCCATCCCCGTTCCAGCGAAGCTTTCTCTGCAGGCTGGTCATAAGCGGACCACCCCTGCATCGGAATGATGAACACGCTGGGACCCTTAGCTGTATTCATTTTTTCTGCGTAATAGTGGGAAAGCTCCTTTATCTCATCGAGAGTGGGATACATAATTGTAACCCCCTCGTTATGGATATAGGGCAAACCGGTATCGCGGTAAGGCCGACGCTTACCCGTTTTGAAGTCATCGAGATACTCCTGCGACAATAAACTGAGCGGACCACAGGCAGCCTGATCACAACCACCGGGAGTAACAATCTGCGGGATGCCCATATCGGAAGCCGCCGTTACGCGTTCTCCTGTCCATGTGTCCGGAGTACGGTAAAGGCTGTGGTACATATTGTTTGTCAACTCGCCAGTAGTCAGGTCGAGAATTGCTGTGATTTGACCAGAACGAATCAAGTCTTCCATGGTTGCGCCGGGACCAACCTGATGAATGGTAATTGTATCCCACCCTTTCCGGGTAAAATAGTCGCTACACCGATTGACTGTTTGAGTGGTTGTGCCATAGGCCGTGATTGCCATAAGAGGCTTGTTTTCCGCTGCTTTGACTTCTCCCACTTTGGCCATGGCCACAATGGCGGCCGCAGCATTAGCAACCATCTTACGGGTAACAATATTGATGCCCTGTTCAGCGGTAGGATTCATGATGTAGATGTCTTTGTTGCCGAGCCACTGGCGCACATCACTAGAGGCCATATCCGTCATCATAATTTTAGGCACACCAAAAGGCAAAGCGCGCATCAAATAGGTGACTGTGGTAGTTCCCATGGAGCCAGCCCATGAAATGATACCGTCTACTTCGCCAGCCTCGTACATCTGCATGATTTTCTTGGCACCGGATTCGCCTACGGTCTTGACCGCAGTCGAACGAGGATACTTGAACACGTTTTCTTGCTTCTCCCCAATCACATCCAGCACTTCCTGGAGTGAAATATCCGGCCAGTCACAGGGAACGCCACATCCACAATTGAGAATCTTCACTTCGCCGCCAGCCTTACGAACTTCCTCTGCAACAAACTTCATCTCAGTAAACTTGGTATCGCACATACCAGCTACAATTATTTTCGGCTTATTGCTCATAACTTTCTGTTCCTTTCGTTACATTTATGAAATTCTACTATGGTCACAATTTCGACCTTCAAAACTATGCGACAAAAACTGCAAGCAAAATTAAAGGCTGATTTCCTTATACTCTTGAGTAGCCGCAAGCACAGCTTTTTCAATTGGCATTCGTTCTGCGGCGGAACCACCGATAAATCCAACGGCATCGGTGTGGCTGACCACATACTTGGCCTCATCAGG
>ERZ773099.1304-NODE-1304-length-18647-cov-9.076485_pt1 | contig 18647 bp, 19 predicted proteins | sample MGYA00511120_ERZ773099 | MGnify/ENA primary metagenome ERZ773099 (study PRJEB29015, sample SAMEA2738012) | human oral metagenome | biome: human oral; feature: human-associated habitat; material: dental | place: China | collected 2104 ...
TGGGCTTCTGTTGAGGCTATTCCTTGATAAATAGAAAGGGACATAGCATCCATAGCAAGTGCTAAGGCTGTTATTAATACACCAATAGTTGACATCGTTTTCCTCCATTAAGTTTATTAGGTTAAATATTATAGCATTATTTAGAGGAAAAGTAAAGAATAAGAAAAAGGGGAGAGTAAATTATGAAGAAAAAGATTTTTACAAGTAGCTATATAGGGTTAGAATCATATTTAGTTGAAGTAGAAGTTGATATTTCAAGAGGTTTACCTATGTTTTCAATAGTTGGTATGGGAGATACAGCTATACTTGAAAGTAAATTTAGAGTGAAAGCAGCTTTAAAAAATTCTGATTATGAGATAACACCTCAAAAGATAGTTGTTAATTTATCCCCAGCAGGTATTAAAAAAGAAGGAGCACAGTTTGATTTACCAATAGCTTTGGGAATAATTTTAGAGATGAAACTTTTAAAAGATAAAAAAGACATATTTAAAAATTATCTTTTTGTTGGAGAATTATCCTTAGATGGAGAGATAAAAGGTGTGAGTGGAACAATAAATAGTGTAATTCTTGCAAAAGAAAAAGGTTTTAAAGGAATAGTTATTCCTTATGAAAATAGAAATGAAGCAAGTTTGATAGATGGTGTAGATATAGTTGCTGTTAAAAATATATTTGATGTTATAAATTTTATAGAAAATGGAGTTAAGTTAGAATTTGAGAAAATAAATTTAGTTAAAACAGAAGAAGATATTTTAGATTTTTCTGATGTTAAAGGGCAATATTTTGCAAAAAGAGCTATGGAGATTTCAGCAGCAGGAGGCCATAATATACTTTTAATAGGTAGTCCAGGTTCTGGAAAATCTATGCTTGCTAAAAGAATGATAGGGATACTTCCAGAAATGACTGAAAGTGAAATTATTGAAAGTACTAAAATATACAGTGTTGCAGGAGAATTATCTGAAAAAAATCCTATAATATCAAAAAGACCTGTGAGAATGCCACATCATAGTACAACACTTGCAGCTATGGTAGGTGGTGGGAAGAAAGCTCTACCAGGTGAAATTAGTTTGGCAAGTAATGGAATTTTAATACTTGATGAAATGAGTGAGTTTAAACATTCTGTCTTAGAAGCATTAAGACAACCTTTGGAAGATGGTTATGTAAGTATAACAAGAGCTATGTATAGAGTGGAATTTAAGACAAATTTTCTCTTAGTTGGAACAAGTAATCCTTGTGGGTGTGTATAAAAATGAAGAGAGTGGGAAAAACTCTTTCACCACTCTCATTTTATAATATCTTTATAGTTTTCTTTAATCTTTCTAAATAATGGTCCATTAAAAGCTACACTATATTGCTCATTATGACATAGAATAGGATAATCAATTTCATATTTACTAATTACTTTTTCTAACTCTTCTTTAGAACCAATTAATTTACAAAATTTTTTATGAACTTCTATTTTAAAATTTTTAATATCATCTAAGTTATATTCTATATCAAAGGTATCAAGTAATAGGTATTTTATATTTTCATTAATAACAGTATCAAAACCACTTCTTAACATTCGGTATAAATAATTTCTTTTTAAACCTAATTTTATACCATATTCATAAATTGAAGAGCCTGTTTTCCATATTTTATAAACTGCTTTTTTTTCTTTATATTTATCAATTTCATATTCAAAATCTTGTAGACAATCTTCATAGGTATATCCTACCTCTTTCTCAAGATTTATTTTTGTGTATATATGATATATCCATACATTACTATTTCTTTTTAATCTATTGAAATAAGGTTTTCCAAGCCTTTTTATAATTTCGTCTTCTCCTATTGTATTCATTAATTTATCAAATAATATACTCATTATTATACCCCTAAATATTAAAATAAATTTCATATTCAAAATCATTTATGAATTGAACTTTATTAATTATTGTATGTAAATATTTTTGCATTTTTTCAAAAGATGGTTTTGTTTTTAATTTTTCTATGACTAGTTTTAAGCTGTTAATACTTTTTCTTTGATTTTCCTCTTCAGTGATATTTTTATTTAAAATTATTATTTTACTTTCTAACAATTTAATTTTTTTATCTATTACAGCTTTTCTTTCTAAATAATCATCTTTTTCTAGTTGGTCATTTACATATAAATCAGTTATTTTTTTTAATTTTTCTTGTTCTATTCCTAAATCATCACTATATTTTTTTAATTCAATCTCTTTCAGTTTTTTCCCTTTTTCAATATCTACCTTTGAAATATCAAAATTTAAAATATCATTTATAACATCTTTTTCAATTTCTGCTGCTAGAATATTCTTTTTAGGGCAGAATTTTTGGTCAACTAGTTTTCCATGAAGACCACATCTATAATAACGATAATGGTTAGTAGTTTCTGCACCATACATATTATGTCCATTGTAACATTTTATCAATCCATAAAGTAGATACTCTTTTTGTTTATTTTTACTCCGTAAATGCCATTTATCTACACTTTCATTTAACATCTTTTGGACTGTATAAAATGCTTCTTCATCAATTATTGGGAGATGAGCATTTGGAATATATTTTATATTTTCTGGGGCTGCATAAACAACCTTTCCATCATTATTAACTATTCTAGTACCATAAACTTTTGTGCCAATATAAGTAGGAGAAGCTAATATTCTTCTAACTGTAGTTAATCTAATATCATAATTTCTTGATAAATCTGATAAAGAAACTCCTAATATAAAATCATTAAAAAGCTTTTTTACAATCTTAGATTTTTCAGGATTTGGAACTAATTCTTTATTTACTAAATCATATCCATATGGAGCAACTCCACCAGTATGATTTCCATTTCTTGCTTTTGTATCCAGAGTATTTTTGACCCTTTGTTTTAAATTATCTCTTTCTAGTTCTGCAAATAAACCAGTCATTAAAATCATTGCTTTTCCCATAGGAGTAGCAGTATCTATATTTTGAATTACAGCAATAATAACAACATCATTACTTTTTACAGTTTCAATAATATTGATTAGAGTTTTTATTTTTCTTGATAATCTTGATAGTTCAGTAACAATCAAAACATCAATTTCTTTATTATTAATTTTTTCCATTAATTGAGAAAGCCCTTTTCTTCCATCATCTGCACCAGAGGCTATGTCACTTATAACTTCTGCTGTGTCAGAATTAAATCCTTTAAATTGTAAATATTGTTTACATCTTTCTATTTGATTTTCTATTGATTCATCACCTTGCATATCAGTAGAAACTCTTACATAAATTGCTATTCTTTGATTATCCATTAATAACCTCCTTTTTAAATTATTATTTATAAGTCTTGCATTAAGCAGATTTTTCAGTTTTATTGTCTTCTTCTAAAAGTAACTTTAATTTTTTTATAGCTTCTTCTAAATTTAGAAATATAATCCCAGTACATTTCATAGAGCACACCTCCTTTTGTTTTTGTATAGTTGTACTATTTACTAGATTTATAATATATAATTGAAATTAAGAATCCAGTAAGTAATCAACAAAGTTAAGTATTTTAAAGTCTTCGTTGTTAAATATAAAATCTTCAAATTTTATTTTGTCCATAGGAACATTTGTTCCTATGGCATTAAATAAAATAGTAGATAGTCCATATTTATAGAAATTAGGAAGCCCTCTAAAAGAAAATTCTTCTTTATCAAAAATAATATTTCTGTCTATACAATATTCTATATTTTTTAGCATTGAATAATTAAACTCTTCATCAGTTTTATTCTTTTCATTTATAATCTTATTTAAAGGGTCTAAATATATTCTTTTATCAGGAGTAATATCTCCTGCTTTTTGAATTAGAATAGTTTTTGTTATCTCAATAATAGGAGATATAAAGTTATTCATATTATTTTGATAAAAATCATATTCTTTCTGATTTTCATCAATTCCAAAACCAGTTAAGGCTATTTTATAGATATTATTTTCTTCTTTTGGTTTTATAAGTAGTCTATTAGTAGTGAAAACTAAATAATCAATATCATTAGTATCATAACCAAGTATTTCTATAATTAGCCTAGCAGATTTCTCATTAAAAGGATTGTAGACTTTTTCATCAATAAGTAATGACCTAAAAAATTTTAATAGTTCAAACCAACCTCTAATAAACCAATCAGGAGCTTTTTCATTTGGATATAGTAAAGTAGTTATAGCATTTAAGAAAGAGTTATAAATCTTTTCTTCTCTTTCAGAACCAATTTCCATATCAGTTGTAATATAGTTTTTTTCTTTTAAACTTTCTCTTAAATTTTTCAATATATCATTTAAGGAAAACTCTTCAATAACTACACTTTTATAATAATTCATTTCTCCAAATAGCTTTTTATTATGTGGTAGTAACAAAGGAACTCTATCTAGGAATCCTTTATCTCTATATCTTTTAGGAATAGATTCTTTACAAGAAATAAGGTCAAATAAATTATTAGGTTGATTATAATCATTACCTGTAAATACAGGAGATATATTAATTTCCTTATTTTCTTTCTTACATTTTTTAAAATAGCCACTTTCAAGACTATCTTTAAAAATTCCTATTGATGATTGACTACTTTCATCATCATCACAAATTTCTTCAATCAACACTGCCTTTTCGCAGAATATACATTCAGTATCATTTGGGGTAGCTCTACCATCTCCAATAAGTAATGCAGGAGTAATCATACTACCTGAATATTTTGGGAAAATATCTTTTAGATATTCAGTATAAATATAGGATTTACCAGTACCATTTTCACCAATTAGAAATATTCCCTTATTTTTTACTAAATATTGAGAAATTTTTAATAGATGAGTTACCAAACTAATAAATGTATTTTCTTTCGTTACTCCACTAACTTTTAAAATAGTTTCTACTTTTTCATTTAGTTTTTTTTCAGTTATAGTTGTGAAAAATGGCTCCATTTAAACCTCTCCTTTAATAACATTAATTCTTCAATAGTATTTATTTCATTTCCTTTAAATAAATAAGGAGATTTTCCAAAGAATAAATTTATTACAGATACTTTTACTCCTTTAATTTTACTAGAATAGTTAGTCCAATTATTTTTAAAGTTACATAATATATAGTATTTATCTAAGTTATTACAATAAACAATATCTTCTATTTTTATTTTTTCAATAAAACTAATTTCTAACTCTTTTTTTATATCCTTTATAAATTTATATAATTTTTTAGTTGATGTAATAATAGGTTTTTCAACTTTTTGTATTTGACAGATACTATACTTATTACAAATATTATATTCTTTAATAAGTAATTCAAAGTTTCCAACTCTATCAATTTCAAAATTGCAAATTAAATAAAAGTTATTTTCAAAACTAAGAACTGGATAATTGTTAATATTTATATAATTAAATTTATTAAGTCTACACCATTCCTTTAAAATAGCTAAACTATTACTATTTTTCTTTTTTAATTCAAAATACCAAGTATCTTCCCTATTTTCTAAAATAGAAATAATATTAGCAATTAAATTAACATTCTTATCTTCAAACATAAAATTCCTCCTAATATTTCATATTTCTTTTTTTCTTATATAGCTATATAATATGAATAATAAAGGTTGTACAATCTTTATGGTGTCATAATACTATAAGAAAATTATTTTTTATAGGTGGAAAACAAAAGTGGAAAAAAAAGAAAGGGGTAGAAGTGGATAATAGGGCATATCAAAAGAAATATTTAGAAAAGCTTTTAATAGAAGAAGGTTTTTTTAAAATAAAAAATATTAAATTAACAGAAAAAGAAAAAAATTTTAAAAGAAATTATAAAATAGCAGAATATTCAGAAGAAACAGTAAATAATTTTCTTAATTTTATAATTGATTTAAAGGGAGATGTAGAGATAAGTAAATTAGTAGTAAAAGACTACATAGAAAATAAGGAAGCTAAAGATAAAAATAGAATGTTTTACAATGATTTATTAAAAGGAAATTTAGATATAAATATATATAACTTTTTAGCAATCCTTCTGGAAAAAATAGAAATAACTAATTCAGAAAAGAATCTTATTAAAAATTTTATGACTAACATTTATAATGAAGTTGAAACTATAAAAAATATTAAAGCAAGTACCAAATATAGAATAAGAAGATTAAGAATGATGAATATTGATATAGGAGATAGATTTAAAAAAATACCATATGAGGAAAAAATAAAAATAGTAAAAGAAAATTTGGAAGTTCAATTAGAAGATTTTAAATCAAAATGTAATTCTTGGATAGAAGACCTATCTTTTGAAAGAATATACCATACAACTTACTATGGAGCTTTTATCCAATTAGTAATTTATGATATTCTTCATTATAGTATATCCAAAGATAAAAGAGATAGTGGTTATAAGAAAATATTAGATTTTTTTAATGTGTTTGCAAAAAAAATAAAAAAAATATCAAAAAAGCCAGAAGTAGTATCTTCAATTTATATAGATTTTTTTAAGTTTATTAGTCTAAGGGAAACTTTATTAATGGATAGATGTAAATTAGAATTAGGCAAATCATTAGAGAAAAATATTTTTAATAATATTGAGGAATTAGATAAAGAGACATTATTTAAAAGTATGATTTTAAGAAAACTTGAAAAATTTGATAATGGTGAAATAAAAGATGAAGTTATTAGTGGTATGGATTTTATTGAAATAGAAAGTATTCGTAATATACTAGATTCAAATACGGGGCTTACAAAAATAAGTAAATGTAGAAAATTAGTTGAAGGATTTAAATTAATAGAAAGTGATATATCTGAAATTTTATACAATACAAGACATTCAAAAAATACTTTTAAAGATATATATAAAAAATTAGAAATAGCCACACAAAAATTTCCATTTCTAACCCAAGAAAGTTTACAATTAAAAAAAGCTTTAATTCGTAATGTAGAAAAAGATAAAACGAAAGTTTTGGGAAGACAGTTAAAATCTTTAGTCTTTAGAGATAAATATAAAGAACTATGTAAAACTAAAATTATCCAAGCAAATATAAGGATACGGGTAACAAAAGGATTATATGAAGAGAAAGGAATACCTGAAAGCTTTTTAAGAAGTAATAAGATTGAAAGTAAAATAAATGAAATATTTATCAATATATGTTCTTTAAAAAATGAAAAATTAAGAAATAAGTGTATGTTAGAGTTTTCAGAAGAATTTTTTAAGGTAATGACAGAAATTAATAAAAATAATAAAGTGGTATTTTTAAATATACCAACAATAAAAATTGAAATTAAAAAAAATGAAATTAGTGAAGATATACAAAAAAATAGCCAAATTTTTTGGGAAAAATATTGTAAAGAAATGAATAGTTAAAAACATAAATTCATATAAAATGAGATTTTTTGTTCTCATTTTATATGAATTAAACTCTTCTATAACTTACATTCCTACCATTTTTAACCTTTTTAATTAAACTTAATTCTTGCATTTCTTTTAAATAAATAATGGCACTTGTACTCTTTACTCCTAGATAATTTTGAATCATAATATTGGTAATTTCAGAGTATGTATTAAATAAATCTAATATTTTTCTATATTGCTTTTTAAGATTTTTGCCATATATTAAATATTCAATTTTAGGGAAAGTTATTTTAAATACTCCACCTAGTGAAATTATTTCAGGACTGATTTCATATTTCTTATATTCATTTATTATCATATTTATACCAGCACCATAAAATTTAACTAAACCTAATATTTTAAATATTTTCATCAGACTAATATTTCTAGGCACACATATTCCTAATTTAATTCCTTCAACTGTTAAATTACCTATTAATCCACCTAATGAGATTATCTCAATTTTATCTTTAAAAATACGAAAAATAGTATCTCCTTTATAATTATAATCTCTGTGAACTATTGCATTTATTAGTCCTTCTAAAATTATTTCTAATGGATAAAATCTATTTAATTCTAACTTTATTAAATAATCTTTAATTTCATAAAATTGAGATAGTATAGAGCCACTAAAAGTTTTTTCTACTATACCAGTATCATAAATAATTATTTTGATATCATGATTACAATTATCAGATAAAAGAATTCCTATATCTGTTATATTATCATTTGTATCTATCAATTCTAATTCTTTCATTTTATCTACATTTAAGATAATTCCTATTTTTTTTAATTCTTCTTCTAATATTTTAAATGAATAATCCATAAAAAATCTCCTTTAAATAATATCATATATTATATCACTATTTAATATAAAATATGATATTATTTATTTAAGAAAATTTATCTTGACAAAGTATAAAATTTTGATTAAAATTAACTAGTTAATTTTAATCAAAAAATAATAATTTTTATCACTTACTATATAAAAAATTAAAAATATTATTATAATATTATCATAAAACTATCTTGTTAAATAAAATTCATCAAATAAACTACATTCATTAATAGAACTATACATTTCTAGCAATACAGAATAAATATTTAAAATTATTATATTATTTTTAGTTTCAAATTCTTTAAGAATCTTTCTTACTTTAGTTATAGCATTTTCTCTTGTATTTTTATTATTTATACTATTTTTTAAAGCTCTCCTTACAATTTCATAATCATATATATTTTTGATATTTTGTAGAATAAAAATTTCGTAACTAAAATTTTTATTGTATTTTTCTTCATTTAATTTATTACTTAATTCTTCTGCCCATTGGGTATATAAGTTTTCTATAATTGAAAAATTTAATATATTATCTAAAATATATTTTTTATAATCATAAAAGTATTTCCCTAATATATCAAGATTTTTAAATTCCTCTATACTAAACATTTTTCTTAAATTTATCCTTTTTGAAACTTCTAACCTCATTCTTTTTTTAAAATCAGGATAATCTTTATTAATTCTAATAAATATTTCTTCATTTACTTTTTCTTTAAGGTTTTTATATTGATTATAAATTTCTAATTTATTATTACAATCTTTTCTACTACTACCATTAGATGAATAAATAATAGTTTCAAATTCATCAGTTATTAAATCTATAAATCCTCTTGATTTAGCTTTACTTTTCTTTATATTATAAACATGTGCAAATATATAGAAAATATTTTTATAACTACTAAATCTTCTATCTATAATAAAAATAAAAGGAATATCAACTCTTGAAAGTTTTATCCCTACTATATACTTCTCCCATTCTTTATTTTCAAGTATTTTTTTACAAAAATAATTTTGTACTATAAAGCATTGCTCTCTACTTCTAATTAAATAAACATTAGTTCCAGTAAAATATCTTGGATAAGATATTTTTATAATAAGATTGCCTGCTCTTGAAAATTCTAATACATCTGCAAAAGTATGTCCTGAAGGACTTACTAAATTAGATATTTTACTTCTTAAAATTTGTAATTTAAAAATATCTATGTCATTTAAAATTAAACTTATTTCTATAGTATCCATAAAATTTCCTCCTTTAAATTTAAAATAAAGTCTAATAATTTCAGTTAGCATTTTCATTCGCCTTTGGCTCATTTACTGCTAACTGCTATAAAAAGCATTAAATCTTATATATTTCTATAAAATTTTGATATCAAATAAAAATCTGACCCCCTTAGTTATGGGGGATAATATACCTGTATTTTTGAGTATAAAAAAAGAGGATTAACTCCTCTTAAAGTATAATATTATCAGATTTTTTTATAATTATTTGATTTTTAATTTTATCGTAATATATATCAACTTCTCTATCACTTTCTGTAATTCCCATATTTTCAATCATTTTTTTATTAATTGAAATTCCATATTGTTCAGCAGTTTTATATTTTGCTTTTCTATATGATAACCTTTTCTTCATACTTTATCATCTCCTTTATTGTATATGTATATTATTGTTATAATAAATAAAAAAAAGAATTATATCAAATATTATTTTAAATATAATTCTTTTACTATTTTTACATAATATTAGTAAAGTAAAAATTAATAATTACTTATTATTTTAATATCTTGGTTTAAAATGTTTCATAGCTTCTTCATTCTTTAAGATTGCTCCATCTGAAGTTTGAAGTTGAGCTTCTTTACACATAACATAATAGCCACCATCACTAGCTTTTTTATATTCAAAAATAAATAAGAATATAAGACGGTCTTCATTAGTGTAAACAGTATATCCTAAAAATATATTTTGAGAATTATAGAAAGCAGTATACTCTTTTTTGATAATATTAAAATTAAATAATATTTCGTTAATATTATAGAATGAAGTCCCAAATATTTCTTTCCCCATATTTTCATAAAAAGTATTAGGATTACCTTGAAATACATATATTTTTTGATTGTTTTTATTTATAAAACTATCTTGAGCACTGTTAATATAAGCAATCACATCATAAGGTACATACACTGAAGGATTTTCTCCTTTTATTGCAGTCTTTTCTTTTTTTGTTTCTGTGGCATAGAACTTAAGTGCATCATTTATTTCTTTATCCAATCTTTTTCTAGCTTCTTGCATAGATATTCCATATTTTCTTGCATATTCTCTAACACTATCATTATAATCTGCATAAGTGATTTTTGGTACTATAATATAAAATAGTACAAATAACACAAATAAAAACTTTTTCATTTTAATTCCTCCCTATTTTAGTAAACGAAAATTTATTATATTTGATTTTTTCAATTATTTATCTGTAATATATTAATCCATATTTGAAAGTATTATTCTTTTTATTTTAACCATTATAATTTCTCCTTTTCAAAAACAAACTCTATCTTTTAAATTAACTCTTGTATCTTATAAACTCTATCTTCTACCATTAAAGATAGATATCTATTATAAGTTTCTAGCATATCGTCTAAATCATTCGAATACGAATTAGCTATCTTTATTTGTTTTTCATCCATATATCTTTTATTTTCATATATCTGAACTTTCAATGTTCTACATCCTTTAATAAGAGTTTCTACACTTTCTCTTGTGAAACTATTTAACTTTCTTGTGTCAGCTATACTAATATTTATTCTATTGAGAAATAGATACGGGTCTTTTCTTTCCATTTCTGCTCCTCTATTAAATCCCCATTCTGTATATTTAATTCCTATAGCATATCCTATAATCACAATTAATATTCCAAGTATAATTAATTTTGGTAATAAAAATATATCCATAAATCTCACTCCTTTATTTTCTTCTATCAAAATAGTCTAAAATTATTGGTCCTAGTATACACACTAATAAAAGTTGGTATAAATAAAACTAAAATTATCATTAAAATAACTATTAATTTTCTCATACTTAAATTTTTCTCTTTCTATATTTTAATATAATACTCTATTCTTGAGCATATCTTATGACATCCCAGCTATCTAACTCTTTACCATTAGAAAATTCAAGTCTGACATCTTGTGTACCAATTAATTCTTCATCTAGCATAAAATATAAAACGGCTAATTGTTTATTTCTTTTGTAATATGTTACAGATAAATATGCACCAATCATATTGCCAGCAGCAGCATCTATAATAGCTTTATCAGCACCAAGTTTAAAATATATGTCATCCGATACACTCTCTATAGATGGAGCAGCCATATGTGCAAATGGTAACATGTAACCATCATTAGCTTTCATTATTTCTTTTATGAATTCAATAGAAGCATATTCTGATATTTCATATTTACCTTCAACAAATTCAAATATATCTTTTGTAGCGGTAACATTACTACTAACTTCAGTTGTTGGTGTATTATCTGTTTTTTTTGAAGTAGTTAAATATGTTTCAGAATCATTTTTATCGTTCTTCATATCTGCGATATCTATAACAGTACCATACATATTAAGAACAGGCGTCCAAGCATAGTCATATTCTCTTTTTTTTACATCGTCTTTTTCTTGCTGTGATAAATCTTTATTCTTAGATATTCTTTGTATATTTTGAGCTGTGTGGTCTGGTATCTCTAATACAGCATATTCCTTATTGTTCATACGTAAAGGTACAGTAAGTGTTACAGCTCCATCATTCCACATAAATACCATATAGGCAATGTCATACTGAAGTTTTGCTAAGACAACATCATAAGTATCTCCAATAGTTTTTGTAACTCCTATAACAAGACTACGAAGAGATACATCTTTATATTTTGTAGATAATACTGAATTTAGGATATCATATTCAAAGTTTTCAAATTTCCTTTTTGAAGTATTGCCAGAAGAATCATAAGTTTCAACTGTGGCATTTAACATGTCCTTTGTAGCTTCAATAATCTCATCTGAAGTAAACTGTTCTTTGGTAACATAAGGATTTTTTTCATAGCTAGAACCACAAGCAACCATAAACAAAACTGAAAATCCTAACAATAACCGAAATAATTTTTTCATTTTAAATCTCCCCTTTTTTATATTTTTTAATCTAAATTAAATATTTAATTTAGACTTTTTAATAAAATGAATATTAACTAATAACCCTTATTTGACTCACATAAAATTCTTTTTTATGAATCATTATTTTTAGATAATCTGTATTAGGACATCTAAAAATTTTTTCAACTTTCCCCTCTATTATTTCTGAAAGACTATCAATCTTTATAACCTTTTGGTCTTTATATGAGGAATGTAGAAAATTTACTTTTTCTTTAAACAAGTGAGTTTCTCTTAAAAATGGAGGTAATATAGCGTAAGCTAAAAAGACCTCTCTTAATAATTCAGAATCACTAAGTTCTTTTACTTTTCTTGATAATTCACTAAAAAGTCTTTGATTGTCTTTGTGAATATTGAATTGTAGATAATCATTTTCTTCAAATATCATATCTTCTTGATATTTTAAACAAAATCTCAATGAAAATTTCAGAAGAATCTGATTACATAAATTGTCTTTTGATATTTTAAAAAATGAGCAATCTTTTTCTAATATCTCTAATAAGAATACTGGAACTAATACTTTCTTTTTCATTAAATTTTAATCACCCCAATTTTAAAATAATCATTTTAATTTTATAACTTTATGTATTTTTTTTAAATACATATTATTTTTTTAAATTTAGTTCTTAAAAAGGAACTTTTAATATAAAATTTAGTTCCATTTTAAAAATAGAAGCTACTTATTGATTTAAGTAGCTTCCAAAGTTTTATAAAATTTTTAATAATAATCTATTATTTAGAAAGATAGCAATAATTGAATATAAGTTTTTTATTTATATTTTATATAATTATGCTATTAGAGTAGCACAAGCCTGAGCTATATTTTTATCTTGTGCTTTATCCTTTAAATACTTAATATATTTTATATCTCTTCTATATATTTCATCAAGAGTTAGACCTTTATATTTTCCAAAGTTTATTATAATACTATAAGGATTTTCCTCAACTTTATTTTCAGTAGTTTCAATTCTTCTTTCTTTTGACTTATTTTCATTTAATTCAAGAGTAGGTTCATCTACAAATATGTAACCTTTCCCTTGTTGTTTTATAGGAAACCAATTATTTTTAGCATTATATAAATATCTTCCTATTCCAAAGCCACTACTAGCAACCCTTTTAAAAGCATTTGATATTCCACCCTTTATTGATTCAAAATCTGTCATTGGAGCACCATCTTCTTTTGTAATCCACTCATCATTAATTTTAACTGACAAGGAACATATAAAACCAGCCCCCACTTCTTTATATCTTGTAGTCCAACCATCAACACCGAATAAATCATCTAAACGATTTTGAATTGCCCTAGCTTGTACATATGCAAGTGCTAATCCCATAGTTTTATCCTTATTTGTAGCTCCAACTCTAAATTCAAGCTCACTTTTTGAAAATGGTTCTCTTAATTTTTCTAATAAATTATTCATACTAACTCCTCTCTTATTTTTAAAGTGCTTTTATAATTTCTTCTATCCCTTTTTTATCTTCACTACCATATATTATTTTTTCCATAACTTTAAGTACCTTTGAAAATGATTTTTCTAAGTCTATTCCTTTTCTAAAAGTAGATAAATATTTATATTGCCCTGATACATCTAAATCAAAATGAGTTCCTAATATTAAAGCTCCTATTTCAGCTTCAGTTTCTTCTTGAGAAACAGTTAAAGATTTTTTATTTCCTAAATTAAAATGACAGTTATAATGTATAAATTCATGTACCATTGTAGCTGCCATATCAATTCTATTACTTAATTTCTTAATAAATATAGTTTTACCATCAGTTTCTCCCATAACCTTATCATCATAAAAAGTTTTCTTTAATTCTATGGGGGCATATTGTTCTATACATCTTTTAACGGCTCTATAAAACTTCATTGGAGTGTATTTAAAATCTTCACTTATTTTCATTTCAATATTTATCTCAGGAAACTTAACTGCATTTTCAGTAGCTTCTACTTGTGATTTATCAAATACATTTACATATTTATAACCATAAATATCTTCTTCTACTTCTTTTCTATCATTTATAATATTTCTTATTAATGGAATAAGAATTTGTATTGCTTTAGCTCCCTTTTTAACTTTGTATCCTAGTTCTTTCCATTTTCTAAATCCTGCAACAAATGTTGCTAGTGGATTTTGTTTATAAATTAATATGGTATTTCTAATACTGTAATTATAGAAATTAGCTTTTCTAAATTCAATAAATGCTTTTAGTTCATCTGAGTTCTTTAAAAAATCTTCTATTTTTGAATTGATTCCTAATTTTAATATTTCCATTTTATTATCCATAATTTATTCTCCTTTATCTTATTTGTAATGAATATCCAGTTACTATTCTTGCTCCATTAAGTTCACCATTTTTCTTTATATAGTCTGCTATTTTTTCTTTATCTGGGGTTACTTCCTCTTTTACTCTCATAAATTCACTAGGTAAAAGTGTCATATCATAAACATCTACTTTTGTTGAATTTCTTATACCATAACTTCCTAAATCAGTTTCTATTTTCTTTTTATCTAAATACTGCATAATATTTATTAAATATTCTTTTAATTTCTTAACCTTATTCATTTTTGACTTAGATAGATTATCAAGTCTATTGGCTTCATCTTTTGCTATTTTACTATCTGCTTCAAGATTACGAATATATTTAAGAATAGAAGAACTCTTATTATTTAATTCTTCTTTTAAAAATTCCATTACATAATCATAGTTTTCTTTATCACTTTCTGCTCCTTCTGATTCTAAAAATATATCTAGTGTATCTTCCATAGCCCCTATAATTTCATAAACTTTCATTTTAAATCCTCCCTTATTATTTGTCATTTGTTAAATCATCAATGGCTTTTATAGTCATACTTACTAACATTGCAATTTTTACAACTGTACTTAGCATACTTAAAACCTCCTCTCTGTTTTATATATTAATAAAACTGACTCACATATTGTGAGCCAGTAATTTTTAAAGTTTTTTATTGAGTTAATTGACATATATTCTTATTAAGAGTAAACTCTAAGAGATATTATTTATTTCTGTGTAATATCTTTTTTTGCACTTAATTCATTTTTTTTCGCAACCTTGTCCTTGTGGAAACTTATATGAAGGAAATTGTAAATGCTCAGCCTCAGAGGTAGAAAGATATACTAAAAAGTTGTCAGGTCCTATTTTAGATAGAATAGATTTAGTTATACAAATAAAAAGGTTGAGTGAGGAAGAATTAGTAAATGATAAAAAAGAGGAAAGTTCAGCTGATATAAGGAAAAGAGTTATAAAGGCTAGGGAAACTCAAACTAAAAGATATGGAGAAGCTAAAACTAATTCAAAAATGAGTCAGGAAGAATTAAAAAAATATTGTATAATAAAAGAAGAAGATAAGAGATTTTTAATATCTGCCTTAGAAAATTTACAAATTTCTGCAAGAGTCTATGATAAAATTTTAAAAATTGCTAGAACAATAGCAGATTTAGAAGGAGAGAAAGAAATAAGTAGAAAACACTTATTAGAAGCGATATCATTTAAAAATAATCAAAAATAGAGGGATTTTATGGATATAGAAAAAATATTTGATTATGCTAGAGAAAATAATATTTCAGATATACATTTACTTGAAAGTGAAAAAATATATTTTAGAAAAGACGGAGAAATAATAGAATACAATAACAATATTACAGTAAGTAAAGAGGAACTTTTAGAAATTTGTAATGGAAAGATTGAAGAAGATTTTGCTTATACTGATTTAAAAAATAACAGATATAGAGTAAATTCTTTTTTAACAAGAGGAAAATTAGCCTTAGTTATTAGAATAATAAATAAAGAGCCAATAAAACTAAAAGGAAAATTTATTAATAAAGTAATTGATGAGAAAATTTTATCTTTAAAAGATGGTTTGGTTTTAGTAACTGGAATTACAGGAAGTGGGAAATCAACAACTCTTGCTAATATAATAGAGAAATTTAATGAAAATAAAAATTTAAAGATTTTAACAATAGAAGACCCTATTGAGTACATTTTTGAGAATAAAAAGTCTTTGATTATTCAAAGAGAACTAGGAGAAGATGTTGAAAGTTTTGAAAAAGCTTTAAAAAATTCACTAAGACAGGACCCAGATGTTATAATACTGGGAGAAATTAGAGATGAAGAGAGTTTGTATTCAGCTTTAAAATTGGCAGAAACAGGACATTTAGTTTTCTCAACATTACATACTATGAATACAGTTGAGAGTGTAAATAGACTAATTTCTATGGTAAGAAGTGAGAAAAAAGATTTCATAAGGGAGCAATTGGCTTCAGTTTTAAGATTTATTCTTTCACAAGAATTGCATAGAGGAAAAAAGACTGTCCCAATTTTTGAAATTCTAAATAATACTAAGGCAGTTGCAAATTTAATTTTAAATAATAAATTAAATCAGATTCCTACTCTTATTGAAAGTGGAATAGAAAATTTTATGATAACAAAGACAAAATATTTAAAAAATATAGAAACAGAGAGTGATTAAACTTGTTAATAGAAACAAATGTAGAAGTAAATTTAAGAAGTATAGAAGAATTTACTAGGGTGATGGTATCAGAACTTTTAGAAGATAAAGTTAATTTTGAAATTTTAAAAGAAAATAATTTAATTAAAATAAAGGTAAAATCTGAAAAATTAAATAAAAATACAGAGTTTTCATATATAGATTTAGGAAATAAAATAGAAGACCAAATACTAACTATGTGTAAAATAAGTTTATTAAAACTTTTAGATAAAAAATATGATTGGGGTTCTCTTATGGGAGTGCGTCCAACAAAGGTTTTAAGAAGACTTTTAATCAATGGTTGCGATTATAAAGAGGCTAGAAAGATTTTAAAAGATTTCTATTTAGTTACAGATGAGAAAATAAATCTTATGGAAACTGTTGTAAAAAAAGAATTAGAGCTTTTAGATAAAGAGCATATAAACTTATATATTGGAATACCTTTTTGTCCAACTAAATGTAAATATTGTTCTTTTGCTTCTTATGAAATAAATGGTGGAGTAGGAAGGTTTTATAATGATTTTGTAGAAGCACTTTTAAAAGAAATTCAAATAGTAGGGGATTTTTTAAAGACATATAGTAAAAAAGTATCTTCTATATATTTTGGTGGAGGAACTCCAAGTATCTTAACAGAAGAAGATTTAGAAAGAGTTTTAAAAAAGTTACTTGAAAATATAGATATGTCAGATGTAAAAGAGTTTACTTTTGAGGCAGGTAGAGAAGATAGCTTAAATGCCCAAAAATTAGAAATAATGAAAAAATATTCTGTGGATAGAATAAGTTTAAATCCCCAATCATTTAATTTAGAAACTTTAAAAAGGGTAAATAGAAGATTCAATAGAGAAAACTTTGATTTAATTTTTCAAAAGGCTAAAAATTTAGACTTTATTATAAATATGGACTTAATAATAGGTTTACCAGAGGAAACAACAGAAGAAATTTTGGATACTTTAAGTCAATTAAAAGATTATGATATAGATAATTTAACTATACATTGTTTAGCATTTAAAAGAGCATCAAAATTATTTAAAGAAAGCCAAGAAAGAAATGCTATTGATAGAGCCTTGATTGAAAAATATATACAAAAAATAGTTGAAGAAAAGTCTATGAAGCCTTATTATATGTATAGGCAAAAAAATATTATAGAATGGGGAGAGAATATAGGTTATTCAAAAGAAGGAAAAGAAAGTATTTTTAATATTGAAATGATAGAGGAAAATCAAAATACTATGGCTCTAGGTGGAGGAGGAATAAGTAAGATAGTCATAGAAGAAAGAAATGGTATAGACTATATAGAAAGATATGTAAACCCCAAAGACCCTGCATTGTATATAAAAGAATTAGATAAAAGATGTAAAGAAAAAATAGAAATGTTTAAGAAGGAGAAGATATGAAAAAAATAATGTTACTATTGGGGATATTTAGCTTGTTTTCTTTAAATATATATTCAGCACCAGATTTAAGTAATAATGAATATAAAGTGATTATGAGTTCTCAAAATATGAAAGATGAAAAAGAAGAATTAATGGATATCAATAAAGTTAGTGAACAAGATATGTTAGCTAGAAAAGTATCTAAAAGTTATGTAAGTAAAATCATAGAATATAGAGAAATAACTGGTGGTTTTGATAAGCTTGAAGATATGAAAAGAATAAAAGGTATTGGAGATGCAACTTATCAAAAATTATCTAAGGTTTTTAAGGTAGGTTCAGAACCAAATAAAAAGATGTTAAATATTAATTCAGCTAATGAGATAACTTTAA